>Ga0163108_10003648_pt1 | contig 10937 bp, 15 predicted proteins | sample Fk1155metaG_FD_109644 | JGI IMG/M metagenome (GOLD analysis project Ga0163108, IMG submission 109644) | Marine microbial communities from the Central Pacific Ocean - Fk160115 155m metaG | ecosystem: Environmental > Aquatic > Marine > Oceanic > Photic zone | place: The Central Pacific Ocean...
CCATTCAAAATGACCTGGGCGAACACCAACGCTAAGCTTTCTTATCTCTGCTTCAAACTCTGGATGCTTACGGATAGCATCCTCAAGCTTCCCTGCAATCTTTGTAAGCATGCCTACTTTATCAGCCTCTTTTCTAAAGCCCGATTTATCCAGATAGTTTGCAAGATTTATAAGTTTGTTAATCATTCCACGTCCTCTTCGGCAGCTCCAGGCGCGATACCATCGGTGCATCGGTCGGTTCCCACCCTCCGGACTCCTCGGCCTCCTCTTCGGCAGGGTCGGGCTCGACTGGCTCGACGTGTTGTCCTCCTTCTCTATATTCGTTTGGCAAATGACTTTCAAAATATGAATATTCAACTATCATACCATCCCTGGATTCTCTTCGCATCCACTTCCCTTTTGCACAATAAAGCTCGACCCCATTGACGCTCCCCACGTGGCCATCGGCATAGCAATCCTCTCCCCAGCTGCAACCCCCTGGACAAGCCTCTCGCTTTTGCAAGCTCTCCTCCTCTGTCTTCCCCCAGTTTCTCGAAAGAACCCCAGATAGATCACAAGATTTATATTGTATTCCAAGCTCTGTAAGAGATGTCTCTGCAAAGTAACATCCCAACTTATCGGCGTGGTGCTCTTGCGATTGAAAATTCATTGAAAGGTCTATTTTGTCAACTGTATATGGGTTTCCATCTGGATCTATAAATTCAAGCTTTCCGTCTTCGGTTCTAATCTTTTGTAGCGAATTGAATACTCCAGATATTCCACTGGCTGCAGCTTCAACATGCCCAAGCAAAAGGTGTGCGAGTTCATGGCCAATGATTCCTGCAAGCTCCCCTATATCTGTTAAACAATATCCTCCAGATTTTTTATCTATAAAAAATTTCTTATTGAGTTTAATGTCCGAATTAAAGCCAAAGGCTGAATGATTTCGATAACTTGCTGATGCAATAACGTCTTCAACCTTTTCAATGCCCTCCATATTATTTAGCATTTCGCCCACATTGGGGCCCGCATATACATTGTTAATTTCGGCCAAAACGGTGGCCACCTCATTCAGCCCGGCCTCTTTCATTTTATTTTCAAGACTTTTGTATGCATAATATCCATTCTTCCTGCTAAAATCTTTTTTCATTGTTTTTAAAATTGTTTCAGCAAGCACCCACGGATCTTCTACGCCACTTATAAAAATTGTTTTATTCCAATCTATGCATTGATTTTCCAATGTCTGCAGAATAGTTGGGGCTATTATAGGTACAGCTGAAGATTTAACAAGAAAGTCCACCAAGTCGGCCTCTTTTTTGAAGTCCGACTTGTCTAAGTAATTTGCAAGATTTATAAGCTTGTTAATCATTATAGGCCTATACCTCCCTGCCGTCCTTGCCGCTATTGATTGCAAACTTTCTTAGTTCCAACCATCTGGAAAGACCCGCAAGAACCTCTTCTTCCGGTTCTTCAAAGGTTTCAGCTTCTTCCGGTTCTTCATATTCTTCAGGCAGCTCTGGCTCAACTAAGCTCAAGGGCTCCGATTCGATTGAAGCTTTGCCTTGTGCAAATTCATTTATATCAATTTCAAAATTTATCATAGCAGCCCTAACCTCTGATCTGCTGCTGCCCAAGATAGAGGCTAAGCATCCCAGTACAGATTTAATTTTTCCTTCCCAGTTAATTGTTTCGCCATGATCATTCTGGGTCAATATATTAAGAGCTTCACGAATAGACTCTGGAGTCAAATCAGACTTTGGCTTTCTAAACTCTTCTTCTTTATAACCATACCCTTCCATTCTTCTCTTGAGAGTTCGACGGTTTTCTCCAAGGATTTTAGCCGCACAACCAAGCATTCCCCCGGTTCTTTCCAAGGCACTCCTGACAGCCTCTTGCGTCAACCCCTCAACCATTGGATATGGTCCTCGCTGTTTTTGCAGTTCAAGCGCCTCAGGCCTGTCTATGATCCCCCACTCTTCTTCTTTTCGGTTGTTTTCTTTTTCAATTCGAGTTCTTAAGGCCGTTACAGAATCATTTAGCGGGGCTGGTTCAGCTCCCTCCATAGGAGGCACCCAAAAAGGCCCCCAGTATTTACTGCTCATAAGAATCTCGGTGGCCATCTGCATTATGCTAGGCCCTCTTCCTTTTCTGACTTTATAATCTTTTTCAGCAATCATAATTGCTTCTTTTATATCCTTAATATCAGCATATCTATTCTGCTCCAATAATGCTTGATAATTTATATTAAATCTTTTTACGGCCCTACTTATCGCATCTCCGGCGGACCAATCTCTTGGATACATCTTAACAAGCGTTCTCAGGGCAAATTGCTTGTTAAATATGCCCTTGCTATAATCCCATGACTTATCAAGAACTTCTTTAAGCTGCCTAATTTTTCTCGCCCTATATGCCTTATCGTAGTCATCTAGCTCGATGTCTGCATCTGAAAGCCATCCCCTTGCCGTTTGTCGATGCACGCCTTGCCAGATTGGATCATCCATATTTAACTTTCTGGCAGCATCAAGAGATGCTCTCATTTCATCTTTAGTTGGCCTTTTTCGCTCATAGTCACTTACATTGATTGGTCCTTCTGGATCATCTTTGTGTGCTGCTATCCTGCCGGCAAATCGTTGCGTAGACCTCCTTATCTCTGTCTTGTATTCATCCTTAGTCATTTCTTCGCTTATATTGGCGTATCCAAGATATAAAGTGGCATCTAATAGTGGGCTTCTACTGCCTTCTACTGCAGACAAGGCGCTTAAAATGCTCTCTCTTTCTTCAAGATGCAATTTTTCATCAATCTTTTTTGTAGTTATAGATTTTATTTTAAATGATTTTTTAAGCGCACTTATCTTCCAACCAGAAATTGATTCTACAACTTCTTCTTCGCTTATGTATGCAGCTTCGTTTAAATAATTAATAATCTTTTTGCCATCTTCATCATTTTTCATCTTATCGGCATAATAATTATTGTCTGCATCAGGATCATCATAAGGCTCGTGTTGTAACATCAAATCTTTATGCATACCTAAAATGTGACACCAGCTTCCGCCTCTTACATGTAATTCTCCATACTGATTAATCAGCTCTCTTGTTAATATGTTTTCTTCCTCACCAGTTGTTCCTATTACAGTAGGCTTAAGATAAACCATTTTTATAGGCTTATGAATAATAGTCCACCTTGAGCCGCAACGTGCAGACCCAGGAATGTGCGCACCATAAGCTCCTTTGTCATCTAAATCTAATATTTTATTTATATTTTTCGATAAAACCGCCCTTTCATTGTCCGAACCCACCCGATCACCTGGGCGTCCGAATGTCTTCTCAATAGGATCAACACTAAAATAGCTGGGATCATCTTTTATTTTGATTAAAAATTCCGATATAGCTTTTGTATACTTATCTTTACCAATCGTTTTAAGTAATTCGCTCAAAAGCTTATAACCCTTAGTAGAAAGATACATTCGCCCAAGGCGATGTTGGATCCATCTAGTAACAGGATTATCCGCTCTTCCTATATACCAGTTAAAGATTGGTTCTCCGGTCTCTTCGTTAATAATTTGCGGATAATTTCCGTCTAAGCCTTTAGGCTTGCTTTTATCTAAATTCTCTAGTTGTAAAACATATACATAATCAAATTCTGGATTTAATCTTCCTTGGAAAAGCTGCTCTCCAGGCTCAACGGGTTTGTCCATAAAAGATAGATCAAGAGTTTCATACAGATTCATAGGCGGTGCAGCCATTTTATTTAAGTCATTGCTTTTAACAATTGACAAAAGATTCTGTATTTTTGAGGCTCTGCTTAACACTTTTAACTAAACTCCAAGACTATCTGATACTTCCATCGGGATTGAAAAATTTTTCACGTCGGAAACAGAAATATGTTTTAGGCTCAATGACCCTTTCGCAAACTGTCTCCAAACACCCTGGCTGTGTAAATAAGTAAAAAAATAGTAGAGATAGTTGGGGTCGGCAAGTGACCGGCCAAGATCATTGAGCCTGAGGCCTATATGATTTATATGAAACTCTTTTGCCGGCTTACCAACATTGGCTTCGCTTCCTTTTCTTGTGATCCAAAAATCAGCATCCTCAAAATTGGTTTTTATTTCCATTATTTCTTTTAGTGGTAGATAATCAATCATTTTTAATCCGCTCTACTAGACTTTTAATATTATTAATTTCCATGAGTAATATATTACTTTATACATTATTAATGTATATATGAATTATTCTATTGATTAAACACAAAGGGGTCTTACTATGAAAAAAATTGCAGCAACCAAAAATTATAAATTAATAAAAACACAGTCTTTCTCAGAAGGCTTTGGCACTCTTGAGGAATCAGATTTAAGAGTTTACATCGGAAAGTTACAGGAATCTTTGAAAAATGCAAAACAACTTGCAGAAACAATGGAAGATCGACATTATCAATTAATACGAGAACTTAGCAATGCTTCTGATATAGATCAAAGAACTTTAGATTCCATGAAGTCGCGAGGGCCATTTAGTCAGCTTGATTCAACGCACATAAGCACCCTTCAAGATGATCTGAAGAAAAGCGTTGAAACTGCAGAGGCAATTGAGAATGAGCTTAATAATCTTTTCCCAGGAAATTAATAATGAAAAAATTGTTTCCGAAAGAAATTATAAACTTTTCAAATTAATGAAAACGGCCAAGTCTTTCGCAAGAATAGAAAGCCCCGGAAACACCCTTGGAGTTACAGAGCAAGAGGGAGTGGACCCCAGAAGCCCTGATTAAAATAAGGATATAAGATGAGCAGAAAGGTAGCTTGGATAAGCGACATAAAAACAGAAGATAAACCTTGGGGGAGCGTAAGATCTTGGTCAAGCGCTGGGTTTATTCATGGCAAAATATTGACTATAAAGAAAGGCCATAGAACATCTCTGAAGAGATACAAAACAAAGAATGAATCCTTTTATTTGCTGTCAGGAAAAGTTGCGGTTATATATGGAGATGAAAAAACAACCGATCCTAAATATATGCAACATGGAATATTAGAACCAAATCAAATTCTGTCTGTTCCATCCATGTGCCCATACAGGCTTGAAGCTCTCGAAGATTCTGTTATAATAGAATCTTCAGATTATAGAGATATGGGTTATGAAATTTTAGAAGACGATTATAATAGACAATAAAATGTCTTATAATAAGTAATATCCTACTGCTATACCACAGGCGAATGCACATAGCTTAGCAAAGCTTAAAACTATATATATTTCTTCTGAAGCATTAAGTGTTATTAAATCACTTACTAATTTCTTTGTTTTCTTCATTGTTTATTATATTTAAATTATGTTTAGATTTGTAATCTGCAATAGCAGCTTTTATGGCATCTTCAGCTAATACTGAACAGTGTATCTTCACAGGTGGCAGGCAAAGCTCTTTGGCTATTGTAGAATTTACAATTGTTCCTGCATCTTCTAGGGTCTTCCCTTTTACCCACTCTGTAACCAAGCTACTCGATGCTATTGCCGATCCGCATCCAAAGGTCTTAAACTTAGCATCTTCGATAACGCCCTCATCATTGAGCTTTAATTGAAGCTTCATAACATCACCACACTCTGGAGCACCCACAACGCCGGTCCCAATACTTGGATCATTTTTTTCAAAAGATCCCATATTTCTTGGATTTTCAAAATGATCTATAACTTTGTTTGAATAAGCCACATTAATCCTTCCATAACACTTGTGTTAAAATAATAATAGTTGAAAGCAATAAATATATTGCCGCCTTATAGATTATACCCTCTCCTTTTAACTATTATTATTATTAGTTAAAATATGAATCAGAAACTAAAAATATTATCTATTTGGCTTAATACTCATGGCTTTACAGAAGAAGCGAATAATTCAATATTTAAAAATGCGGGCAATTGTAATCCGCCATTTGATAAAAATATTTTAAATGATATAAAAAATAATAATATAACTTTAGAAATCAAATCAAGAGGCCCAATGGTTGGGGCGCTTCAAGAGCTTCTAGAGAATAGCGGATACACTTTAAATGAATTCGGCGTTGACTGCATATTTGGACCAGAAACAAAGGGCAAGCTAAAATCTTTTCAACGAGATGCAAACCTTGAAACACATGGTGTATTGGATTCAAAGACTTTATCTGCTTTAGAGTTTGAGCCCATTTGGAGTGCCCTTCTGGGTGATTCTTCTGGCCTTGTCGATCAACATGTTTCTGATGAAGACTTTCCGAAATGGAGTAGATTAGGAGAGTTCAAGCGTAGAAGTTCTAATTTTCATAAAATTGATGATGGAAAAAACAACTATAGAAGCGCAAAACCTCCTCAGGATCCAAGATTTTTTAAATATATAAAAGAAAAATATAATATTCAACGAGTTATTAATTTAGCCGGAGAGATAACCGGAGAGGAAGGACCTGTGAGAGAGGCTGGTCTGGAATATTTGCATATGCCTATAAGGAGACGCCCGAAAGAAGAAGATTGGAATAGAATAAAAGACTTTTTAGAGCGCGGCAACACCCTTGTTCACTGTATGCATGGAGCAGATAGAACCGGAGCCGTAGTTGCCAATTGGAAGCTAGAAAGAGATGCCTCACTAACTGAAAAAGAAGCTTATGATGAAGCTCTTGGCTTTGGCTTTAAACCAAAAGAATACCAACGAAGAGATGGCAAAAAAGATCCAAACAAACGTTTAAGAAATTGGATTGGATTGGACTAGAGGCAGGATGAATACTGTAAATAAAAAATTAATTACATTATCTAAGTGGCTTTATGATAATAAGTTTATTAAAGAATCTTTTGATGTAATGGCTGCAGCCCAGCAAGAAGGTGATAATGTTATTCGCGTAATTGCCCCGAATCTCGTCAAGCCTTTTAGCGACAAGGCTGTCTCATGCGACTCTGTACAGCAAAGAGTAACGGTAACAGATATGTTTGAAACAGATGAAGAATATGAAGCCGCAAAACAAGAAGTTATTAAAAATATTATATGTCCCGCAGTTGCATTGGTTAATGATTATCTTGAAAAAGAATGGTGGAATCATGCATGGTCATATTATGCTCATGCCGTAGCCCTAGACACAGGTAGCGATGGAATAAGCGGCTGTGAAGATGAGCAGCAAATAATGAATGATATTAATTATTTAAAAGATTGCAATTTTGATTTTACAGATGAAATAATCGAAGATATGAAAGAATTTGTAAAAAATCAATACGAAAAAGGAGTAGATAGGTTTAATAATAAATTAAATTTTCATGTTGCGCTTAATGAGTGGGATCCAAATAAGGCCGCAAATGATACACACTCGTCCTTGGCAGGCTCTTACCGCTACCAGGACGATACGATAAGACTAAATCACTTTACAATCGGGGATGTAGACCTCCCGTTCATGACTGGGGAGCATACCTCTACAGCGATACACGAAATAGCTCATTCGTTTTATAGATATTTTAGATATAACACGTATGTTCTTAACTCAAAGCCAGAAACTTCAAACGAAACAGCTTCGGAAAGACTATACACGGCTAGACGAGAAGATACTGACGTATTTGAGAGTATCCCTTTAACTCCAGAAGAAAGAGCAAAAGGGAAGAGGGAAAGAATAGGCCGCACAGGAACTATAGATACCAGAATGGAAGAGCTTTTAAGGAAAATAATTGATCCTAAAATGTTAAATAATTTTGAAGCATATATAAATAGAGCAAAAGATATAGATTGGTTTTTAACAGCAGGGATGTCCTGGCCTCTTCAGGCTCTTTTCGATGTTCCCTTAAGTTATTGGCTAAAAGATACTTGGCCAAGTATATATGACGATTATTATGCCAGCTGGCAAAGAGATAGGGGATATATAGGAAATCCAACGGAAATATATGCCCGCATATGGGTGATGAGAATGGAAGGCGTATCTCTTTTGGATTTATGTGACATGACCGGCGGAGATATAACCAGTAAATTGATGGGGATCGCTGGCGATGTAATCGCACTAAGAATGTTTATGAATTGTTCTGATAAAAATCTACTACAAAGAATAGATAGCCAGGTTGCTATTCTTCAGGGGCAATCTGAATCTCCTCTCGAAGAGCAGAGTATGTTTGCTTAAAATGTTTATTAACTTTAGAAAACCAAAATATATCAAACAAATAATACATAATTGTTGATAATACATTTGCAACTATAGTTAGTTCCAAGGCAACAGACATGCTGTCTGTATAATAATATGCAACGGTCATGCTAAGAGGTATCGCTATAAAAAATCGCCAAATTAAAGATTTTGTGATAGCTTCAAAGCTTGTCATCTTCAAACTCTTTAATTAACTTCTTTTGACTATCAGTTAATTTCTCTGGAAACTTAACATTAACTCTTACATAATGATTCCCCAAACTTGAGCCACGAACATCTGTTGATCCTTCATTTTTGATTCGCAACTTTGTTCCAGGCTGAATGCACTCTGGAATATTAATGTTGTATTTTTTTCTTACTAGCTGAACAGATTTAGAGCATCCTAACAATGCTTCTTTGAAGCTTATGTCCAATTCTGAATAAATATCATTTTTATTTCTTGTAAATATATCAGATGGATTTACAATAACCTTTATCAAAGTTACTAAATTATCTTTTTTGCTTCTGACTCTAAGAGTGTTTCCGCTAATGATTCCAGGAGGAATTTTTACATCAATCGATTGATTCTTGTCAACCTTTCTGGCTCCATTACATGTAGAGCATGACTTCTTCGATACATTTCCATGTCCTTGGCATGCGGTGCAGGTAAGAAAGACGCTAACATATCCATGCGTTGACTTCATTTTTCCTGATCCTTTGCAATGTGGACATATAATCATCTCGGAGGAAAAGTCTTGCCCATCTCCGTTACAGTCTTTGCAATTGGCCTTATAATTAAATGATATATTTTTGCTAACTCCTTTTATAGAATCTTCAAAAGTTATATTTAACGAGACTTGTATTTCGTCTACACGCTTTTGGTTTCGAGCACTCTGCCTGGTGCCTACATCGTTATAAGCCTCTCTAAATCTTGATGATCCAAACCCAAAGTCTCCGAATGCATCTTCAAATCCTGCAAACCCATAAAAGCCGGAGCCCTCGGGTGGAGCATTCCTAACCCCGTCAGAGCCGTACCTATCATACCTTTGTCTTTTTTCTGAATCGGACAAAACATTGTATGCCTCAGACGCTTCTTTGAATTTTGCTTCTGCGCTAGGGTCATCTGGATTTTTATCTGGATGATATTTTAAGGCAAGTTTTCTATAAGCTTTTTTTATTTCTTTTTCGTCTGCTGCCTCTGAAACACCAAGAATCTTATAATAATCTGTTTTCATTATAGGTTCCAACTATATTAAATTTATTATGAATAAATCGTATTATAATATAACGACACTAATTCAATGGACATATTAATCATAATACTCACAGCGTTCCTGCTATTCTTGTTTTTTATTACACCATCTGTCATGCGACGATTTTATGATCGCAAGAGATATGAACAAATGTTAAAGCGATATAGAATGGATGAAGAAAGAATAGAGAGAGAAAAGCCAAGCAACGTTTACAACATAGAGGAATATAGAAATAGAAAAAAAGAAAAAATGGGAGATGATGTTTTTGAATATTCAAACACGCATAACTTAGTGTGGTCAGAAGAGTCTGAAAAGTATGTTAGAACACCAAAAAATATCCCTATAGAAGATGAATAATAAGCTACTAATAATAAAAAATAACATGATATGAGAAAGATTGCAGCAAATAGAAATTATAGAATAATTAAAAAGTCTGACTGGCTTGATGATGCAAGGCCAGAAGACGTTCTTGCTGGCGATTATGATGCCCAAATCGAACAAAAAAATGAGATCAAACGCTTAGACAGAAGAATAGAAGATCTATGGAACTATGTCCTTCAAGCACAACAAGAAATGAATGACAAAATCGATCTAGGAAAATAAAATGATTAAAACAGCACATAAAGATCCGGATAAAGAAATTCAACATAACATATTTAATATGTTAGTTGCAAAGGGACTGCCTGAAGACATTGCTGCAATAGTTGTTTCTAATATTGGCCGAATGAATATGAGGGGCCTATGGAAGAAGCTAAAGAGTGAGTATAAAGAAGAAGAGAGCCCATATGGATGGAGGCATTCGTGTGGAGAGTCTGTTCATCAAGTGGATAGTCCAGAAGATCCATGTCCAACCTGCGGCGATTATGATGACGATGACTGGGAATGGTTTGATGAAGAAATTGACGAAGGGTGATTCAATTAAATATTTAAGAGATACTTTTTAGACAACAAAGCTTTTCTTACTCTGCCTCTTTTTATCGGCCCAGACACAAAGCCTGCTAGTCTATAAGACCTATCTGCTCTCCAAGCCTGCCCCTCTTCGGAGTCGCCGCCTGAAGCCTCCTGAGACGGCTCCAAAGGCTCTTCCTCCGTTTCTTCGACGCTCTCCGTCTTAGCCTTAGTCTGTTCTTCTTCCCATTGTTCTTGCTTTAGCATTTCAAGATCTTCTTGACCCTCTTCTTCTTCATATATCGGCTCATTCAAATCTTCATAATATTCTTGCATATAATCTTTTGACAGCTGTTGTTCAACTTCTTCTTCTTCGTAGGGAACCGGCTTCCAGGGCCCATCATAACTAGTGCGTTCCCATTTGTCTCTGAAGTTAAATCCCTTTTGAAAAAACTCATCATATCCAAGTCCCGTTCTTTTTGGCCAAATATTTTTCATTTGTTCAATATAGGTTTCAATATCTGCTTCTTGATTTGCAGCCTCTTCTCCCATCTCATTGAAGGTTGAAACAGACCAATACATAAATCCATAAATAAACTCCCCAAAAACTTCTTCTTTGGCCTTCGGATTTTCTCCGCCTAATTTTATCAATTCTTCTTTTAAGAACTCTATAAACTCTTCATCTTTAAAGACAAGACTCTCCGGATAATCAGGATCGTTGTAA
>Ga0163108_10003649_pt1 | contig 10934 bp, 7 predicted proteins | sample Fk1155metaG_FD_109644 | JGI IMG/M metagenome (GOLD analysis project Ga0163108, IMG submission 109644) | Marine microbial communities from the Central Pacific Ocean - Fk160115 155m metaG | ecosystem: Environmental > Aquatic > Marine > Oceanic > Photic zone | place: The Central Pacific Ocean...
TAGCAGATATTATCTCAATAATAACTAATCCAAGACTTTTGCACCCAAGATGAAAACAAAAAAACAAACTGCAAATTATTCTGCTAAATCTGAAGTGGCTCAATTTAAAACTAAGAAATCCTTTTCTCATGTTGCCAAAAGAGAATTAAAAAAAGCACCTTTTACTGCTTGGTTAGGCATGATCATAACTTCTGCATATATATTGATTGCAGTTTTTGCTCCATTGATAGCTCCATATGGAGAAAGTGAAGTTTTTCCCATTCCGTTTGCTCCATGGAGTGATGAATTTTTATTAGGCACAGATCAAATTGGAAGAGATATTTTAACAAGGCTTATATATGGAGCAAGAAATACGATAGGTATTGCTTTTGTTACAACTGCTCTAGCTTTTGTGATTGGAGTGTTATTTGGTTTAATAGCAGCAATTACTCGTGAAACTTTTATTGATCAAATACTTGGAAGATTGGTTGATGTTTTAATGGCCATTCCACTATTAATTTTTGCACTAATGTTGTTATCTATTGTAGGCCCATCTGCAATTAATTTAATTATAATAATAGCTGTATTAGACTCTACAAGGATATTTCGTCTTACAAGGGCTGTAGCATTAAATGTGGTGGTAATGGATTATGTTGAGGCCGCCCATATGCGAGGGGAAAAGTTAATGTGGATTATGAAAAGAGAAATTTTGCCAAATATAATGCCACCACTTGTAGCAGAGTTTGGTCTTCGCTTTTGTTTTGTATTTTTAACAATTGCTTCATTATCATTTCTTGGCGTTGGAATACAGCCACCAACTGCTGATTGGGGATCTATGGTTAGAGAAATGGCAGGCTTAATTCAATTTGCAGAATTTGATACTCAAGCAGCTATTACTCCTTTGTTACCTGCGGCAGCAATAGCAATTTTAACAGTTGCTGTAAATTTTATTGTTGATTGGTTTTTACATAAAACAAGTGGATTAAAAGATGAGTAAAACAAAAATTAAAAAAACATCATCTCTATTAGAAATGAAAGATATTCATATACAAGGATACAGCGATGAAAAATGGCATGACATTATATTAGGAGTTGATATTTCTCTAAAAAGAGGAGAAGTTTTAGGTTTGATAGGAGAATCAGGAGCTGGAAAGTCTACCTTAGGTTTAGCAGCTATGGGTTTTGCTAGGCCTGGATGTAAAATAATAAAGGGTAAAATTATTTTTGATGGAATTGATCTGATAAAAGCTAATGAACAGACAAAACGCAAACTAAGAGGATCGCGCATCTCTTACGTAGCACAGTCAGCTGCGGCTTCTTTTAATCCCGCACATCGATTAATTAAACAAACTATTGAATCTTCCTTACATCATAAAATAAAACAAACTCAGTTAGCAAAACAAGAAGCCAAAGAACTTTTCCAAGCATTACAACTTCCTAATCCTGATTTAATTGGCGAACGATATCCCCACCAAGTTTCAGGGGGACAACTTCAAAGAATAATGACAGCAATGTCAATGTCATCAAGACCAGATTTAATTATTTTTGATGAACCTACAACAGCTTTGGATGTTACTACTCAAGTTGAAGTTCTCTCTTCTATCCGTTCAGTAGTAAGAGAATTTAATACAGCTGCTATTTATATTACTCACGACTTAGCAGTAGTTGCTCAAATGGCTGATAAGATTAAAGTATTACGATATGGAAAAACAGTAGAGGATGCTAAGACTAAAATAATGCTTTCAAGTCCTAAAAAAAGTTATACTAAATCTCTTTGGGCTGTAAGATCAATTAGAAAGAAAGAAAAAAAATCAAAAACAAAAATTCTATCCATTAAGAAAATTAATGCTTCGTATGGAAACGGTCCATTGGTTTTAAACAATGTTAATATAGCAGTGCCCTTGGGTGGGACTTTGGCAATTGTTGGTGAGTCGGGTTCAGGAAAATCTACAACTGCAAGAGTTATTACTGGGTTGCTTCCTCCAAAAAATGGTAAAATAATTTATAAGGCAAAAGAACTTCCTAAAAATATTAAGCATCGTACAAAAGAGCAACTTCGTAAAATTCAAATGATTTATCAGTCACCTGACACCTCTATGAATCCCAGACATAAAACTTTAGAAATTATAGGAAGACCTTTGGAGTTTTATTTTGGTTTAAATAAATCAAAACTTTATAAAAGAGTTATAGAACTTCTAGAGATGATTGAATTAGATGAAAGTTTTATCGATCGATATCCATCAGAGCTTTCAGGAGGTCAAAAACAAAGAATATGTATTGCTCGTGCACTTGCTGCAAATCCTGAATTAGTAATTTGTGATGAAGTAACTTCTGCTTTAGACCAAATCGTTCAAGAAGGCATTCTAAAGCTTTTACAGAAACTTCAAAAAGAATTAAATATTTCTTATATTTTTATCACACATGATATTGATACAGTTAGAGCTATTTCAGATGAGGTTGTTGTAATGTTTGAAGGTAAGGTAATTGAACAAGGTTTGAAATCAAAAATTTTTAAACCACCACATCCTAAGTATACAGAGCTCTTATTATCATCAGTTCCAGAAATGAATCCAAACTGGTTAACAAAAATACTTAACAAACGATCATAGTTTTATTATTTTACTGCCATTTTCTTGTAATTTTTTCATTCCAATTTTTTTTATAAAAAAGTTGATTATTAAGAAATGCTTTAAGATCTATTTCACATATAAAATAATTTTTATCTGATGAGATAATATGCTCAGTTTCAACAAGCATTTCATAGCCATCTTTTTTTGTAATTGTCTTCCATCGCGTGATAAGTCCAGCAGATAAAGGATCATTATCTTTTATTCTATACTCATGCCAAACTTGCATATGATGTTCTAAGCCATAATCTTTTGATTTTAGATGTCCAAAATTATCATATGTCTCGATAACTAATTCATTCTTATTATTTATTTTTTCTGATTTTGTTCCTGATGGCTTAATTAAATATTCCCAGCGATGTTTCATTGGGGGAATAACGTTACTAATTGCTGCATTTTGATCTATATCAGGTGCCAATCCTTTTCTCCTTTGTGGGAGTATTATACGACAATTTTGTAAATTTAATTCTACATTTACTGCATAGGCTACTGGCCAAACAATTGGCCAATAAGTTGTTGAAAGAGCAAGTCTCAATTTATTACCTTTTTTTATTCTCCACCCACAATGATTTAGATCAAAACTTACTTTATAATTTTTTCCTGTAACAAGATCTTGTGGAGATTCGTTATTAATAATATGAGCTAAGTTAAAAGGTCTAAATGAAATTCTTTCTGAGACGCCTTGAGGAGAAACTTCACAAATTCTTGCAATTATATAAGCGTTTGGCTTATCAGATGAAAATTCAATTTCCAATTTTGGTGCACCTAAAATTTCTATATCTTCATCCAAAGTTTTTGTATCGAAACATACTGAAGCGTTATCATCTTTATGTTGATCATTAGGTAATTCATTTTCAATACGCATCCCTGGACAATTATAACCACCTGTTAATCCAACACTTTGCGGAGTGTTTATATTGATTGTACCTGATCCTTTAGAAGCACTAAGGCAATCTTTTGATAAATTAAAAATTAATTTTTGAATATTGTTTGAAGGCCAATTTTTTTCTTTAATCCATCGACCTGGTCTTGCTTTCCATTTTCCATTTGGAATATCAAAACTATTTATATAAGCTCTCATCATTGGCAATGCGTGATTTGCATTATTGTATTTTAAAAAACAATCAAACCATGATGTTGTTTCTTTAAAAAAATCACCTTTTGGCTCTATTGAAGCAATATTTGGATATTTATGTTCCCATGGACCTATCCATGAACTTCTTGGACAGTTTAAGTTTTCTATTAATTGTGGAGGAGCATTAGTATATTGATCAGCCCAACCTCCAATAGCTAAAACTGCGCAATTTATAGAAGACCAATCTTCACACACTGAACCATGTTTCCAGAAATTATCTCTGGTTGGATGATTTAACCAAGTTAAAATATGTGCAGGTTGATTTTCTAATCTTTTTTTCCATACTTCTTTCCAATCCGTTCGCAATTCAGGATCAGGCGGTCTTGATGAATAAGCTAACATTTGTTGAGACCATGCAAAGTTATCTGTTAACAAACATCCACCCATGTAATGAATATCATCCGCGTATCTATCAACTGTAGAACAAACAGTAACAATTGCCTTTAAAGCTTTAGGTCTTCTCATTGCAATTTGAAGACCATTAAAACCACCCCACGATATACCAATCATACCAACGTTACCGTTACTCCATTCTTTATTAGCTATCCAATCAATAATTTCTTCTCCCACAGACAATTCATCTTCAGTATACTCATCTAACATCAAACCATCTGAATCTCCTTGACCAGGCATATCTACCCTAATGCACACATACCCTTTACTAGAAAAAGCAGGATGATTTCCTTCATCGCGAATAGCAGTTCCATCTCTTTTCCTATATGGGAGATACTCCAAAATTGTTGGAGCTGGAAACGCATTTTTGTCAACTGGCTGCCACATCCTAGCGGATAATTTTCTTCCATCCAATAGATGGATAAAGAAATTAGGAGTTTCTTTATATTTTTTTAAGTTAATATCTTCCATTAAAGCTATTTTAACATTAATATTTTAACTATATCTATAACTACATACTTTGTATAGATTAGTATATTTGTGATTATCTTTTAAATAAACATTATATGAATAAATAATGAATGATGAAACAAGAAAAAATATCAAACTAAGCAAAAAAATTTTTAGCATTAAAGAGGCAAGAGTTGTTGCACAAAAAAAATTACCTAAATTAATTTTTGATTTTGTTGACGGTGCGTCTGGAGATGAAAAATTATCTGAAATAAATTATACTGCATTAGATCAAGTAAGATTAGAGCCTAAAGTTTTAAGAAATGTTGAAAAAAGAAAATTAAACAAAACTTTTTTTAATACAGATTATGACTATCCCTTTGGATTTGCTCCAATGGGCATGTGTAATTTAACTTGGCCAGGGGCAGATAAAATGTTAGCAAATGCAAGCATTAGATATAATGTGCCAACTTGTGTATCGATGGCATCTACTACATCTTTAGAAAAAATGTATGAAATATCCAAAGGACACTCATGGCTCCAGTTATATATTTTTCAAGATGAAAATTTTGTAAAAGATCTTTTACAAAGAGCTAAGGATACAGGTTATAAAGTTTTGATTTTAACTGTTGATGTAGCTATTTTATCAAGAAGAGCACGAGATGAGAAAAATGGCTTTTCAATGCCTTTCAAAATTGGACCAAAGCAATTTCTAGATTTTGCGACACATCCTAAATGGTCATTAACAACATTACTAAGTGGAATTCCAAAACCTATGAACTATCTAACTTCTAAAAACAGTAAACAAGTTTTTAAGAGAAAAGAAAACAGAGGATCAACCAATTGGGATACTTTAAGACGTGTTCGCAATATTTGGAAAGATAAATTAATTATAAAAGGAATTATGTCACCAGAAGATGCATATAAAGCTAAAAATGAAGGGGTGGATGCAATTTGTGTTTCAAATCATGGAGGTCGACAACTTGATTGTGCTACTGCTTCTATAGATGCATTGCCAAGAATAAGAGAAAAGGTTGGTAGAGATTATCCCTTAATTTTTGATAGTGGTATAAGAAGTGGAAGCGATATAATAAGGGCTCTTGCATTAGGGGCAGATTTTACGATGATGGGGCGTCCATTAATGTATGGAATAGGAGCAGATCAGGAATACGGTTTAAATAGAGTTTTAGAAATTATTAGGGAAGAACTTAATATATCTTTGGGACTAGTTGGCTTGACAGATATCAATGAAGTTAATGATGAAGTTATTTCTAAAAAATATTTTAAAAATATGAAATACTGATTATGTTATTTGTTAATTGAAATTTTATGAAAAAATTAAATAAAATTAGAGGAGGTTCATTAATAGCCAGAGCTTTAAAAGATAAGGGAATTACAAATGTTTTCACTCTTTCGGGAGGTTTTTGTAACCCTGCTTTAGAAGGTTTTATGGAGTGCCAAATTAATGTTATTAATTGTCCACATGAACAAATAGCAGGACATTTAGCAGATGGTCATACAAGGATAACTCGTAAACCATCAGTATGTTTAGTTGGTCCCGAAGGATTTGCTAATGCAGTACCCGCAATGATGGAAGCTTGGGGAGAAAGATCTCCACTAATATTTATTACAGGTTCTAGTAGTCTTAAAAGACAAGGAGCTGGTGGTTTTAAGGAAATAGATGATGTTTCTATTGCTGCACCTTTAACTAAATACAGTGCTTCAATTACTGATGGTAATCGTATTAGAGAATTTGTTGATAAAGCATATTGTATTGCTACAAATGGATATCCTGGAGCAGTTCACTTAAGCGTGCCAGTAGACATAATGTTTTCTTCTTTTTTAGAAAATGCAGGATTAGAAGAAAGGCCTTTCAAGCATGAAGCCAGGCCAATTATGAGGGCATGGCCAGATCCAAATCAAATTAAAAAAATAGAAAATATTTTATTACAATCAAAGAAACCTGTCTTAATAGGAGGCCATGGTATTTGGTGGTCTAGGGCTGAAAAGAAATTCGAAGAAGTTGGCAGTCGATTAAAGATACCAATTTTTAATGTTCCATATCATCAAAAATTATTAAGTGAGGAATCAAAATCTTATATGGGTTTGGCAGACATTCATCAATATCCACCTTCTAAATTTGCCTTTCATGAATCAGATTTAATTTTAATGCTTGGGGCTAGATTAGATAATCAAATGAATTTTGGTAACCCCCCACTTTTTCCTGAGTCTACTAGACTTGTATGTATTAATGCTTCACACGAGGAAATAGAATTTAATAGAGCAGCTGATATAAATTTATTGTGTGATATAGAAGCTTTTTGTGATTCATTAATTAAACTTAAAAGTTCACAAAAATGGAATTTAAAAGAAGAATGGTTTAGTTTAAACAGAGATAAAAGAGCTGAATGGGTAGAGAGCTCAATCCTTAGATTAAGCAAAGAAACTGAAGAGGAAGAAGCAAATGATGAAAAAATTCATCCTTTACAATTAGCCTTAGATGTTCAGGGAATAATGAAGGATGATGACTGGCTTGTTATAGATGGGGGGAACACTCATTTTTGGTCAGAAATTGCTATAAACATTGCTGGATGGAAAGGAAAAAAATTAGGTGGTATTTTACATCCAGGAACATTTAGTATGCTAGGAGTTGGCGTTCCATTTGCAATTTCAGCAAAGAATATCAACCCTAATTCTAATGTTATACTTATTAGTGGTGACGGAGCTTTTTTATCTGGAGGTTTATCAATTGAAGCAGCTTTTCAAGAAAATAAACCTATCGTTGTTGTTATTGATAATAATGGAGGATTAGATTGTATTTCTCAACAACAAGAAAGAATGTTTGAAAGTGGAAAACATTTTGCTACAGATTTTAGAGATATTCCTTTTCATACTATGTTTGAAGGACTAGGAGGTTATGGAGAATTAGTTACTAAAAGAGAACAATTAATACCGGCGCTTAAAAGAGCTATTGAAAGTGGAAAAACAGCTTGTATTAATGTTAAAGCAAAAGGAGTAATAAGTCCAATAGTTGCTGCAGTTAGTGATAGGCGAGATAAAGCATCTATTGAGTAATTAGTTATCTATGGCAATTTTTTCATCTCATATTCTAAATTCAATGAATGGCAAGCATGCAGCTAATGTTAAATTTTCAATATTTAAAATAAACTCACAAGGCAATAGAGATTTGTTTTTTGAATCATCAACAGATGAGGGTGGAAGAATAGTTAGAGAAATTGATCTTTCAAAAGATGATTGTTTATCTACTTTTGAAATGATTGTTTGCTTAGGTGACTATTTTACCACTAATAGTAAAGAATTTTTTAAAGATAGAATTGTTTCAGAAATTGTAGTTAGATTTAATATGGAAAATCCAAATAAAAAATATCATATCCCTATAATAATTTCACCAAATGGTTATTCAATTTGGTGGTCAGAATAATATATTAAATAATTATGAGTACTTCGGGACTAAATATGTCAAGAAGGATAAGGCATACTCCTTTTACAAAAAAAGTTGAAGAATGCGGTGTTACAGGTTTTACCGTAGTCAATCACATGCTTTTACCTAAAGCTTTTAAAAAATCTGTGGACGAAGATTATTGGCATCTTCAATCCCATGTTCAAATTTGGGATGTATCATGTCAAAGACAAGTTCAAATTACTGGTCCAGACTCTGAATATCTTGTTCAAAAAATGACCCCTCGTTCAATCAAGAATATGAGTACTGGAAAATGTTTTTATATTCCCATTATTGATGAAAATGCGGGGATGATAAATGATCCCATATTATTAAAGTTAGATAATTCTAAATTCTGGATATCTATAGCTGATTCTGATGTGTTATTGTGGGCCAAAGGATTAGCAATAGGTCTTGACTTAAATGTTTTTATAGAAGAGCCAGAAGTTTATCCATTGGCAATACAAGGACCAAAGGCTGAAGATTTAATGACATCACTTTTTGGAGAAGAAATTAGATCTATGAATTTCTTCGAATTTAAAATGTTCGAAATTTTTGGAAAAGAACAAGTTATAGCGAGATCAGGCTATAGTAATCAAGATGGTTTTGAAATTTATTTTAATGGATTTCTAGAAGGTGAAAAACTTTGGCAATTAATATGGAAATCAGGAAGTAGTTTTAATATTTCACCTGGTTGTCCAAATCTAATAGATAGGATCGAAGCAGGTTTACTTTCATATGGTAATGATTTTACAAGAGAAAATAATCCTTTAGAATGCAATCTAGAAAAGTATTGTACGAATGCTAGCCCACATGATTTTATTGGAAAAATTACTTTGGAAAAAATAAAAACTGAAGGTGTTAATCAAAAGATCAGAGGCATTGTATTTAGTGGTGATGCTTGTCAATCATGTGCAAAACCTCTGCTAGTTTATTCTACTAATAATATAAAAATAGGACAAATTACATCTGGTATATATTCACCTCGATTAAAGAAAAATATTGGACTTTCTATGATAAAAAAGGATTATTGGAATGTTGGAACTGAAGTTATAATTAAAACTGCAGATAACAAATTGACTAAAGGAACTATATCATCATTGCCATTTTCAAAATAATTATAAAAACAAATGATTCAAAATAAAATATATGAAAGATTAATTAATTTTTTTAATCAAAAAAATTATGACAAGGTAATTGATGAATATTCTTTTTTAAAAGATAAAAAATTAGTTACAGCTTTTGTTTTAAACTTAGTTGGATTAAGTTATGCAAATCAAAACAAATATCAAAAAGCTATTGATTTTATTTCTGACGCGATAGACTTAGATCCAAAGTTTCCTGATCTTTATAATAATATTGCTATAGTATACTATTCAATCAAAGAATATTCTCTTGCAAAAGACAATTTTCTCAAATGTTTAGAGTTAAATAATAATCATTTTCAAGCAGCTTATGGTTTAGCAAACGCATTTAATATAACTCAAGAATACAATCTTGCTATTCAATATTATAATAAATCAATTAGTTTAGATAGAAATTTCTATCCATCATGGATTCAAAAAATTAAGACACAAAGTCAAATATGTGATTGGAATCAAAATGAAAAAGATATTGAATTTCTTTGCAAGAATTTAAAAGACAAATCTTTTGATCCATATCTTTCTTTGTTTATGATTGATGATTCAGCTCTCCAGTTTAAAATTGCAAAGATATATGTTGAAAATAAATATAAAAACAATGAATATTCTTTTAATTTATCAAGCAATAAAAATAAAAAAATTAAAATAGGTTATTTTTCAAGTGATTTTATGAATCATGCAACGATGCATTTGATGAAAAAAATGCTTATTCAACACAATCATAATAAGTTTGATATATATTGTTATTCATACGGCAAAAAAAAAGATGAAGTAACTGAGGAAATAAAAAAAAGCATTATTAATTTTAAGGATATTTCAAATAAATCTGATGATGATCTTATTGTATATCTTAGAGATCAAAAAATAGATATTGCAATTGATCTTAAAGGTTTTTGTTTTGATAATAAATTTTTCATATTTTCTAGAAAAATAGCGCCTATACAAGTTTCATATCTTGGTTATCCAGGAACAACAGGCGCAAATTTTATTGATTATATAATTGCTGATAATGTTTTAATTAATGAAGAAAATAGAAAATTTTTTTCTGAAAAAATTATCTTTATGCCAGACTCTTATCAAGTAAATGATGATGGAAAAAAAATTTCAACTATAAAATTATCAAGAGAGGATTATGGATTACCAAAAGACAAGTTTGTTTTTTGCTGTTTTAATAAAATTGCTAAAATTCATAAAACAGAATTTGATACATGGCTAAATATATTAAAACGGAGTTCAAAAAGTATACTATGGTTATTAAGTGAAAATAATATAGCTATTAATAATCTTAAAAAATATGCAGAAAAAAATGGTGTAGATCAAAATAGAATAATTTTTTCTTCTAAGCAAAAATTAGATGTACACCTTGCAAGACATAAATTAGCAGATCTTTTTTTGGATACCTTTACATATAATGCTCACACAACAGCTAGTGATGCATTGTGGGTAGAACTTCCAATTATTACAAAGTTAGGCAATACATTCGCCTCAAGAGTTGCATCAAGCTTATTAACTTCTATAGGTCTAGATGAGTTAATTACCTATAATATAAAAGATTATGAAAATTTAGCGATAAATTTATCAGAGAATAAAAGTAAACTTAATACAATTAATAATAAGCTCAAAAAAAATAAATTATCAATGCCTCTATTTAATACAGTAGAATTTACTAGAAATATTGAAAATGCTTATTCAATTATTTATGAAAAATATTCGAAAAATGAGAGAACAGCAGATATTAAAGTAGATAA
>Ga0163108_10003650_pt1 | contig 10931 bp, 9 predicted proteins | sample Fk1155metaG_FD_109644 | JGI IMG/M metagenome (GOLD analysis project Ga0163108, IMG submission 109644) | Marine microbial communities from the Central Pacific Ocean - Fk160115 155m metaG | ecosystem: Environmental > Aquatic > Marine > Oceanic > Photic zone | place: The Central Pacific Ocean...
CGCCAGCCGAATCAGACTCGTAGGATGAGGAGCAGACTGATTGGCAGAAACGGACGAATACGCACCCTCATTGAGGAGATTTCCAATTGCGAGATGGCGATTTACGGCTCGACCGTGCTCGTCATCGGCGATGAGGACGGACTCGCCCTCGCGAATCCTGCGATTGAAGGAATCCTACGTGGCTCCGAGCACAGCACCGTACTCCACGGACTGGAGCAGGACCGCAAGCGCCAGAGGCTACGCTCGCGCAGTCTGGAGAGCTACGAGGAGCGCGACCCGGTCGAGCCCTCGGTCTTCGAGACCCTCGTACCGGGACTGGCTCAGGCCCGCCGTCGCCGAGAGCGCCGTTACACGGATTCTCAAGTGGACCCTAATGACGAGACTGAGGTCGCCCAAACCCTCGAACTCGCAGAAGACGAGAAAATCATCTACGAAGAGGAGTAATCCATACCGCCATGCATAAGCGTGAATCTCCTCACGGAACGCCGTGACGAATCCGCTAGATGAGATGTACGAATACGAGGAGTGGGCCACCAAGGCCCTGCTTCTTGTCGCAGGACTGCTCTTCGGAGGAATAGCGCTGAATCTGCTGAACGTGGACAACCCCCTCACCGACTTCCTGTACGAGTACTACCTAGACCCAGTGCTCAGCGAGTCCAGCGGCGATACAGATTACAACATGGCCAACACACTGACCTATGCCATCGTGCTCGCACTCTTCGCACTCGCCTTATCTGCATGGCTCCGCCGTCTGGGGTTAGACCACAGTGATGCGATGATTCTGGCACTGCTCCCCTATGTGTTCTGGGCCGTCCTCGGCGAGATCGTTGAGGACGCCAGCATGTTCGACGCCTCTATCGCGCCTTACTTCGTCAGCCCCGGAATCCACTTCCAGACCGCGGCCTGGGTAGTCGTAGCAGGGGCTTTCGGATATCGGATAGCCAACGACGAGTCCACATCGGGCGATGAGGCGATGTCCAAGGTCGACGGCGCTGTGACCATTCTAATCCTAGCCCAGATAGGGATCTACTACTCTTCCATACAAGCCGGCTCGGTCGCTTCCTCCGAGGGATTCGAGAACACGGCTATGCTAGCGTGCCTCCTCGCAGCCCTGCTTCTTCCCACTTTGATATCGGACAGGCATCTAGCCGACTTCACACTGATTCAGCGTTGCGTCTTCTTGGTCGGACTGGGGGGCTCAATCGTCTTCCTAGGGCCACTCCTTTCCTTTGGTATCAGCAACCCCGACCAAGTCACACTCTGGCCCTTGGCAGTGGTAATCGGAGCTCCGGCCTTGCTCGCCTACCAGATGTACCAGGCGGGCCTCCCAGCAGCCGAGGAGTTGGCCGAGCACGGCTTCGTCGCTGGCATCCTGCCACCTGGGATGACGGAGGAGCAGTACGATGATTTGGAATCTCCCGACAAGAATCTCATCGAGAGCCTCAGGAATAAGGCTGTGATGGCTTCCCCAGTGGTCTTCCTCGCGGTCGCAGGGCAGGTGATTGACGGACTCGCAACGGGCATCGGAATAGAGGCCTTCGGGTATCACGAGAAGCACTTACTCTCAGCGGAGATCATCGAGTTCTTCGGTAGCGCGTACGGGTTCTCCGCGTTAAAATTGGCTCTCGGCGGGCTGATTTGGTACATCTTCGCGATGGTCAACTTCGAGCACAGGCAGCAGCACTTCAGACTCCTCCTCGGGATGGCGATCCTGACTGTTGGCATGGCGCCCGGACTCAGGGACATCGGACGACTCGCTTTGGGTGTCTAAAATCGACATCTATGATGTCGAGTCCATTCAATTGAAGGCTCGCGTGCTGTCTGAGGGGTCCGAGAGACATGGACAGGCTGCCCACTCGTATCGACCGTGGAAGCGACGACTTCCAGTCCCGGCGAGAGAAGAATGTGACTCTGGTAGAGGAGCTCAGAGACAGGCTGGACTCCGTCAAGGACGGTGGTGGTGGCAAGTATGTCGAGCGTCACCGAGAGCGCGGCAAGAGCCTGCCGAGGAAAAGGATCTCCGAGATATGTGATGTCGGGGCCCCGTTCCTCGAGCTCTCGACCCTAGCGGCAAACGAACTGTATGACGGGAGGGCCCACTCTGCAGGCATCGTGACCGGAATTGGTGTGGTGCACGGCAAGGAGTGCATGTTCGTGGCCAACGATGCGACTGTAAAGGGTGGCTCATACTACCCGATGACAGTCAAGAAGCACATCAGGGCGCAGGAGATTGCCGAGGAGAACAACCTCCCCTGCATCTATCTCGTCGACTCGGGGGGAGCCTTCCTGCCGATGCAGGATGAGGTCTTCCCCGACAAACTGCACTTCGGACGTATCTTCCGCAACCAAGCCATCCTCTCCAGCAAGGGAATCCCGCAAGTTGCCGCCGTACTCGGCTCGTGCACCGCTGGAGGCGCCTACATCCCGGCGATGTCCGATGAGTCGATTATCGTCAAGGGCAACGGCACCATATTCCTCGCCGGCCCACCGCTGGTCAAGTCGGCCACCGGCGAGGAGGTCACCGCCGAGGAACTCGGCGGGGCCGACTTGCACACCAAGGAGTCGGGCGTCGCTGACCACTTCGCCAACGACGAGCCTGAGGCACTGCGCATGGTGCGCAGCGTGGTTGAGAACCTAAATGTCAGCCCCAAGCACAGGCTCGATGTCTCGCAGTCCGAGGAACCCGCACACGACCCCCAGGACCTGATGGGCATCATCCCAGGCGACAATCGTACGCCTTACGATGTCAGGGAGGTCATATCCAGAATCGTCGACGGCTCGCACTTCCACGAGTTCAAGCAACGCTACGCCAACACTCTGGTCTGTGGCTTCGCTAGAATCCACGGTTATCCTGTTGGAATCGTCGCTAACAACGGAATTCTGTTCTCCGAGTCCGCGCTCAAGGGAGCACACTTCGTCGAACTCTGCGGCCAACGAGGCATCCCACTCGTGTTCCTGCAGAACATCACCGGGTTCATGGTCGGCCGTGATGCCGAGGCTGGAGGTATCGCCAAGGACGGGGCCAAACTCGTCACGGCAGTATCCTGTGTCCCAGTGCCGAAGTTCACCGTCATCATCGGCGGCTCGCACGGTGCAGGTAACTACGGCATGTGCGGCCGGGCCTACGACCCGCGATTCCTGTTCATGTGGCCGAATGCTAGAATCTCGGTGATGGGCGGCGAGCAGGCTGCCAGTGTGCTGTCGTCGGTAGGGAACGTAGATCCCGACGAGATTCGCGCGAGGTACGAGAGTGAGAGCAACCCGTACTACTCCAGCGCGCGGCTCTGGGACGACGGTGTAATCGACCCCCGAGACACCCGCGATGTGCTCGGACTGTGCATATCGGCCAGCCTCAACGCGCAGATGCCGGATCAGGACTACGGCGTTTTCAGGATGTGATATGGTGAGGATGAGCGATGTCAGGCCGTCAGCGGAATTCTGCTCGTTGAGTATCGACGCCTCGGTCGCCACTCTCACTCTAGAGCGAAGCGATGTCTACAACGCACTCAACATGCAACTGATTAGCGAACTCGTCGACACACTCGACTGGACCGCGCAGCGCTCCGTCGGCACAAACGGCTCGCTGCGCGATCAGGACGGCTCCGAGTACCTGCGGGTGCTAGTGCTCCGTGGCGCAGGAAGGCACTTCTGCGCAGGAGCCGACATCAACATGATGCGCGATGCAGGGGTCAAGACCCCGGAGGAGAACCGCGCCGACTCCGAGCGACTCGACCGCTTATTCAACACCCTGTGGGCACATCCTTGTTTCACCATCTCCACCGTTCAGGGGGTGGCGCTGGGCGGCGGTGCCGGCCTCCTCGCCTGCTCTGACCATGTAATCGCTCTCGAGAGCGCGAGAATCGCCCTGTCCGAGGCCAAGTTGGGAATCCTGCCCGCGGTAATCGGGCCATATGTCCTCCGCCGTGTGGGCAGTGCTCAGTTCCGACGGCTCACCATGCTCGCAGGGCGCTTCGACGGGCGCGAGGCTTTGAATATCGGAATGATCGATCAGGTCTCCACCTCATCAGAGGAGTCTGCTGAGATGGTCGACGCCGCGATTGCTACGGTGATGAGCACCGGTCCCGTGGCGGTTACCGAGGCCAAGAAACTCGTTCAGACCCTCGAACGCTGGCATGGCACCGATGAGGATCTGCGTCGGTGGACGCTGGACAAGACCAGCGAGATGAGGGGCTCACCTGAGGGTCAAGAGGGGCTGTCAGCGTTCCTCGACCGCCGGCCGCCGGCCTGGTCACCGGAGGATCAGGACGGTTGAACATGACATCAGGATCCTTGGACAACGCGCCTCGACCCTTCGGCACGGTTCTGGTCGCGAACCGCGGTGAGATCGCCGTGCGGGTGCTACAGGCCGCCAGAGAGGCAGGGCTCCGTGGAATAGCCGTCTACTCGGACGCTGATGCCAGCTCCCTACACATCGAGGTGGCTGACGATGCAGTCCACCTTCCCGGCTCCACTCTCGCTGAGACCTACCTCAACTCAGAGGCCCTGATATCAGCGGCTGGCGACTGTGGGGCCGAAGCGATACACCCGGGATACGGTTTCCTCTCCGAGCGAGCTGACTTCGCCATAGCCGTCGAGGACGCTGGACTGGTTTGGATCGGCCCACCGTCAGGCGCTATCTCAACGATGGGAGACAAAATCTCAGCGCGCATCCGGATGCTTGAGTCAGGGGTGCCTGTGATACCCGGTGAGGAACTCTCGGTTCCCGACGGAGCCGATCACCTCGGTGCGCTAGCAGCCTGCGCAGCCAGAGTCGGCTACCCCCTACTGCTCAAGGCCAGTGCGGGCGGAGGCGGCAAGGGAATGCGGGCGGTGCACGAGCCCAAGATGCTCAGGACCGAGTACGAGGCGGCATCGCGAGAGGCTTCAGCTGCCTTTGGCGACGGCACGATATATGTCGAGCGACTACTCTCCGGCGCACGGCATGTAGAGGTGCAGATTCTCGCCGACTCCCATGGAAATTGCATCCACCTCAACGAGAGGGACTGCTCTTTGCAGCGTAGGCACCAGAAGGTAATCGAGGAGTCCCCTTCCCCGGCAGTGGATCATCAGTTGCGCCAGGCCATGGGGAACGCAGCGGTGACGGCAGCCAAGGCAGTAGATTACATCGGTGCCGGAACGGTGGAATTCATGTTATCGCCGAAAGGCGATTTCTACTTTCTCGAAATGAATACCCGGTTGCAGGTCGAGCACCCTGTGACAGAGATGACCACGGGCATAGACCTCGTTCAGAAGCAGTTTGAGGTGGCTGCGGGCCTGCAATTGGGAATGGAGCAAAGCGATGTCGGTATGAGCGGCCACGCCATCGAAGCGCGAATCTATGCAGAAGACGCTTCGAAGGGATTCCTTCCTGTGGTTGGCAGACTGGCTTTGTGGAAGCCACCGCATGGCCCGGGAATCAGAGTCGACTCGGGAGTCAGGCAGGGCGATGTCGTAACCACCGACTTTGACCCGATGCTAGCCAAACTAGTCGTCCACGCCCCAACTCGCCAGGCCGCTCTGCGCAGGCTCGACGCTGCCCTTGCAGACCTAGTGGCGCTGGGAGTGACCACCAATATCGGATTCCTCCGTAATGCGGCCGCGCATCACGCATTCGCGAGCGGGAGTGTCACCACTGAGTTTCTGGACTCCGCTCCCATCTCCGAATTCGCTGAGCCGGGAGCAGATCCGGCCGTCCTCGTCGCCATAGCTTCTGCAGCACAGCGACTTGGGATTGAGCGAACCCCTTCGGATGGCGCGTCTGGCTCCGTAGACGAGCACACAGGGCATTCAGGCGACCCGTTTAGGACCCTGTCGAGGTCATTCCCCTGAGGTGAGAATATGGATTGGAGCGTGGGAGAGGAAAGCGGGCGGTACACCGTCGTCCTAAATGACTCGGGCGGCGCTTTGAGACTCTCATCGGTACAACACGATGGAATGGAAACCGACTCCCCGGAAATCTCAATCACCCGTGACGACCATCACGGCCGACTCAGAGTGGAGATTGCTGGGACCCTCCGACTGGCCCATGTGGCCAAGGTCGGAGACTCCTGGTGGATACACCTCGATGGGCGAATCCACGTCGTCCGCGCGCGCGAGCCCGGCAACGCCGGGACCGAGCCGTCCGAAGGTAGCCTCTCTGCACCGATGCCCGGGACGGTACTCGAGGTTCACATCAAGGAGGGGCAGAGAGTGCGCAAGGGACAGACACTGGTTGTGCTGGAGGCAATGAAGATGGAGCACCGAATACAGGCCCCAAAGGCGGGTGAGGTCACGGAACTCCACTTTTCCGTGGGCGACAGAGTCGATATGGGGGAGATTCTGGTACAAATCAGCGATTGATGCCGGGTTCGGGTTAATATCACGCCCCACAGTCGGACGCCCATGCAAGAGGTGACCGTCATCATGGCCACCCTGATGGGCATCAGTCTAGCCGCAGCCTCGGGATTCCGTGTCTTCCTGCCTCCGTTCCTGTTATCGCTGGTTGCTCGCTTCAACGTGGTTTGGTTTCTAGACATAGATCTCATAGGAACCCAGTTTGAATTCTTCACATCCACTCTGTCGATAGTAGTCTTAGGGATAGCAACAGTAGCGGAGTTCGCAGCGTTCTATGCTCCTTGGGTCGACAGCGCTCTCGATACCATAGCAACGCCTGCTTCTATCTTGGCAGGAGTCGCGATGACGGCCATAGTCCTCGAGGGCAGCGACCCGATTATCCAGTGGACAATCGCTATTGTCGCCGGAGGCGGTGTGGCGGCTACAATCCAGTCTACCACGGTAGCCATTAGGGGTCTGAGCTCGACTTTCACCTTCGGATTGGGGAACTCGGCTGTGGCTACAGGTGAGAACGTCGCAAGCGTGGTACTGACTCTGATTGCAATTCTGATTCCGTTTCTCTCTGCGCTGTTCGTGCTACTGATAGTGGCCCTGCTCCTACGAATGAAGCGGAAGAAGGAACCAGCGGCTCAGTGAAGTGGCTCAAGAGCCACCTGTCCGCCCATATAGGGCCTGAGGACCTCGGGGATGCTGACGCGACCGTCTTCCATCTGGTTCTGTTCCATTATGGCTACTAGGGCCCTGCTCGTGGCCACGGCGGTCGAGTTGAGTGTGTGGACCGCCGCATTGCCCTCAGTGGTACGGTATCGCATGCGCAGTCGGTTGGCTTGGTAGTCGGTGCAGTTGGAACAAGAGACGACCTCCTTGTAGTCCCGGGCTCCAGGTAGCCAGGCCTCCAAATCGAACTTTCTAGACGCCACTGTCCCCATGTCTCCTGTGCAGATATTGACCACCCGGTAGTGCAGTCCGAGGTTGTCCCATAGGCCGATTGCGTTGTCTAGAAGCTCCTCGTGGTGACCCCAACCGTCGTCGGGATGGCAGATGACGATCTGCTCGATTTTCGTGAACTGGTGGACGCGCCAGATACCCCGGTCCGAGAGCCCATGCGCACCAACCTCGCGACGGAAGCATGGCGAGACACCGACGAGCTTGATGGGCAATTCCGACGGTTCGATGATCTCATCCATCCTCATCGCTGTGAGCGGATGCTCACTGGTCGCGATGAGATAGTGCTTGTCCGGCTCGACCCCATACATCACGGTCTCAAAGTCCTCGAGGTCGGTGACGCCCTCGTAGGCTTCCCGATTCATCATCAGCGGCGGCTGGACAAGTGTGTATCCCCTATCCATCAAAAAGTCGGCCCCGTACTGCTGGAGGGCCATCTCCAGTCGCGCCAAGTCGCCCTGCATGAAGTAGAAGCGGCTACCGGCGACCTTGGCACCTCGCGCCTGATCGACCCATCCGTTCATCTCGATCAAGTCGTTGTGGTTGCGCGCCTCGAAGTCCAAATCGACCTTCTCTCCGTGCATGCTATGCAGCGTGTTCTTCTGATCATCCTCGCCTACGGGGACATCGGCGTGCAGGATGTTCGGAACTCGCATCCTGAGGGCATCGCGTTGTGCCAGACACTCGTCTGAGTGCGCGCCCAACTCGTCGATTTGCGAGCCGATGTCAGCGACTTCCGCCATAATGGAGTCAACAGCGGCGGAGTCACCCGACTTCTTAGCCGCCGCAACCCCCCTCGCAGCCTCGTTCCGGGCCTTACGCAGTTGGTCGGCGTCGTATCTGGCCCTGCGCCATTCTTCATCGAGACGGACGACCTCGTCGATGTTCTCGTGCGTCAGCCCGCGCCTGTCGTGGTCGGCCCGAATGACGTCAGCGTGTTCTCTGAACATGTTGATGTCGAGCATAGCGACCAGCCCTCAGGGCTGGTCAGCATCCCTTCAATCAATCGGCCATTCCGCTCAGAAGAACGAGATGTCTTGCCAAAGAGCGGTCGGGCCAAGCGCGATGATACCCGCAATCAGGTACCCGAGTATACTGCCGCCGTTAAGGAGGGGCAGGCCCGCCTGCGGATTCCCGCGTGCGACCTGAGTCATCAGAGCGACATAACCGGCCAAGCCACCGACAAGAGTCCCCAGTCCAACAGTCAGGGGGCCTGCGTGCATGGTCCCGAATAGCGTAGGGATCTCAGGGCCCATCTCAGGGAGGAAGGAGACAGCCGAGATGACCAGCATTCCCGGGAAGATAACATCTCCCAGACCCATGAAGAGAGCATCCCTACCGCCCTTCTTCGGCTCGGGCATGTTCTTGACAGGGTCATCCCAGTCCATGTCCTCGGGTGTCTCGCTACGCATCACCTGGTCCCCCTCTTCGAGGAATGAGTAGTCCTTGCTTTTCGGAGCGACCAGTAGCACAGGCAGTTTGAGATCAATCATGGTGTCTGCCAGTTCGAGCATGTGCTTGCTACTGTTGACCGCCCAATGGTCGTAGACCGCCGCTATTACCATGAAGAGGATGATGAGGACGGGCACGAACGAGATTCCGATTATCGTGACGACGCCGGCTCCGACCAGTATTCCGACCCCGTTCACCACATACCACTCAGGATATCGATGCAGAACCACCATCAGCGCGGTGCTGATGACCACGGTGCTACTGACTACCAAGTAGACGGATTCGATGCCAATCAACCACCAGAACAGGGCCGAATAGGGCTGTAGCGCGTAGAACATGCTGAACCACAGGGCGAACATCACGATTGCCTTGATCACGAAGTCCAGCCCCTTTCGCGCCAGCCAGATTATTACGACAGTGAAAACCAGAATGAAGAACATCTCCAGTAGGACATTACCAGCTTTCGCTGCCCCCTCCTCCCCGAAGGCCCTAGCCTCGGGTATGTCGTAGACTGGCTGGATACTTAGTCCGAGCAGAATCGTCCCCACGAACATCCCGGCCATCCCGGCCATCGAGGCCCATTGCTGCTGCATCTCCTCGAGAACACTGGAGGACTCGCCCTGGGCCATGCTCCCACGAACTTCAAGGGCCATATCACCTTGACCCGTTCACGCCTGAGCCCATCCAGCGACCGGGGATTCGAAATGAGCGTCCGAGACTGGCTTGAAGAGCGCAAATCAATGGGCGTAAAACTAGGCCTTGACAACTGCCAGACCATCCTCGAGCGGCTTGGGAACCCGCACTTGAAATTCCCCTCTATCCATGTCGCAGGAAGCAATGGCAAGGGCTCCTTGTGCGTTCAACTGTCCGCTGCCGCAACCGCTAGCGGTCTGACTACGGGACTGTTCACCTCACCACATTTGGTCACGGTCGAAGAGAGGGCCCGCATCGACGGCAGGCCAATTGCTCCCATGACATTTGACCGGCTCCTCAATGCCGTCAGGGATGCTGCCTCCATCAAACCGGTCTGCAACCCGACCTACTTCGAAGCGACTTTCCTAGTCGCGATGCTTGCGTTCAGCGAGGCCGGGGTGGATCGAGGTATCATCGAGACTGGCATGGGCGGCAGGCTAGATGCCACGAGACTGGTCGCTGCGGACTTGTGCATCCTGACCACAGTCTCGCTGGAGCACACTGAGTACCTCGGTGATACCCTGGCAGAGATTGCCACCGAGAAGGCAGCAATTCACCGCCCCGGCACCACATTCATTGCCCTCGAACCTGAGGATGCAGAAGTCAGGCGCGTCATAGAGCAGACCGCTGGTGACGACCTGTCTTGGTGGCCGAATGAGAGGAACTTCTCTACATGGATGGACTATGGATTGATTGTAGAGCACATCTCTCGAAAGAAAGATTGGTCCGCGACGAATGGCGAGTGCCATTGGCCCGGGCGTTCGCCTAGATACGGTGAGAGGTGGATTGACGGTGTACTGACCCAGCTCAGCGCGGCCCACAACGCTGAGAGCCTAGAGCGTGACTTCTCAGAGGCTTTCCCCGACAGTGTCGTGCTACTCGGAATGAGCAAGAAGGCCGATCTGAGAGCAACCATGGAGCCAGTGGTCAGCGAACTCCGCTCGTCCAACTCCTTTCCGAAGATCGTCTTCACCGAGCCCCAGACCGGCCGCAGTCCCGCAGTACCAGTTGAGCAACTCTGCGAGATGATGGAGAAGATGGGTGTCGGGCACATTCCTGCAGCTATGGAGAAGGACCCTAGGAAGGCGTTCGAGATGGCCGGGCAGATGGCGAGGGAGGAGGGGCACCAACTGCTTGTGATAGGAAGCGTGTATCTCATCGGGGACTTGCTGAAATATGTCGTCGAGAGAGACGGATTGAATCTCTGGGATGAGTTGTCTGTCCACTAAGAACCCAAGTATGATGACTTGCTGAGATGCTCGCATCACATGTCTGAGAAGGATGATGACAAGGTCGAAGTTAAGGTGGTAGTCGAGTCTAGGGACTTGGCATCAAAAGTCATCCTGATCGCCCTCACATTGACCCTCGTCGGCGTTCTGATCGCAGTCATCTCCGGAGGGGGCGTCGAGGACCTGTTGCTCAAGGGGGGCGATAGTGGAGAGGGTAACTGTGGGGACGGGATTGACAATGACAAGGGTGGCCAGGCCGACGATGACGACCCCGACTGC
>Ga0163108_10003651_pt1 | contig 10930 bp, 11 predicted proteins | sample Fk1155metaG_FD_109644 | JGI IMG/M metagenome (GOLD analysis project Ga0163108, IMG submission 109644) | Marine microbial communities from the Central Pacific Ocean - Fk160115 155m metaG | ecosystem: Environmental > Aquatic > Marine > Oceanic > Photic zone | place: The Central Pacific Ocean...
GGTCAGGGAAAGATCATAGCCCATCGTATCAACATATCCACCAACACCGCAAAAGTCGGTTTGCATATCAACAATAATGAGCGTTGTATTTTCCGGTTGAAGGTCACCGTTATAGGGCCAGGGATAAGGATCCGAGGCAATGAAATTCTCAGGCATTTTCTGCACCAGTGAAAGTTCTATCGGGAATCGGGAAGCCGCAAGATGTGCCCTCGGTGTGTACGACTTCGTCTTCCCAAGGCAGTTTGTATTTTTCCTGCACGAGATCCTGCATATAGGAATAAGGGCAATCTTGGGCGCCGCCACTGACGGCGACATACCCTCGGTGACCAAACTGATAGATGTTGTTTTCGACACTCCAATGCTTGCGGGCTTCGCGAACCAGATCGGGCCGCACTTCGGCTGTTACAATTTCATCTGGACGCCCGCCGCCATGAGCCAGGATCGCACCATCGAAATTGACGATCATTCCCTCGCCCATCGAATCGAATGTGCCGTCCGAACCGCACATGCAGACATTTGCAGTAACCATCAAATTACAAAAGGCATTGGACTGATTGGTGAATTTCCAGCTTTCCCGAACCGGCGCTGTATAGCCTGCGGTACGGATCATAATCTCGGCCCCTTTATAGGCGCATTCACGCGCCATTTCCGGAAACATACCATCATGACAAATGATCAGAGCGATCTTCGACCCTTTGGGGCCGGTGCAGACGGGAATGCCGTTGTTGCCTGGTTCCCAAGGCTCAACCGGAACCCAGGGGTGCATTTTTCGGTAATAAAGCTGAATTTCTCCTTGGTCATCAACAATGAGACCAGTGTTATACGGATAGCCACCTGGATTAAGCTCCATGATCGAAAAGCAGCCCCAAATTTCATTTTCTACACAAGACTGTTTCAGCGCCGCTACTTCAGGACCATCTAGAGTGCACATTATCTCCGCATTGGTATCCATCGAAAGACCGTGTAAACAGTATTCTGGGAAAACAACAAGATCCATCGTCGGCATGTTGCGCCGCGCTTTGCTTACCATCGAGACAACTTTTTCAGTTTGTTTGGTCAAGTCCGCTTTGGTTTCTACGACCGGCAACTGCAATTGCACCATGCCGAAAACAACACCTTCCGGAGATTTGTTTAATCCACCTAAGCCATTCATTTCATTAGCTCCTAAATCCTATCGTCATCAACCTATGTTCAACTCGCCCGGTGCATCTTTCATTTTTCGCTTTCCTGATAGGGTGAAAATCATGATGCAAAGGGTCAATATGTAAGGCGCGGCAAAAAACAGGTAATAGCCGCTCTGAATGCCAACTGATTGTAAGGCGGGACCCAAGGCTCCGGCGCCACCAAACAACAATGAAGCCCAGAGACATTTAATCGGGTCCCAGCGGGCAAAAATCACTAGAGCCACTGCCATTAAGCCTTGGCCGCTGGACAATCCCTCGTTCCAGCTGCCAGGGTAATAGAGAGACAGGAACGAGCCGCCTATCCCTGCCAGAAAACCACCAAATGTCGTTGCCATCAAACGCACAAAGTTGACTGAGTAGCCCATTGATCTGGCGGCATCGGCACTATCGCCCACCATGCGTACTATCATCCCCCAACGCGTGTTATTGAGTCCCCACACCAACACCGGAGCCAGAATAACGCCGATAATAAAGAGTATATTTATTTGAAGCGCCGCTTTTAATTGAGGAATGTCCGTCCACCAGCCCAAATCAATCGACTGTAAGTTTGGCGCTTTGGGCTGAACAAAGGGTTGGCCGAGATAAAATGCAATACCGGTTCCCAACAACATGATAGCGATCCCGACCGCAATATGATTCACCCGTGGTAGACCACAGGCAAAAGCATGTAGAGTACCTAGGATAGCCCCCGAAAAACCGGCAGCCAATACGCCGATCCAAGGATTTCCGGTGATAAAGGAAACGCCATAGCCCATCATCGCCCCCATAACGAGGTTGCCTTCTAGACCAAGGTTGACCCGTCCACTACGTTCGGTAATGCATTCTCCCATTGAGACGAATAGAAAGGGGGTGCTGACACGGATGGCCCCGGCGAAGACCGCCAGAGGTACACCTATCCAACCAAGTGCGGGGTCGGCCATCGGTCATGCTTTCCTAACGTGGAAAATATTTGTTCTGCCATGTAAAGTTTCAAATGTTAGCAATACTAGGAAGATAATGCCTTGAAGAACCAGGACTGAAGCATCCGGTAACTCCAGTCGTCGTTGCAATAATCCGCCACTAGCTCCAATACCGCCGAGCAAAATCGCCACTGGAATAATGGCCAAAGGATTATGGCGCGCTAAAAAGGCAACCAAGATGCCGGTAAAGCCGTAACCAACGGCAATTGACGCGTTGGCCTGCGTATGCACGGCAGCAACCTCGATCATACCGGCCAATCCGGCTGCGGCGCCACCAATGGCAAAAACAATCACGGTGAGAGGGCCAACCTTTAACCCAACCATTTTTGCCGCTTTTACATTGCCGCCCGTCACGCGGGCAGCAAATCCCCAAGTCGTATGAAAAACCAACAAATAGGCGAATGCACAGAAAACAATCCCGAAGACCAATCCCCAATGGACATCCATACCGGGAATGGAACCTATTAAGACGTTATCGGGCAGGGGAAGCGTTGAAGGTTTATTCAGACTCGCCGGATCACGCATCGGCCCTTCAACGATATGATTGAAAACGGCAATGGCAATGTAGGTTAGCAACAAAGTTGAGATGGTTTCGTTGACGCCTCGGTAATATCTGAGATAGCCAGCAAATCCGATCAAAAGCGCACCGCCAAGCATACCACCAAGCACCATTGCTATCTGGGTGACGATTGGGATCGTTGGTGGGGCGTACAGACCTGCCATCGTGCCGATTAGTCCACCCAAAACGAGCGCACCTTCGCCACCAATCACTACCATTCCCATTTGGGCCGGGAGAGCTGTGCAAAGGGCAGTCAGAATGAGAGGGGCCGCTCGGAGGAAGGAGTTCTGCCAGGAGAACCACGTCCCGAAGGCCCCTCGATACATTAGATAGTATACTTCAAAAGGATCAACACCGGCGATCATCATAAAGATGCCAAAAAATACCATCGATACGATGATCGCCAGGAGCGGAATTCTTAGGGCATCAACAGCGCTCTTTATGTGGTGCATAATCTTCAAAATATTTTATGAGCTGACCGAACCAATAACACCCTCGACGAGGTAATTCATTTTTTCAAGTTCGATATTCGTTTGCTCAAGCGAAGTTCCAACCGGAATGACAATTTTACCCTTATTGTCTTTCAGAGGTCCTTTATAGAGAGCAACATTTCCTGTCAGAAACTTAGCTTTGACTGCATCTGCATGCTTGCGGGCTTCCGCAGTCACCGCAGGACCATAGGCAGAAGATTTGACGATTGCTTCTTTCAAGCCGCCGCGAATGAGATTATCAATTGGCTTGCCCGCCATGTAGTCATTGATAATTTTGGTATACGTTGCCGGCCAGTCCCACTCTGCTCCCGTCAAATATTTTTGCGGATCGAGTGGCGCCTGTGAGGCGTGATAGCCACATAAGAACATGGCGCGTTTAGCTGCCGTTTCCATGACAACTTTCGGACCATCAACGTGACAGGTAACGACGTCGGCGCCTTGGTCAGCGAGACTATTTGTAGCTTCAGCCTCTTTGAGTGGCATGGACCATTCACCTGTAAAAATGACTTGCGTCTCAATACCCGGATTGACCAATCGGGCTCCCAAAGTGAAGGCATTAATGTTACGCAAAACCTGCGGAATTGGTTTGGCGGCGACAAAACCTAGTTTTTTGGTTTTTGTTGCATAACCCGCAACAATCCCTGAAAGATATTGCGCTTCATCAATGTAGCCAAAATAGCTGTGAGCATTTTTTGGATGTTTGTCTGACCACAAACCTCCGGAATGCATGAAGGTTACATTGGGATACTTTTTAGCCATTTTGAGAATATGGGGGTTGTAGTAACCAAACGACGTTGGGAACAATAGAGTAGCACCATCCAAGTTAATCATACTTTCCATTGTTTTCTGAACAGCAATGGTTTCAGGCACCTTTTCTTCTTCAACAACTTTAATGCCTGGTATTTTCTTAACCGCAGCAGCACCTTCAGCATGGGCCTGATTGTAGCCAAAGTCGCCGCGAGGGCCAACATAGATAAAGCCAACGGTGACATTTTTGGCAAAAGCCTGGCTAAATGGCGTCGTTGCAACTGCGCCTGCGGCACCAGCAGCAGCCAATCCCCCCAGAAAACGGCGGCGGGAAAAGGTGTAATTATTGGTCATGGCGGTTCTCCTGTGAAAATATAATTTATATTCCTCTTTCGAGGGGAATACGTCACCGGCAACTACATCACTCCAGAGTGCTTCGCGATAGTGCTATTTTTACCTCATAGCGCTGCATTATTTGCATCATCATGATTAAATTAGCGGTGGCCATTCAGTTCGATAGTGTCCGAAATAGAGTTTCTCGAAATCCCGCTATCGGGAAGGACCGGGCATGTTGTACTAAGCATCTCCTATCCAGGAGCTTGGAACGCCGAAAAGAATATTGCCGTGGCAACGAAGGCAAGTTGGAATTAATGAGTGAGTCTCTTTTGGGTCAAAAGCTGCCGTAATAGGCATAAACCGATTTCGTCCGCTTTCGGGGGCAAAGCGGACGTCGTCTATCTTAATAATCTTATCTTAATATATTGACCGCGTTATGGTGTCAGCCAATCTCAAAATTGAGAATGATGGAGGTTTAAATGGCAAAAATTCAACGAGGCCCCGGTAATGTGCCGACGCGCCGCTGGGGTTCGGCTTACAAAGACCTTGTATGGGCGTTAGGCATGAGCGATGACTATGCATTATCTGCAGAGGGTCAGGTGAAGCGTGCGTATAAAAATCTCGACACAGTATTGAGCGAACTCGGCACCGATAAAACTCAAATTATTTCAGCGACGGTGATCCTCAACGATATCAACAATAAACCAATGGCAGACAAAGTTTGGGCTGACTGGATGGGTGATGATCCCGGTCACTGGCCAGAGCGATCTTGCCATGGCGTTGATCTTCATGCTGGTAACGAAATCGAGATCAGGGTCGTGGCGGTTCGCAATGATCCCAATGTCTAATTAACCCCACACTTCCTCTGCGGTTTTCACGACGAGTTCCAACTTTGCCATCTGATCGTTAAATGCAATGAGATTGCCTGTATCAACACTGGCAAACCCACATTGAGGACTGATACCAAGGCGCTCCAATGCGATAAATTTTGAAGCGTCATCAATCCGACGTTTGAGCGTATCTTTATCTTCCATCGTGCCGAATTTTGATGTCACCAGTCCAAGCACAACATTCTTATCAGCTGGCATGGCTTCAAGGGGTTCGAATCCACCTGACCGATCGTCGTCATATTCCAAAAACCAGGTATCCATATGAACCACTGAGAATATTGCTTCTGCTAGTTGCTTGTAGCCACCTGAAACAATCCAGGAACTGCTCGCATTACCACGGCACAGATGCATTGATAAATGGGTGCTGGCTTGGCGTTTTTCAACACACCGGTTCAGCACGTCGGCATAGGTATGAATTAATTGATCCGGATCCTCACCAATATTGCGCAGATTTTCGCGCGTTCGGTCATCCAGGAAATAGGTTAACACAGGATCGTCGATTTGAATGTATCGACAGCCGAGTTCTTCTAGTCCGGCGATTTCGTCCTGATAAAACTTAACCACATCGTTCCAAAATAGTTCCATATCCGGATAGATTTGAGTGCTCACTTTAGCTCGGCCGCTATGAAAGTGGATGCGCGAAGGTGATGGAATAGTCACCTTGGATGTTTTGGACGTGCAGCCAGCGAGAACCATGTAGTCTCGTTCCATCAAAACTTTATCGTGATGAATTTTATCGGTGGTTTCGACAATTAACGGTACATAGCCAGACCCTTTGTCATCGCTGGTTTTAAATTCCGCACCAACATCGGGTTCAGAAATTGTTATGCCATTGATCTGCCGGATAAAGTCGATCCACCAGTTTTCCCGGCGAAACTCACCATCTGTTATGACATTAAGGCCAACATCTTCTTGGACTTTTGCGACTTGGCGAATGGCATCATCTTCCAGTTCTTGCAACTCATCGCGGCCAATCTCATTGGCTTTCCATTTCAAACGGGCTTCAAGCAGGCTTTCTGGCCGCAATAGACTACCGACATGATCTGCATGAAAAAACGGAATGCTGCTGCTCATTGTCCTCTCCCAATTTTATGGTTGTTGCTCATACTATTTATACTCGCCTTCGTGATCACCATGACGGTCTATTCCGCTAAGAGAGTTGTTATACAGTCATCGACGGTACGGACATCGCCGAAGCTTTGCCATATTGAAGTTAGTCCGGCCAAATGATCTTCATCATATCGCGCTGCGTTGGCATCTGACACCATTACTGCCCGATAGCCAATCATCATGGCGTCCCGCGCACTTGTTTCACAACAAAAATTGGTTGCCGTGCCAGCAATCAATAGATTTTCGATACCTTTTTCCTGCAACCTGTCGTGAAGATCAGACGAACCTTGAATAAATGTGCTGAAGCGACTTTTAAGGGTGATGATATCTTTCTTATTGACAATCAAATCGGGGAATAATGCGTGGCCCTCGCTGCCTTTGGCTAATCCATTTTTATGCGCTTCCATTTTTTCCGGCGTAAAAAAGTAGTCGTGGTAGATCGGCCAAAGGCTCGGGCCGTCAATCTCGTCCGCGACGGTCAATTGTACCCAGGCAACTACTCCTCCTTTGTCACGCACGGCATCTGCCAGCAAATTAATATTCGGGCAAATACTAATGGCTGTTTCAACTTCGGCGACGAAAAAGTTCTGCATATCGATCACGACCAAAGCAGTTTTTGTTGGATCAAATTTATCAAATACGTGTAATTTTCCCCGTTTTGCCATGATCCGTTCGATCACATAATCCGGCACCTCGACATTATGCGGCATGGTAAATCTCCCTTTTTTAACTGGCGGGTGTTCTGTCTCAGATGCAAATCTTATCGGTAACGGGGGCCTGTTGCCAATGAAAGATGGAACGAGAGCTATAGAAGTAAATCCTGGCTACGAACTAACACTGGCCATCCAATTATTTCTAAAATGTGCTAGATCAAATATAATGGTGCACTTTTTCTTTTGTAGGCCCAACAGAATATCGCGCATTTGGTCGGAGTTCTCCCCAGCGGTCCTTAAATGGAAACTCCGCTATGACCTTGTGGCTCAAGTTCCGATTTAGAACGGAATCAAAAAGCTCGCACGTCATGCTCTCATTTGAAGTGGTGCAAATCAGCATGTAGCCACGCGGCATTGCATCGCCTTCACCGCCGGCTGTAGCGATTATTTTATTCGGTTTGGCAAGAGTTTCCAAAGGCTCTCCGTTCAAAGAAACTGAAGCAAGGTGGCCCTCAAGATTGTTCAACCTCCAAGCCTTTCGGGCCAGGCAAATCAAGCCGGAATCCAATACGACGACTGGCGCAATCAGCGCACCCCCACCAAGTGCAGTAATTGCAAAAGCTGGCTTGGCTTTAGAAGAAATAGTGTGGTGATAAATGGTATCGGTCAACAAATTCACCGAACCTAGTTCACCATCAACGAAGACCCGGTCAATCATAATGTCCGGAGAGGTGATATCACCTTTGGGTCCTTCTACGTGAGGTTTAAAAAGAAAAAATGTCATAGTGTTTTTTCCTTCGCTTATGGAAAAACTAAGTTGGCGCCCACGTAATCATGCGTACTTCACCCAGTTCACGACGTATTTTTTCCCACGTCATACCACCGTCAACACTTTTAAATATCTGACCAAATATTGTGACAGCAAACAAAAGGCTGGCATCTGCAATATTGGAGCCAATCGACCACAGCGTGCTGTTGGGTTCGTGTGAGAAAGTGGCTTTCTGCCATGAACGTCCGTAGTCTTGGCTAATCAAAAGTGCGCTTGCTTCGCCTGAAGGTTTGTCGCCAACTGTTGCGAGTATCAGGTCACTGTTTGTGGTAGGTTGTCTTATGCTTCGAAAATAGCTCCATTCTGCTACGGGAATATCCTGGCGGACCCAGGTAGCGCCATTATCGCCGGAGCGATGCAAACCGTCTTCCGTCGCACATAAAATCTGCCGGCTCCCATCATCATAGTCTCGAAATACCAAGCCATGCGTGTCATTGTCATGTAATCCGTCAATTAACAGCTCCCATGTATTGCCTTTGTCAGATGACCGAAAGACACCATCAATTTCTACCGTCACCCAAATCGTATCGCGGTCTCTAGGGTCAAATTTAATAGAAGTCACTCGGCTGGTATTAATAAACCAACATTCGGTAGAGGCATCAAAATTTGAGCGCGTCCAGTGTTCCCCATTATCATCCGATATAAAGATTTCTCCAGGGCGTGTGCCGCAGACGATAAAATTGGGATCATGGGGGTCTTGGGCGATTTGGTGAATATGCAAACTATCCATCGGTGATGGGATGTAATCAAAACGTTTCTTTTCTTCCGTATAGCGATAAAGACCTTGATCACTGCCAGTCAACACTTCGCCTGGACGATCTTTGTGCACAACGACACACCAAGTCCTGGCTTCATTGTAAAACCCGCCCGTTGGTGTCGGCAGTCGATTCCAACTCAGACCTTCATCTTCACTAAACCAAACGCTCTGCATCGTTGCTGCGTAGGCTTTGTATTTCATGGAATCCATGCTCCCAAAGTACATTAAATCTACAATGGCAGGATATTAGCCAATTCTCGCTCGATTGACCAACAGCACCATGCGGAGTGGTTCTCGACAATCAAACAGGCTCAGGTCGTCATCAACACCTGGCTCAGACAGTACAATCATATCCGTCCGCACCAATCTTTAAACATGCGACCACCGGTAACAGAAACTCTACTTCAAACTGGTACAAAAAAAGGGGGCTGGACAATCTAGAAAGAATGACGAAAAAATCACTATATATTGTGTGTTTTTTCTTGATGGTGAGCTTCGACCAAAAAAGCTTCCAGCTCAGCCAAGACTTCCTGCCGCTGAAACATGAGATTCCGGGAGTTTTTGATCCTGGCGGCAATTTGATCGCGCCATTTCCTGTCCTGGCCGAGCCTTACCGCGATTTCGACATATTCCTGAGCACTGTCGGCAATACAATCCAACACGCCGATTTGGTGGTAATAGGCGCTGGTAACACGGCCGAATAAAAGGGGGGAATTGGGCCAGGTCACAATGGGTGTGCCGGAGGCCAAAGCCTCAGCACTGGAAAGACCGCCACAGGTGTGAATGGTGTCAAGAATGACATCGGCCCGGTCTACCAACGCCAGGAAAGCATTTTGGTTAAGTCTGGGGACGAAAAATATGCGCTCGGCGGCTTGTTCGTCTATTTGCCGCCATCGCTCCATCAGTTTATCTGACCATCCCGGTAATCCGTCGATAAAGACGGCCACTCCTGCCCCATCGCTTTTTAATATGTCCATAAGCAGATGATCAAATTCGGGATGAACTTTGAATAGCGTTTGAAGACAGCAGTATAAAGTTCGGTTTTCCGCGAAGGATAAATCCGGTGCTTCACCAGGGTCGTATTGCTGAATTGGATACATATAGGTGGGCGGCTGACTCAACTGGATTAATTTTTCGGAATAGTGGGATTGAGCGGCCGCCGGATCGTCTTCTTCCAACCCGTGGTGGGAAATAAAATAGTCCATGCTGGGTAGGCCTGTCGTCACCCCATGTCCCCAGCCGACACACTGAACCGGCGCCAGCCTGGCGAAGGCCAAAAAATAGATCAATGGGTCCATACCGATATCGGTATAAAACAAAATATCGAGTTCGGCTTCGCCGATTACTTTGCTGGCTGCATTCAATTCGTCCGGCAGGTCAGTATGAGCATCGCAATTGCCGCGGATAAAATGACTGATTTCGTCATCTTCAGGGCGTGAAAAAACCGATACGCTAAATTTGTCCCGGTTCAATTTGGCGACAATACCGCGGAACAATTTTCCGACCGTATGATTAAAAAAATTGCAGGAAACAAAACCAATTCGAATTTTTTCCGTTTCTGAATGACCGGACGATTTCCCTATGTGGGTTGCGGTAAAGGTCAGTTCAGGACAATTGCGCAGGTAGAAATCGGCGATTGTCTCTTGGTAACGCCGGTCGTCGTCACCCTGGTAAACCGCCATAAAATTGGTGCCTAATTCGAGCAGCATGGCAGGGTTAACAGGCATTGTGTTGTCGGTGAGTTGCTCTACGGCATTTTCATAACTTGTTCTGGCGGTTCGAATTTCTTCTAAAGAGGTGGGAATAAAAGGAAGATACCAGCCGGCAAGTGGGACATAAAAGCCGCCGTCATTGCGACGGTCGGCCAGGGTCTGGAGGATTTGGCGGGCTTCTTCGATATTTCCCATCTCCCGCAACAGGCGCGCCAATTTAATGGCTGCCGAGGAGTGACTGGGTTCCAAATCCTTGGCCCGGCGAAAGGCCGCTTCAGCGTCGGGGTAACGCTCGGCGGATTTCAGCGCCGACCCCATATCGGACAGGACATTATATTGATCGGGATGAAGGCGCAGCGCCGCTTCATAATGGGTAACGGCATCGTCCATTTTCCCCAAAGTGCGAAGATTACCGGCTAAAACTGTACGAAACTCAGCCACTTCCGGCGCCAATCTTACGGCCGCTTGCAGATAGAATTCAGCGGCCTTCGGATTATTCATTTTCAGCATCACCGCACCTAAGAGAAAAACGATTTGCGGTATTTCGGGAAAAAATTTATCAAGCTGCTGGCAGTGAACCCATGCTTCCTCCAAGCGATTGGATTGAACCAATTGAAAAGCCGTATCGAGCTGTTCTTCCAAATTGTGTGGCATAGAAACCGGGTTCCAATTATTCTCTCAAAGGCCACTCTATAGGGCCAAA
>Ga0163108_10003652_pt1 | contig 10928 bp, 12 predicted proteins | sample Fk1155metaG_FD_109644 | JGI IMG/M metagenome (GOLD analysis project Ga0163108, IMG submission 109644) | Marine microbial communities from the Central Pacific Ocean - Fk160115 155m metaG | ecosystem: Environmental > Aquatic > Marine > Oceanic > Photic zone | place: The Central Pacific Ocean...
TATTTTTATTAGCTATCGCTTCAATAAGCTGTGCGCAAAATTCAAATAAAAAGATGAAAAAAGAGAAAAATAACGAGGGAATGAAAACTGAATGGGTGAGTCTATTTGATGGAGAAACTTTTGATGGATGGCATCAGTATAATAAATCAACAATGAGTAAGGCGTGGATAATTGAAGATGGGGCAATGGTTTTTAACCCTGAGAAATCAATTAAATTCGGCAGACAAGCCCATGACATTGTTACTGACAAAGAGTATACTAATTTTGAACTTTCCATAGAATGGAAAATTTCTGAAAAAGGAAACAGTGGTCTTTTTTGGGGAGTCAAAGAAGATCCTAAGTTTCACTCTCCGTATCTGACAGGTCCTGAGATTCAGGTACTTGACAATGAAAGGCACCCTGATGCTTTTGTAAGACCAAAGTATCACCAAGCTGGTGCACTTTATGATATAATGCAGCCAATGCAAGATGTATGTAACCCAGCAAATGAATGGAATCACTTTTTATTAAATATCAATCATAAAGTTAATCATGGAATCTTAAAACTAAACGGCACTGAAATTCTTAATTTCCCCTTGTCAGGTCCTGAATGGGAAGAACTAATCTCAACATGTAAATTCGTAGATAAATCAAATGAAGCATATACAGAAGCTCCAATGTTTGGAAAATTTAAAACTGGAAAAATAGGACTTCAAGATCATCGAGATAAAGTTTCTTATAGAAACATTAAAATACGTGAGCTTTAAATTGTATGATCTATTCAATGACCGGTTATGGAAAAGCTGAGGCTCAGCTGAGAAACAAAAGTATTTCATTAGAACTAAAGTCATTAAATAGTAAAAATCTTGATATATCTGTTAGATTACCCCATGAAATAAAAGAAATCGAGCTTGGGTTAAGAAAAATAATAAGTGAAAATCTTTTAAGAGGTAAAATAGACTTATTTGTAACTATTGAAGATATATCAAACAATCAATCTAAAAAGATAAATTCAACTGTTGTTAATGACTATATAAATCAATTAAAAGATATCCATCCAGCTGATAATATTGAGCTTTTAAAACTAGCTATAAAACTTCCAAATACACTTACAAATAAAAAAGAAGAGATTAGTGAAAACGAAGCTAATGAAATTGAAAAACTTCTACGAAATGCAATTAAGGGTCTTAAAAAATATAGGCTTGAAGAAGGTAGCAACTTAAAAATTGATTTAGAAACAAGAATAAAGAATATTCTTAATTCATTGTCAGAAATAAAAAAATTCGAATCTAAAAGAATAGATAGAGTTAAAAAAAACCTGAGAGAATTACTAAACAAACTAAATCTTGAAGTTAATGAAGATCGCTTTGAACAAGAATTAATTTATTATATAGAAAAATATGATATTACAGAAGAAAAAGTTCGACTAAAAAATCACATTGATTTTTTTAAAAAAAGTTTGAACTCAAAAGAATCAAGTGGTAAAAAACTAAGCTTTATCGCTCAAGAAATTGGTCGTGAAATTAATACTATTGGAGCAAAATCTTATGATTCAAAAATTCAACATCTTATTGTTAAAATGAAAGATGAATTAGAAAAAATAAAAGAACAGTTATTTAATATCCTATAGTTGAAAAAAAGAAAATTAATTGTTTTTTCTGGCCCATCAGGGAGTGGTAAAACAACTCTTGTAAAATTAATTTTGCAAAAAAAAACAGGTGTTGAGTTCTCTATTTCTGCAACTTCTAGAAATCCTAGAGGAGATGAAATAAATGGAAAGGAATATTATTTTTTAAAGCTGGATGAGTTTAAAAGAAAAATTAATGATGATCAATTCGTTGAGTATGAAGAAGTATATCCTAATAAGTTTTATGGAACTCTGAAATCAGAAGTAAATAGAATATGGGATAATGGGCATCATGTAATTTTCGATATAGATGTTTTTGGAGGCTTAAATATTAAAAATAAATTTCCGAAGGAAACAATTGCCATTTTTATCCAACCCCCAAATTTAAAAACCCTAGAAGAAAGGCTGCGAAAAAGAAAAACTGATAATGACTCTTCTCTAAAAGAACGGCTATCAAAAGCTAAGCTAGAAATAGAAATTGCTTCAAAATTTGATTTTATAATTATTAATAATAAAATTGAAGAATCTTGTAAATCAGCTATTAGAAAAGTTGAAGAGTTTTTAAATGCTTAATGAAAAAAATAGGACTTTTTTTTGGAACTTTTAATCCAATACATAATGGGCATATTGAATTAGCAAAATTTTTCTTGAGTAATTCAGATATATCGGATATTTATTTTATAGTTACTCCTCTTAACCCTTTTAAAGCTAATTCTAAAATAGTTGATAACAGATTTAGATTAGAGATGGTTAAAATTGCAACCGCTAGTGAGAAAAATTTTTATCCCTCAAATATTGAATTCAATATTCCTCCACCAAATTATACAATAAAGACTGTTTTAAAAATTGTGGACGAATCCCCAAATACTAAATTTTCAATTTTGATGGGCGAAGACAATCTTTCATCATTTAATAAGTGGAAAGAATATAAATTAATTCTTAAAAATGTCGAGTTATATGTTTATCCTAGAAAAAAGAAATTCTCTGTGCCTTGTGCTCTAAAAAATAATCCAAGAATAATAAATTTTAAAGCTCCTTTAATTAATTTTTCAAGTACAGAAATTAGAAATAGAGTAAGAGAGAATAAAGAAATCAGGAAACTTGTCCCTGCAAAAGTCTTTGATTTCATAAGGGGGAAAAAATTTTATTTATAAGATTAAAACTCTCCTAAGTATTTTTCAATTTCAACAATATCGTCTTTAGATGTAAGATCAGGAACATGCTCTGCCATTGGAATGCCTTGCATGCTTCCTGGAAAATCTTTTACCATATTTAATACAGCTATTGGTAATTCTTTTTCATTTCGCTCTTTATGAATAGGACATGATTTTACGTATTTATATAATTGATCTCCTTTAAAACTGAAAATATTCATACTTACACGAATTACATCATGCTTATCTCGAAAAGAATCAATTTCTTCTTTTTTAGGTTTTTCAATAATATTCAAAAGCTTATTTTGATTATCAAGTATTGTAACTGCAAAGCTAGAGAGTCTATCTTCTGGAAATTTTAAATGTTGTGAATCATAAGCAATAAATGAGTTAATTTCTGGATTCTCTCTTAACTTTGACAAAGCATTTACTGAATAGAGATTATCACTATTGCATACCGAAAAACTAGTTTTTTTAAGTTCAGGATACTGATCCATTACCTGAACTAAAGCATCTGCTGTCCCCAATGGTTTAATCCTCCCCTTAGGAATATATTGTGTAGCAAAAGAAATAGATAAATCAGAAAAATTAGGATTATTAGAATAAGTTGTCTTAAACAATTTTGAGTCTTCACCAATTATTAAATAAATAGATTTATATCCTGAAATCCTAGCATTATTAATTAAGTAATCTAATAATGGTCTTTTACTTTCGCCAAGTGCAATTAGGCCTTTACTTATTTGATTCGCTTGCTCAATAGCTTCAGATGAAATCCCTTTAGATGATATAGATTTTTTCATTCTAGATGATAATCCTGCTGCGAGTATGACTAATGTTTCGTTCATATTTTAATTTTTAATGACAACTCATGTTGTACTTTTTTAATCTCCAATAGTTATAAGGAAGTGGAGTGTAAAATCCAATTATTAACATAATTGGAATTACCCACCATGTAAGAATTGCACCGCCAGTAAGGAATAAATCTGCTAAATTCATTGCTAGTTCCATTCCAACCATAGAAATAAATGACATCCCTAATGCCGTACTAATTGCTTTTTTTAAATTCATTTGCCTTATTAAAATTATTGTTTCTAAAATAATTGATGTTAATAACCCATTAAATATTGCCAATCCCATTATTTCAAAATTACTCCAATAATGTTCAATATTCTGGAAATAAAAAATAGTTCCAAAATCTCCTATGGAACATCCTAATAAACACCAAAGGGTATTTATTTTTGCCTTTTTCCAGGTAGATTTGCATTTCCAATCCATATTTTATTTTTTATAAACTAATGCTCCTTCACTTTCTTTTATTAAAAAAGCATCTACTGCTCCAGCTTTTTTAATTTCATAAATAATTTTTTCTTCATTACCAGGTTCAGAAATTGCAACAATACATCCTCCACCACCAGATCCAATAATTTTAGCACCAATAGCTCCAGCATTTAGAGAATTTTCTATCATTGCATCAATTATTGGAACAGTAATTTTTAAATTATCTCTTAACAATAAATGATGTTTGTTCATTAAATCTCCTAAATGATTAATATCAGAAGATTCTTTTTTAAGTTCTTGGTAAGCTGCTTTTGTAATAAAATAATTTTTTATACCTGCTGACAAATAGGGTTTTAATTCTGGATCAATAAGAGCCAAATATTCTTCTAGATTCTGTATTTCAGATTTTTTAATCTCGAAATCAGCTATAGTGCTTTTTACCTGATTTATTGCCTTTAAAGCTTTTGTCTTTAATGAAGCAAGAACCCCAAAAGTGTCTTTATCAATGCCTGAAACGCCAACTATTAAATTTCCCATCGATTTAGAAAAAAGTACATGGGAGTCATCATCTGTATTGAGGTATATAAGATTACCAAGTGAAATGGTAAACTGATCCATTTTCCCGCCAGAAGAATTCCTTTCAATAACCTCAGTCTCATATGCAAGTTTTGCGAGTCTAATTGGATTAAATTTTCCGTCTATTCCAAAAACAGCCACCAAAAAATTTATCCAGGCTATTGTTAAAGCAGATGAGCTTGATAAACCCGCATTTATAGGTATATCTCCGGAAATGGAGATATTATACCCTGAATTTGGAATACAACCATGTCTTCTAAGTACTTTTAATGCAATCAATAAATAATCATCTTTTTCTACTTTAATATTTTGCTTATCAATAGGTATTTTAACCGATTGATTCAAATCATTCATTTGAATGTTAAATATCCCCTGATCATTTCTTTCAGCATCTATTGTAATGTATCGATTGATTGCACAAGCTATAATGGGTAATTTTAAATAATCTTGATGATCTCCAAATAAACAAATCCTACCTGGAGCCCTTGAAGTAATTTTAAAATTCATAAATATTTAATCTAATATGAATTATATACTTAATAAAATTGATAGTACAGATTTTATTTTATTTTTATATAAAGTAATTAAAGACAAATTTAATTTTTAAAATCAATATTCTAGACCATTAATAAAATAAAATCTATGAAAAAAAGTAGAAGAAATTTCATTAAAACAACATCTTTATCGATTGCTTCATTAAGCTCCTCATCTTTTCTCACAGGCTTTTCAAATCAATCTCCTGAAAGGAAATTGGGGAATCAATACATGGGTGATTTCAAAGCTCCTAAACTAAAAAAAATTCGTATTGCAATTATAGGTGTTGGGGGTCGTGGTCATGGACTGATTAGACAACTTGCTCACATTGCAGGCACTGAAATTGTAGGGATATCTGATCTTCATGAGGATTTGGTTAATCGTTCTGTTTCTTCTTGCATAGAGATTGGTAATGGAAGACATCAAAATATAGCAAAATATTTTGGGGATGAGAATAAATGGAAGAAAATGCTGAATAAAATAAAGCCTGATGCTGTAATTATTGCAACTAATTGGAATAATCATGCAAAAATGGCTATTGAATCAATGAAGAAAGGGGCCCATGCTTTTGTTGAAGTACCAATTGCTGTTACTATCGATGAGATGTGGCAAATTGTTAATACCTCTGAGCAAACCCAAAAGCATTGTATGATGATGGAAAATGTTAATTATGGACGAGAGGAACTCCTATTTCTTAATATGTGCCGTAAAGAAATTATTGGAGATTTACTTCATGCTGAGGCCGCATATATTCATGATCTTCGTGATCAAATGGATGACGAAAAAAAAAGAGGCGAAGGCTTATGGCGACCTTATCATTTGGCTAAAAGAGATGGTAATTTATATCCAACCCATGGTCTAGGTCCAGTTGCTCAATATATGAATCTGTCAAGAACCGAGGATCAGTTTAATACAATTGTGTCTTATTCGACACCTGCTATTGGTAGAAATTTATATGCCAAAAAAAAGCATGCAAAAGATCATCTGTGGAATAAAACAGATTTCAAAGGGGGTGATCTAAATACATCAATAATCAAAACCAATTTAGGAAGGACAGTTTTGGTTCAGTGGGATGAGACCAGCCCCAGGCCTTATTCAAGACTAAATCTTATCCAAGGGACAAAAGGGACATTAGCTGGTTTTCCAACTAGAATTGCATTACAAGGTGGAGTTCCAGCTGCAACTGAAGACCATCATAGTTGGGCGAAAGGGGAACAACTAGCAGCTATTTATGAACAATATGATCACCCAATTTATAAACGATTAGAGACCTTGGCGAAAAAAATGGGAGGTCATGGAGGAATGGATTTTATAATGTTGTATAGAATGGTTGAATGCTTGAAAGAGGGTATCCCTTTGGATCAAAATGTATATGAAGGGTGTTTTTGGAGCGCAGTTTCACCTTTAAGTGAAATCTCTGTTTCTCAAGGGGGAATGCCTCAAAAATTCCCAGATTTTACAAGGGGGAATTGGAAAGAAACAAAACCCCTTAAAATAGTTAATTGATTAAATTTTGCTTTTCTACAATAAAATCAAAAGCCAAGTCTGATAAACTCTTCCCATCAACCATAGCATTCCAGGGACCATGACCAAGCCCCTGTAAAGGATAAAATTTATAATCACCCCCTGTATTTTCATAAATGATTCTAAGCTCCTCTGCATTGCTAAAGGGTACCGAAGTATCTTTTGTTCCATGAACGATAAGTAAAGGAGGACTACTGGAATTAAATCGCTGATATCCATAAATCCACTCTAGCGCATCTAAAGAAATTTTTCCGCCCCAAAAATCCAAAACTGTTTTTACTTGATAGGATTCTTCCAAATGCGTGCTAGATAATGTTGCATCTTCGCTTATATCAATTTCATTTCTATAATCTTCCTCAGTTGAAATTCCAATTCCTACAGCTATCATAGCTCCAGCAGATCCACCACCTACAGTAATATAATTTGTATTAATTTTATAAGTGTCAGCATTAGCAACAACCCATCGGAGAGCCGCTTTTGCATCACGATGAGCAGGATACATGGCTAAAAACTGAGCTGCACTAAGTGGTTCAAGATTAACTGGATCTATATTTGTTGAATAATCTATCCATTCTTGGGGTACTGTACCAAAATCATCTTTAATTCGATAATCAATAGAAAAAACTACCCATCCCCTTGAAGCAAAATAGTTTGCCATATCAACAATAGAAGTTTGTTGTTTAGATCCACCAATAAAACCACCTCCATGGATAAGCATGATCACAGGGCGATCAATTAGATCATTTTTAGGAACATAAGCGTCAAGCTTCAAATCTATCAATGTAGAAGCTTGACTATTCCAAATTTGATGACTTAAACCCTTCCCATAAGTTATATCTTCATCAAAAATTACATCATAACTTGATTCAGATTTAACTGAAGAAAAAGAGGTTCCTTGTTTGTCATTCTTTGAACATTGAAATGCTGAAAATACTATTAACAATAAAAGTAAATAGTTAATTCTCATTAATATATTGTTTATAATAAAGTTAAAACAAAAGTCATCAAAAGAAGATCTTTTTTTAAAAATCCAATTCTATTAATTCTAATCTTAAAAAGATACTAAAAAAGCGCCCGAAGGCGCTTTTTATTTTATTATATAGAAGATTAAAACTATTCCTCTTCTTCAGACTGGTCTGGAGCAACTGCTAACATTAAACCAGTTGCATCACCATAATCCCCTGAATTAATAATTTTACCTTCATCATTAAAAGTAAAATAATGATACATATGAACTTCAAAATTCTTTCCTGAAGCAGTATTCTTTCCGGTCCAAGTGCCATAAGTTCTTACACTTCCATTCAATTGTCCAGTATCAGGATCAACTCCAGGAAGATAATTGTCAGGAGTATACTTTATATTTTCCATAGCATCATGCCATCCTTTCATGTATTCAAGTGAGGCATTCTTATCCATCAAGGGAGCTCCATAAAAACAGCTTCTCCACTCAACATCATCAGCCATAAAATCTGAAACACCTTCAAAATTTTCAGATGTAAAAGTTTCAAACCATTTTTTTGCTAGTTCAACATTTTTGTCAAAATTCGGATTTTGTGGTGTCTGTGTACACGCAGCTAATAAAATAGCTAACGAAATCATAATTATTTTTTTCATTTTTTCTTGTTTATCGACAAAGCTAAAATTAATTTCTAACTATTTAGGCATTGCTTTAATAATATTACACAGCTCCTGTGATGCAAATTTCCTACTATATTTTTTAATTTCAATAGGCGATTTTGGCTTTAGCCTATTTTCAATCCATAAATTGTACATCTTTAAAATATAATCTTTAATTGATGTTGTGTCATTTGATAGACAAACTGATGAATTATGAGAAATCTTCATTAAATCAGAAACTTCAGAGTTCAAATCACCAATAACCAGTACAGGGTTACCAGTCGCAATATATTCAATAAGTTTTCCTGAAATCATAGTTGAATAACCAGATTGATTAAAAAGAAAGTTTATTAATACATGTGATGATTTCATTAGACTAACTGCTTGATCATGGATTACATATCCATGATTCTGCACGCTAACAACTTCAGAAAATTCATTAATAATTTCTTTAGATGTTGATCCAGCAAAGCAAAATTGTATATTAATATCAGGGTGTGTTTCTTTAATTAATCGTAAAGAATAAATTAATTGCTTATAACTATGGTTTTCAGTTAGTAGACCAATATAACCTAAAGTAAAAGTTTGATTATATTTTGATTTTATTTTCGAGAAACTTTCGTCATCATATCCATTATATATGTTATAAAAAGGTTTGTTTTTATCAATTATTTTGTCTCTTAACTGCTTGTGGAATTTTTTTTTAGCGGTGGTAAGAATCGCATCAGCAGAATTTAAAACTTTTTTTTCATATTTTAAATCTATACTATTTGCCCAGCTCATTCGGTACATATCTTTAAGATAAAAAATGTCCGTCCATGGATCTCTTAAATCTATAAGCCAATTAAATTTAAATTTTTTTCTCAGTTGAAGACCTATTAGATGTGTTGAGTGAGGAGGCCCAGTTGTAATAACTGAATGGATTTTTTCTTTTTTTAGAATCGCTTCACCAGCTCTTATTGCAAATGAATTCCAACCTTTTCTAGCATCAGGGATGAAAAAATTTCCTCTTATAAAGGCAATAATCTTTGACAAAAATCCTTTATTTGAAAACTCTCCTTGCGGGAAAGGTTTTTTAGATTTATTCTTAAATAAAAATTTGTATAACTTTAAAACTTCTCTGGATCTTGTCCTATATACTTGGATATTTTCAATTTCTTTTTCTAGTGATAAATCTATTGAGCTGAAAGAAGCTGATTTTGGATCAACAGTGATAACTATGGGTCTAAACCCATAATGTTTCATATACTTAGCAAAATAAACCCATCTTTGAACACCTGATCCTCCAGATGGAGGCCAATAATAAGTGAAAATAAGTACACTGGGAAGTTCTTTCAATGAATTTTTGTTTGTGCTTTTTTCCAAATAGGAACTGATGAACAAGCCTCTCCATAAAAAATGCTTTTAGCCACCTGTTGCAATCTAGCGAGTAATTGAATAAACACATTCTCAGGAATTTCTTTTTCACTGCATCCTTTAATGATTATAGGTTTATCTTGATATAGATCTAAATTCAAATCATCAATAACCCCTTTAAAGAGATGATTTTCAAGCATTTCCAAATCTCCAAAAACTACTTCCTTGGCAAACGAATTTAAATAAGATGCTATTAAAAGGGGAGCCCAAGCGGGAATAATAGCGTCAGTAGAACAATCAATAGCTACGTATTTGTCTTTAAATTCTCCCCATGCATGTCCCTTTGCTTTATCCCTGAATTTTTTTTCTTTTAAAACTAATCCTTGTTCTAGCCAATCGCTGATATCAAAAAACACTCTCTCACCTTTAGGATAAAATTCCTGTAAATCAAAAGTTATAAGCTTGCTTTTAGCAACTCTATTTACTATTGGTTCATTCATTACAATAAGCCCAGTTCTAATTTCGCCTCTTCACTCATTAAATCCTTGCTCCATGGGGGGTCAAAAGTTATCTCTACTTTAGCGCTTTTTATTGTCTTTATAGATTCTACTTTTTCTTCAACTTCCTTAGGAAGAGATTCAGCCACTGGGCAATTTGGAGAGGTCAGAGTCATTATAATCTTAACATTATAATCTTCATTAACAAAAACATCATAAATTAAGCCTAATTCATATATATCCACTGGAATTTCTGGATCATAAATTGTCTTTAAAACAGAAACTACTTTTTCTCCAATTAGATCTGTATTAATTTTGTCTTTCTCCATAAAAATTTAATTAGATCTTGTTTTGGATTTAACTGCATACATTTTAAGTTCTTTAATCATAGATAAAAGACCATTCGCTCTAATAGGAGATAGATGATTTTTTAAACCTATTTTATCTATAAAATCTGTTTTAGCTTCCATAATTGAATCAGGATCTTGATTAGAAAAAACGCGAATTAGAATAGCTATAATACCTTTTGTAAGAATAGCATCACTATCCGCAGTGAAAATTAATTTTCCATCATTTGTTTGTGAATGAAGCCAAACATTACTTTGACAGCCCTTAATTAAGTTATTATCGACTTTATACTTTGGATCTATTAAAGGGAGAGATTTTCCTAGCTCTATCATATACTCATAACGATCGGCCCAATTATCAAAAGATGAAAACTCAGCTACAATTTCGTCCTGAATAGCTAACATGTCAGTCATATTCAAAAATAAGAATTTATTGTAA
>Ga0163108_10003653_pt1 | contig 10923 bp, 8 predicted proteins | sample Fk1155metaG_FD_109644 | JGI IMG/M metagenome (GOLD analysis project Ga0163108, IMG submission 109644) | Marine microbial communities from the Central Pacific Ocean - Fk160115 155m metaG | ecosystem: Environmental > Aquatic > Marine > Oceanic > Photic zone | place: The Central Pacific Ocean...
GAATTTTTTATCAAACGTATTGCTGCTTTGTCTGTTCCATTATTTTTTATTTCACCACCTGAGTTATTATTTATAGTTATACTGGCAGTATTATTTGCCCCATAAATGGTATCGGCGTTACTACCTCCTGCAGTACCATAGATTTTTCCTGAATTATTTATAGTAACATTGGTAGCATTCCCTATCGCTATTACTCTACCTTTGGCATAAATTTCTCCGCCTGAATTATTTGTTATATTTACATCGTCAGCGCCAGCCACATCTATTGCCTTCGTGCTTTCAGAAGAAGAAATAGTTCCTGAATTATCAATTGTTAAACCAGAAGTGTCTCGTGCGTATATTGCATTTCCTCCAGTAGATGTTTCTACTGTTGATCCTGAGGATATGCTAATTGTTGCATCATCCGCTGCGGCATCCTCAGTTCCATCAACTTTTATTGCATAATTAGATCTAGTAACAGTAGCGTTATTTGTAACTGTTAAAGTTATATCGGAATTTGTTTTGATAAGCTGCTGAGATGTTTCTGTCTCGTCGCTAATAGTTTTGCTGGAAGTTACATTTTCTGCTTTGGCTATGAAAACAACTATAAATATTGAAAATAATTGAATTAAAAAATGACGATAAAATATATTTTTTATAAAAAAAAACATAAAAAAAATTAATTAGTAGTTTTCTCTCCAAGACCTTCTGTAAGATGCTGCTTCACCATATCCAGCTAATATTTTAACTAATGTTTTTTCTGTATCAGCAGGACCTGCAATGTTACCATAAAGTTTATCACCAAATATAACTAACTTGGAAAGTATTCCACGTCTTACAAAGTGACAGTTCTCAGTATCAGGCAATGTACCTTCTGCAATTTCATCAGAATTATTTGCACCACACTCATCATTAGCTGAACAAATGTAAGCTTTACCTAAAGCACATTTATTTCCATCCATAGGTGGTTCATAAATTGGAAAGTACACCTGCCCTTTATAAACTGTAGGAGATGCTGATACTTTTCTTGATGTGCTGTTGCCATCTGCCTCATCTAAATGAATAACCCATGCCCTATGGTTTTTATTAACTCTGCAAACTGTTCCTACGTCGTCTGTTGTATTTTGACACCAATCACTCTCTGTGTCTCTTAATGAATATTCTGGAATATGTGTATTTTGAATATTCATTGCAACTGACGTAGCTAGATCTTTAAAATCATTGCTTGAAGAAGATGGAATTATTGTTACCGAACCACCCGTACCCGACGCATCAGGTATAGTAAAATGCCTAAAGAATGGATAATCCATATCTCTTACACCGAACAACACGTTATCCATTTCAAGACTTACACCGCCTATTCTTTCAAAATTACCGGTTCCCCCAAAAAGCCAAAAGTCCTTAGTGTTTGAACCGATTGTAGCATCCATCTCAAAATAACTAAGTCTTCCATTTTCTTTGTTTGCACCAACATTTAAAATTGTTGTTTGGTCATAAAGCACAGTTTGAAGGCTAGCGTCGTCAGTAGGTATCGTTTGTTGATCAGTTAAATTAATTTTGGTTATTTTTCCTTCGAGATCATTCACATAAACCATGGCTCCTCTCCAAGGAATTCCTCTTGCTAAGTCTGGTGTAATAACAACAGGAGCTGCTGGTATCGCATTATCTACATCGTTTGTCTCAAGGTCAACGATGTTAATTGGTCCATCATTTTCTTTGTAACCAAAAATTCTACCATCATTTTCTAAATCAACTATAAATACATTCGATCCAGCACACATAAATGTATTTCCCATACCTCCGCCCATAACAGCAACGTAAGTATCACCATCAATATTTGGAGATAATGTTGTACTTGTAGTAGTTGTGTCAGTTGTGGTGTTAACAGTTTCATCATCATCAGCTAAAGTATCATCTTCAATTTCAGTTTGAGCTCCTGGAATTCTAAATATTCTTGGTGTAGACCAGGTTTCTCCGAGTTGACTATAATCATATGAAGCATTTGGATCGGTTACTCCTGCGCCTTCACAAGAAGCTTGAACGTTAATATTATTGGTTTGTTCCGTTGAATCATCGCTTGTACTTGCGTTAAAAACTTTATCAGTACTAAATGTAACTACTAGTCGTCCATTTACCATTGTCATACTTTCTGCATCTATTTCAACTAAATCTCCTCCATCTTCTTCAGTAATAATAATTTCTTCAGAATCAACTGCTCCACCTACACCAGCTGGAATTTCCATAGCAAAAGTAAAAGTTTTACCTTTATAGCAAGCTGTATCACCATCGGTTCTAAAATTTGTAATAGGTGTTACTCCATCGTTAAGTAGATCGTCATCATCTTTACATTCTGCTACAAGATCTCTGTTTGTTGTGGCATCGGTATCAGTACAATCATCATCTCCACAGTCATCCGTTTCTGCTTGTTTTTGATTTCTATCCGCCATTATTCCTTCTTCTGACTTACTTATGTTCAGTGCTCCTCTATAATAACCATATCGCTCAACGGTTCCCATATGATCAGCAACTAAAACTTCATTATTAATTGCATCATTTAAAACTGAAAACATATGTAGTGGACCATAACTGTCTTTTATAAGTGGATTTGTAACATCCAATACAGAAAAACCTGCTCCTCCTCTTCCATAAGGAATAAATAGTATAGTTCTCCAGCTTTTTGTAGTTTCCCAGTTTTCTCCTGTGGAATCTAGTCCTTCAATATACATATCGTGAATTACAGGTGAACCGTCTACTCCAAAAATTGGATTTGTTCCTCCTCCTCCATCGCCAACTTTTCCATCGTAAGCTTTATTGATTATAACTGGAAGTTTAGCGGCAATAAACGGAGGTATAAATGCCCATTCTTCTTTCCCTGCATCAGAACATCCTTTGCATGCATTAAATGCATGAAGCATACCATCATTTCCTCCGGCATAAATAATAGGGTTTCTATTAGAATTGCTAGATGCAAAAGATGCATAACCATTTTTAGCTCTGAAGTATGCTTCTTGATTTGTTGATGAAAAAGAAGTGCTTGCAGATGGTGCTCCTACTTCAACTAACTGCGAATGATATATGTCACCCAAAAAATGGTCTCTATCAGCTGTAAGATCACATTTATTATCTTTATAATTAAAGTAATCTTTGCCTCGGGCAAAAGCAATTAGTCCAACAATGTCGTCATCGTTTCCATCTCTTGTTAATAATGCGCCTCCTCCAGGATAAGACTTACCACTACAAGTCGATGAAGAGGTGTGGTAATCTCGAACAATATTACCCGTTAAATTAAACAGTAGATCAATTTCAGATGAGTTATCTGTTATCCAGTTATTCCATGGATTATCTCCGCCTGCATAGTGTTCACTGGGTAGAGTAGTCCAAACATTTCTATCATCTGAACCAGCTTCGTACATTTTTTTTGCTGCGTTCCAGTTTTTTCCTCCATATGGGTCTGAGTATTCTTCACCGTGTTCAACATCACCGTTCTCTAATATAGCTTTTCTATATATTGTTCCTTCCCACTCTGCACGTTGCTGGTAGTTAAATTGTGCTTGATATATAGATCCACCTTCTTGAATAGTTGCTGTAATAGAAGGAGCTGTAAAAGATAACCTTTCAGCAATAATTTGTTGTATTTTACTTTGTAACTCTGTTTTTAATTCTTGTGGTGTGTTTGCTATTATCGTTGCTTCACAATCTTTATGAACACCTGTCGGATCATCACATGTTCCCTCAATTGCCATTCTGTCAAAATTATCCATTGCTCCACCCTTAATTCCTCCGCCGTAAGCAACTACTAGTGTTTTAACGTTCATTTCCGTTCTCAAATTTCTTATATCAGTAGCTCCACTAGCATGATTTTTCCATGCTCCATCACCAATTATAATTACATAACTCAATTGACAGTCTTTATCTTCTTCAGTTTGAGCTTCTGTAGCATCAGTTTTTTTCGTAACGCCTAAAGCTCCTGCGTGTTGATGGTAATATTCGTAAGCCATTTGTGAAAAAGCATTAGCATCTGTTCCCCATGCCATACCGTATGTGTCAACAGCATCTATTAAGTCCTTCTGATTATCAGACTCTATTCCTTCTATAAGGCATGAGTCGGAATTACAAAGGCTGGAGTGACCGTCCGGGTGACTACCATCCCATCCTAAATAATAACTACAGTCAGGAATGTTATAATGGCATTCCCAGCCACCTCTATCACTTTTTTTTGCCCCTCCACTTTCTCCTGAATTCCAGTGTCCATAACCAAAATTAGCTCCAGTATATAATGTGCTATCTGTAACAACAGCTTTAATTGCGTTCTTAGCACCTTCGTATCGACTTACTGGCATTCCACCATATTCATTTTGCCAAGAAGTATCTTGAGCTGCAAAAGTAAAATTATTTTCATTAAATTCTTGGACCGTATATTTTTCATCACTTAAATATATTTTTGATGAATTTACAAATAATGATTTTGGTTTCCAAAGGTTGACTGAACTTGCCGCAACAGATCCTGCATCTCCATCGTTATTTTCTTTAACTCTTCTACCTGCCTGCACTAACAGATCTACTCTTGTGGCACTAGTCATTTCCAGTTTTTCAATCACGTTATTAGATTTACTGGCTATATATAATATATCTACGTCATCTGCAGACGCTGATATTTGTTCTACATTTGGAAAGGGGTTACTGCCCTTATTAAATGTTTTATCCCTTTTACTTCCTTTGCTTGTTGGACAATAATTGTTTCCTGATTTTGTTAACTTATATCCATGAATATCTCCTTTGTGCGCAAAATAAACATAGCTACCATCTTTGTCGACGGTAATATCAAAAGATTTATTCATAGTTTTTGTTATATTTCCTTTAATTGAGCAACGCTTTGAGTGACCAGTTGATAAATTTTTAGTATAAAATTGGAAATTTCTCTTTTTTTTCTTTTGCCACCAACCTGTTAGAAATATATGGTCTTGAGTACCAATCCTTCTTACTTCCATTGTACGTGGTCTCATTTTCATATCTTTATGCGATATTACTTCAACACATTCTCCTGCTGTACTTATTCCAACAACCTTTCCATTATTTGTTCCAGCCAAACCATAAATAACTTCACCACTATGACCGCTGACATTACTTGCAACTCCTAAATGCTTAATATCTTTAACGTAAGAATTTTTATAACTACTATTACAGTTACTGTCATAATTTTTGCCTCTAAAATTTTTATTGCTATTAGAAAAAGTTTGGTCTGTTTTTTCAGTCGCACTAAGCATTTTAGCAATACCATTACTTCCTTCACCTATATAAACATCGCCATTTGAGTCTGCAGCAACGCTGTTTGGAAAACCTATTGCGTCACCAGTTACAATTTGTTTTCGCATACTTAAAGAACTATCTAGGAGTATTAAGATATTTGCTGGCACATCTCCTTCTCCTGATCCAGGAGGGATAGGTTTAGAAAGAGCTTGTTGGTTAAATATAAAGAATAAAAAAAGCAAATTGCTTAATATAGTTTTTATAAATTTCATATATATTTTTTTACTCATAACCCAGCTCATCTTGTACTATTATATAATCTCTAAATTTTGAATTTGTTACTTGAAGTTCTTCAATTAAAAATTCTTCCTCTTCAAGCATTTTATAATATGTGACTTCTTTACCTCCAACCTGCCAGACTTTATAGCCAATCCAGTTTGGTTTGTCGCTATTTTCTATTGCTCCAAACTTATTTACCACATATTTATAAAGTAATTTTTTTTTGCTTTCCTCATTTCCTTCACCGTTTGAAACTTGAATGGCAACTCCTGCTATTTTATCATCTGCTATATATGCTTTAAATTCTGCAAAACCGAAAGTTCCTTTATTACAAAAATTCTCAATATCTCCTGATACAACTATAACACTTGGTTTGACTTCGTCTTCATTTCCTTCTTCTTCATCTACTTCGTCATCAAATGCACCACCAATATATTCTTCGATCTCTGATTTGTCTGCACCTATATCTATACTAAGTATATCACAAGCTAAGGAAAAGCTATTTAATGCTAAATAAAACACAAAACTGGAAATAAGTAATTTCATCTTAATCGTTTATAAATAAATAAATTATACTTATAAAATTGTAATTTAACATAGTGCCATTTAACTATTTTGGGTCTTAATTAGGCAAAACTATTAAGGATTCTAATGGAATTAAAAGTTGTGGGGTTGGATTCTCTTCATTAGCCCCAGCTTCAACGAGGATTCCACATGCATATATTTTATATGCTGTGCCCATTGTTTGTATATCAGTTGATCCTTTTCTAATACTGCTTCCAGTTCCTAGATATTCAGCAGAACCAACGTTAACAGAAAAAAATTCGTAACGGTATCTTTCTAAAAAATCTTTTTCATTTTCTTTAATATCAGCTTTATCTTTGCTATAAGTAACATTATCAACTGCTGTACCATAATCTTCAAAGATAGGTTCGATTATTTTCCAAAAACTTTGGTTTAATACATGTTCTGTCACTAATAAAGCTTTATCCTCTTCAATATAAGGATCTGTTATATTTTTAAAACTTCTCTTACAATCTGTTTCTAATGGTGCAGTTATATTTCTTGGCATTCCTCTTGATTTACGATCTCTTGCCAATGTTGTTGCTTCACCCTCCAAAGTTGTTGTAGTTCCTTGTAAAGTAGCAGCATACCCAGCTATAAATTGACCCGATGGATTGCTTCCCGGACCGTATTCATCTTCAAATTTTGCAGTTCCAACAAAATCTTCATAAGCTGTTGCAAATTCTGCTTTTTGTTCGTCTGTTAAATCATCATCTGTCTGTGCTGTATCATATGCTGCTTTTAGATTTTCTGCTTCCTCCGCAGGATCAAAAAATTCACCCATGTACTGTTTGATTATGCTTTTTTCAGCTTGTATTAATCCAGTTTCAGCAACATAGAAAGCTTGTTGGTATTGATCACTACTGTTATTGCTTTGATGATCACTAGATGAAATTACTATTAAAGCTCCTCCCATAAGAGACATAACAAGTAAAAGCACCAGAGCAAGAACTAATGTAAATCCTTTTTCATTTTTTCTATTCATTTTTTATGAACCTATATTCCTTGTATGTATACTTACTACTACTGAGTCTCTTAAATATCTGTCGAAAAAGGCTCTAGCTCTATTTCCAAGTCCTTTTACCCACCTTGCTTTTGTATTATTCCCTGGTCTATAAACTTCGTCTTTTGATCTAAAAGTTAATCTTACGTCTACAATTCTTATATTGTAAAGTTCAGTTCTATTCGCTTTATCAGGTCTTGGAAAAGAATTTTCCTCAGAATTAAAAAGATTTCTTCCGTGTTTATTAAAAGCAACAAACTCCATATCATCTAAATGATCTCTTAAAAGTTCTTCATGATAACATTCATCGCAATCTGTGACCCATTGTCCTACAGGATTTGCTTCATTTTCTATCCAACTTTCTTTAGTTCTGTAAATGCCGTAGTATGAATTGGTAACGGTTCCTTTTGGATTTGGTTTAGCATAGTATGTAATTTTATATCTCTTATACGGTTGCTCAACGTCTGTATGATCAAAATCTCCGTATACAATATGAATTTTATCGCAACATTTATCCTTTGCTGTGTCAATTTTTTTATCAGGAGCTTCAGTACCTGTTGGACTATATCCTAGTTCATTATGTATAATTATTATTGGATCATGGCTTTCTTCAATAACATCCTCACCAGTATGATAAGTTAAATTATCTGCTTTTGGAATTCCTAAAGTATTTGCACCCATGTAAAATTTATATCCAGCTAATCTAATGTCTCTCATTAGCATCGCAATAACATCTCTTCCGGAACGGCTTATTTTTGCTCTATCAGTAACTTGGGAATAACTATTATTGACCACATTGTAAGTTGTAAACATTGCTGTAACCATTAATGCGGAAACAGCTATTCCAATTAAAATTTCAACCAATGTTATACCTGAAATATTTTTAAGTTTATTTTTTTTCATTAGTCTTTTATTTTGTAATCAGCTTGGAAGTAAAGAAATCTTCTCTTTTTTCCATTGTTTAAATTAACTTGTACTCTTCCTATATATAACGCTTCGTCACTAATATTTTCGTTTTTATAATCACAGTGATCCCATTTGCAAATTTCAAATATTTTTACATTTTTTATATCTTTATCACCTCTACATTTTAGATATCTGTCATCACCAAAAATTGTTTGCCATTTGTTACGTTTATTCTTTGCTCCGCCGTGCGAAGTATTAACATCTTGATAAATACTTTTAGGATCAGGTTCATTGCCATCTGCTGATTTTGCTTTGCATTGTTCTACCTGAAAATCATTATCTTTTAAGTGAGCAGAAAATAGTTGTAGGTCTTCATCTGCTTCGCCGCCATCTACCTTTACAATATTTCCTGATGCGTCCCTTACAATTTTTTCTACATCTGGATTTACGCCATAAACAGAGTCCTTATGGCCTATAATATCTTCTGCTATCATCGCAACTAAATAATTAGCTTTTGTTCTTTCTCCAGAAGTATCTATTGATTGAACAGAAAAATTTACCATTGAAAATATAGCTATAAAACCTATTCCCACAATTGCTGAAGAAATTAATGCTTCCAAAAGGGTTAGGCCTGATTGTTTTTTGTATTTATTAAATAATTTTTTCATTTTAAATTTATTGTTCTACCCAACCATCTGGTTCTTCACCTTTATCTTCATCTTCATCTTCATCTTTATCTTTATCTTCATCTTCATCTTCTTTGCCAGATAAATATTTTCTTTGACTCCATTTTTCTAAAGTAGCAGTACCAAATCTAGTCCAAGTTATTGCAAATACATGGTCATTTTCTTCTTCATGCAATGCAGATGGTCCTGTTTTATCATCAACAACGCATTTAGTAATTTTTGAAGTTCTACCACAAATATAAAAAGTATCAACGGGTGTGCTTTCTTCATTAAAAGCTCCACCTGTACTATAATAATTTCCATCTCTAGAAAAACAAATTGTTCCTTTATCTTTGCTAAAGTTCACAGACACATCAAGTTCAAGAAAACTTACTTCCAGTTTATCACTAGCAGCACCTATATCATCCCAAGGTTGATCGGCTGCACATCTTGTTTCAAAATCATTTGTCCATTTCACAGCTGCATCAGACTCATTGGCAACTTGTACAATTTGGGTTAGGGTGCTAGTTCTCATACCTTTTGTATCTATTAATACAACATCACCCACTTGCGAAACGTCAACCTGTACAAATGCATAAGACCCTTTCTGTAATTGAGAATTGATATTATTAATTGAGGTTTTTATTTTTATAGCTGCAGATCTTATTATTCTTTCTTTTCGCCAACCATTGAAGTTAGGATAAGCAACAGCTGACACTATAGATATAATTGCTATTACTACTATGATTTCTAAAAAGGAAAATCCTTTAATGTTCTTTTCCAGCGCTCGCATCTATTTTACCTGCTTTAACAAGTTCTTCTAATGACTTTGTCATGGTTATCATACCATCTTTGACTGCAGTTTGCATGATGCTTGGAATTTGATGAATTTTAGACTCTCTAATTAAGTTTTGAATAGGCGCAGTACATTTCATCACTTCAAAAGCACCAACACGTCCTTGACCGTCTTTTGTTTTTAATAATCTTTGAGTCACTACCATTTTTAAAGATGTTGAAATTTGTGCACGTATTTGTGCTTGTTGCTCTGGTGGAAATACGTCTATAATTCTATTTATTGTACTTGGTGCTCCGCTTGTATGCAGTGTTCCAAAAACTAGGTGACCTGTCTCAGCTGCTGTTAATGCAAGTCCAACTGTTTCTAAATCTCTCATCTCTCCAACAAGTATAACATCTGGGTCTTCTCTTAGCGCAGCTTTCAATGCACTTGCAAAAGTTTTTGTTTGTTTTCCAACTTCTCTGTGCGAGACAATACTTTTTATATCTTTATGTATAAACTCAACTGGGTCTTCAACTGTAATTATGTTTGAAGTTCTTGTTTTATTAATTTCATTTACAATTGCTGCAAGAGTTGTTGACTTTCCTGAGCCAGTAGGTCCTGTTACTAAAACTAATCCTTTGTGCATATCAATAATATCATAAAGTACTTGTGGTAAATCAAATTGTGCCATTTCAGGCATTACAGTTTCTACTCTTCTAAGTACAGCAGCTGGACCATTAATAGTTTTATAAAAATTTGCTCTAAATCTTAATCCGCCTAAAGTTACGGATGAATCTAATTCGTGAGTTTCTTGAAATCTCTTTATTTCTATCTCATTGCAATTTGTAGACATAAGATCTTGTAAATCTTGCGCCTTAATCATCACTTCTTTTACTTTAATTATTTCTCCGGTTTGTCTATAGCCAAGTGGTGATCCAGCTCTAATGTGAAAATCTGAAATCTTTTTATTATTCTTTGCTAGTTCTTCTAATTTATCAAACATGTGATTTTATTATATAATAGACTTTAAAAAACAAACTATAAATTGAAGAATTAGCCCAAAATAGTTAGTAAATATTGATTTTTGTACAAATTTTAAGGTTTTTCCTTAAAAATTAAACAAACACCATTATTACAATATCTTTTACCCGTGGGTTTTGGTCCATCCTCAAAAATGTGTCCATGGTGACCACCACAATTTTTACAATGATATTCTGTTCTTGCATATCCAAGATGGTGATCAGTTTTTGTATCAAATACATTTGGCAAAGATTCGAAAAATGACGGCCACCCAGATCCACTTTCATATTTTGATTTTGAATCAAAAAGTTTAACACTACAATTCACGCAGTAATAACTACCTTCTCGTTTTTCATTATTTAATTTACTTGATCCAGGTATTTCTGTTCCTTCTTCAAAAAGAATTAACTTTTGTTCAGCTGTTAAATTAGAATTTTTTTTTTTCATGAAGCTTCTTTATGTTTTTTGTTGGCTAAAAATAA
>Ga0163108_10003657_pt1 | contig 10910 bp, 11 predicted proteins | sample Fk1155metaG_FD_109644 | JGI IMG/M metagenome (GOLD analysis project Ga0163108, IMG submission 109644) | Marine microbial communities from the Central Pacific Ocean - Fk160115 155m metaG | ecosystem: Environmental > Aquatic > Marine > Oceanic > Photic zone | place: The Central Pacific Ocean...
GAATCTGTTTCATCTAAAATTGATAATTTTGGATTTAATACTGACATTTGAAGAATTTCATTTTTCTTTTTTTCTCCACCAGAAAAACCAACATTTAATTGTCTGCTTAAAATTTTTTCATCAAATTTTAATTTTAATGCTTTTTTCTTAACCATTTTTAAAAATTCAATTGCATCTAATTCTTTTTCACCTCTAGATTTTTTAATTGCATTTAAAGTAGTCTTTAAAAAGATATTGGTATTTACTCCTGGGATTTCTAGTGGATATTGAAAAGCTAAAAATATTCCCTTATGTGCTCTTTCTTCTATTGGAAAATCTAATAAATTTTTATTTTCAAAGATCACATTTCCACTTATTTCATAACCTTTTTTTCCTGATAGTACATTTGATAGTGTGCTTTTTCCTGACCCATTGGGACCCATTAATGCATGTACCTCTCCAGGTTTAATTTCAAGGTTAAGGCCAGTTAATATGTCTTTTTCATCAATTTTTGCTTTAAGATTTTCAATTTTTAACATTTAACCAACACTTCCTTCTAAACTAATTCCAACTAGTTTTTGTGCTTCAACTGCAAACTCCATTGGCAATTGTTGTAAAACTTCCTTACAAAATCCATTTACTATTAAACCTACTGCCTCTTCTTGATTTAATCCTCTTTGGTTGCAATAATAAAGTTGTTCATCACTAATCTTGGAGGTAGTTGCCTCATGTGCAATATTTGAACTAGAGTTTTTATTCTTTATATAGGGAACTGTATGAGCTCCACATTTATTTCCCATTAATAAGGAGTCGCATTGAGTAAAATTGTTTGAATTGTCAGCTTTAGATGAAATGTCTACCAAACCTCTATATGTATTATCAGCAAAACCAGCCGATATTCCTTTTGAAATAATTTTACTTTTTGTATTTTTTCCAAGATGAATCATTTTTGTGCCTGTGTCAGCTTTTTGATGATTATTTGTTATTGCAATTGAATAAAACTCTCCAACTGAATTGTCTCCCTTTAGAATGCAGCTTGGATACTTCCAAGTGATTGCTGATCCTGTTTCAACTTGTGTCCAGGATATTTTTGAATTTTTTCCTTTGCACAATCCTCTTTTAGTAACAAAATTATAAATACCGCCCTTACCATCTTTGTCTCCTGGATACCAATTTTGTACCGTTGAATATTTAATCTCTGCATCATCTAACGCTACTAGCTCAACATTTGCTGCATGTAATTGATTTTCATCTCTCATAGGAGCTGTACAGCCTTCCAAGTAACTTACATAACTTCCTTTATCTGCAATAATTAATGTTCTTTCAAATTGTCCTGTTTCAGACGCATTAATTCTAAAATAAGTTGATAGTTCCATTGGACATCTAATACCTTCGGGTATGTAAACAAATGAACCATCTGTAAATACTGCGGAGTTTAAAGTTGCAAAGTAATGATCAGTTAATGGAATTACAGAGCCCAAGTATTTTTTTACCAGCTCGGGATGTTTTTGGATAGCTTCCGACATGGAGCAAAAGATAATGCCTTGTTTTGTCAATTTGTCTTTATAGGTAGTGGCAACAGATACTGAATCAAATACTGCATCAACTGCAATATTATTTAATCTTTTTTGCTCTACCAATGCTATTCCAAGTTTATTATATGTTTCCAATAACTTGGGATCTAAATCGTCAAGACTTTTTGGTTTATCTTTTACACTTTTAGGAGCAGAATAATAATATAAGTCTTGATAATCGATTTTTGGGAATTTTGGTTTTTGCCAATCTGGTTCTTTTAATTGTTGAAGCCTTTCATATGCTTTTAGTCTCCAATCTAACATCCATTGAGGTTCTTTTTTAATATTTGAAATAAATTTAATTACTTCTTTATTTAATCCTTTTGGAGCCTTAATATTTTCAATATCAGTAGAAAAACCATATTTATACTCTTTTATTTTCTCTAGTTCTTTTTGTTTCATCTTTAAATTATTGTTTCATAATTATTTTTTATTAGATCTGAAAGGTTTTTTTTTTCAAAAAAAGTATTTATGTGTATCTCAAGCTCATCCCACAAGTTATGAGTAATGCATTTTGTTGATTTGCCATTACATCCTTTTTTAGATTCTCTTTTGCAATGAATTGTTTTTATTTGCTCATCAACAGCCAAAAAAATGTTCGATAATTTAATATGTTCAGGTTCCTTGTTTAGGATATACCCTCCATTAACTCCTCTAATACTTTTAACTAAATTGCTTCTCTTTAATTTTAAAAAAATTTGCTCTAGATAAACTAAAGAAATATTTTGTCTTAATGAAATATCGCGTAATGGTACCGGATTCTTTCTATCGAGCTTAGCAAGATCAGCGAGAGCCATTACGGCATACCTACCCTTTGTGGTTAACTTCATATAATTCCTTTAATAACAACGTTTTATATATATACTTGACTAAAATAGTCAAGTTTCATTTTTAGTAAAATATTTAACAAAATATAATCTACATATGATAAATATAATTTTTTTTGAGAACAATTATCAGTATCATTTATGGATAACAAAATTTTTGAAATTTTTATTCCTGGACCGTCAGGCAGACTAGAAGCAAAATATTTCAAGAGTAAAAAAGCTACTTCGCCAATAGCACTAATATTGCATCCGCATCCGCAATATGGAGGAACAATGAATAACAAAGTAGTTGTCCAAACGTTTCATACGTTTATGGAAAATGATTTTTCTGTATGCCGAGTAAATTTTAGAGGAGTAGGAAAAAGCGATGGAGATTTTGATAATGGTCAAGGTGAACTAGCTGATGCAGCGGCTGCATTAGATTGGTTGGAGAGAGAAAATTTTGATAATTCTCAATGTTGGATATCAGGCTTTTCTTTTGGATCATTAATCGCAATGCAACTGCTAATGAGAAGGCCAGAAATAAATAGATTTATTGCAATTTCACCACAACCAAATGTATATGATTTTTCTTTTTTATCTCCTTGTCCAACATCTGGGTTAATGACCTATGGAAAAAAAGATGAATTAGTTCCTATAGAACATATAGACGAGTTAAACAAAAGGTTAAGTTCACAAAGAGGAATAAAAGTAGATTTTCAAGCTATTAGTGATGCTAACCATTTTTTTTCAAAATCAGAAGAAAATTTAGCAAAGTCATTAGACAAATATATTAAAAAAGAATCTACTCTTTTTTAAAAATTCTTAACTATTACTCCGCCACTAGAAGGTTTTTTACATCCTGTGGTTTCAGGAAAAGAAATTGGTAATTTAATATAAGATCTAATTGCAAGATAAGCAAAAGCTTGTGACTCAACAAAATCTCCATTTATTCCAAATTTATCTATATATAATATTTCTTGTTTTATTTTTTTTTGAAGACTTTGAATTAAAAAATTATTTTTTCTTCCTCCCCCGCAAACTAAAATTTTATTAAAATCAGAACCCTTTTCATTATTAATAAATTTATCTGTATTAAAATAAAAAGCTAATATCTTGGCTGTATATTCGGTTAATGTAGCGGCTCCATCTTCTAAAGATAGTCCGCCAGCAAAAGATACATCAAAATCATTTATATCAAGCGAAGGTAGGCTATTTATGTTGCGCCCAACAGTTTCATTTTTTTGTTTCCAAATATTAAATTCTTTATTTAAGATATTTTTATTTACATTGCCTGATTTTGCTATATTGCCTTCCTTATCAAATTTATAATTTGAATTTTTTCTTATCCAAGAATCAATTAAACAATTTCCTGGACCAATGTCATTTGCTGAACAAACTAATTTCTCTTTATAAAAAAGATCCTTCCATAAAAGCGTTGCATTTGCTATCCCTCCTAAATTAAATATTACAATAGGTAAATCAAAGCCAATTTGATAAATCATTTGTTGATGAAATATTGGAGCTAAAGGCGCACCTTCTCCACCATTTTTCATATCATTCTGTCTAAAATCATAAACAACCGTTTTTTTTGTTAATTTGGAAAGCAATTTGCCATCACCTAATTGTTTGGTATAACTTCTGTGTGGCAAATGCTGAATTGTGTGACCATGAAACCCTATAAAATCTACGTTTTTTTTAAAATCTTTTAAAACATCATTTGCTGCTTCTGCATGTAATAACGTAATTTTTTTCTCTAAAGAGTTTATTTCTTCATCTAATTCTTTTTTAATTTTTGATCTTTCGGGTTTAAAGCTATAATGATCTACTTTATCCTTAATTTGATCGATTTTTTTAGTAATTTCAGAATCGTATTCAAAATATTTATCTACAATTGGTTTATAATGGGATTGACCATCAGATTTGATAATTGAAGCATCGATTCCATCGCCAGATGTACCGCTCATTAGACCTAAACAGTAATAACTTTTGTTCATATGTATTTTTTAATTAATTTAAATCTTGTATATTGATTCTACACTGTTTTAAAAAAAATATGAAAAATTCATACTTATCTGAATTCAAAAAAAGAGAATATTTCAGCCAATGTACCAATTCAGATGAATTGGAAAAATTGATGAACGGCAAAAAAATTAGGGCTTATATTGGTTTTGATTGTACTGCCTCAAGTTTGCATGTTGGAAGCTTGTTGCAAATAATGTGCCTAAAATTATTACAAAAACATGGACACCAACCAATTGTATTATTGGGAGGTGGCACAACACGTATTGGTGATCCGTCTGGAAAAGAAGAAACCAGAAAAATTCTATCGGGAAAAGAAATTGAAAAAAATATAAAAAATATTGAAAAAATTTTTAAAATTTTTTTAAAAACAAAAAATCCAAAGGTTAAACCAATTTTTGTAAACAATTATAAGTGGCTTAGTAAATTAAATTACATAAAATTTTTAAGAGATATTGGAAAACATTTTACAATAAATAAAATGTTAAGCTTTGATAGCGTTAAACTACGTTTAGATAGAGAGCAATCTCTAAGTTACATGGAATTTAATTATATGATTCTGCAAGCCTATGACTTTCTTGAGCTTAATAAATCAAAAAACTGTTTAATGCAAATAGGTGGTTCTGACCAATGGGGAAACATAGTTAATGGAGTGGAGCTTATTAAAAGATATTCTAGCAAACATGTTTATGGATTAACAACGCCACTGATTACTTTGGCTTCTGGAGCTAAAATGGGAAAAACTGAAAAGGGAGCTATTTGGCTAGATAAAAAACTTTTGACATCATATGACTATTGGCAATATTGGAGAAATACTGACGATAGAGATGTATTAAGATTTATTAAAATGTATACAGAAATGACGTTAGAAAAAATAGAAGAAATAAAGAATAAAGATATTAATAAATTAAAAATAATATTAGCCAACGAATGTACAAAAATGCTCCACGGAAACAAAGAATCAATATTAGCAGAACAAACTGCAAAAAAAACATTTAACGATAGATCAACTGGGGCTGGACTTCCAGTTGTTGAAATAAAGCAAAATCAAATTGATCAACAACTGGACATAATAAATCTTGTTTTATTAACAAAGCTTGAAAATTCTAAAAGTGAAATAAGAAGAATAATTAAAAACAAAGGTATCAAAATAAATAATTCAGCAATCGATGATGAAAAATTATTAATAACAAATAGCTTATTAGATGGTGAAAAAACTTTAAAACTTTCCCTTGGAAAAAAAAAACATATTAAGGTCAAATTAGTTTAAATATTACTTTTTTATAGATATTTTTTTTCTCATAATTTTAATATGAGTTTCTAAGTAACTAGCAATTTCTTTTCTTATTTTCTTTTCCTCTTTTTTTCCTTCAACGTAAGAGACCACATGTTCACCTGGACTTTTGCCTGTTGCTTGTTTTACTGCCAAATTGCTTCCATATGAAAAGCCAGCCTGCAGCACATTTCCAGTATTGCCAATTGTAATTGCAGGACCTAATAGAGCGGTTGACTGAGCGCAAGCGCTCAATAACACTAAACTAAATAATAATATTAATATCTTCCTCATCCCTAGTCCCTATTAATTCTTTTATTGAAAGATTGTATTCAACTCAAGGGTGATTTAACATCGGTTTTGCGTCCATTTTAGGGGTATTAACAAATATAGTACATCAAATATTCGCTCTTGATTTGTTTTTTAAAGATGAAATTATTCCAAGATGTCTTCAAAAGATGTCTTAAACAAAATCCCAATTTATAAGCTAAAAACAACCGAACAGGTCATGAAGTACTACGATGAGTGGGGTGTAGAAAACAAATATGATAAGGACATGGTAAAATGGAATTACACCGGTCCTAAAGAAACCTCTAAAATATTAAATAAATACGCATTAAATAAAGATATTAAAATATATGATGCCGGGTGTGGAACTGGTCTAGTAGGAGTTGAATTAAAAAAATATGGATTTTCAAATTTCCATGGAGCAGATCTTTCTCAAAAGCTTTTAAATTTGGTGCCTAAAGGACTTTATAAAAAACTTGATAAAGTAGATTTAAATAAACCTATAAACAAAAATGACAACTCTTATGATGCTGTAATATGTGTTGGAACTTTCACTTTTGGACATGTAAAACCACACGCATTAGATGAATTAATAAGAATTACTAAAAATAAGGGATTTATTTGTTTCACAATAAATGAAGGTATTTATGAAGAGTATGGGTTCGATAAAAAAATTAAACAGTTAAATAATGACAATTTATGGAAAAAAATAGAGTTTTTTAAATCTGATTATATAGCAAGCAAAGACGTTAATGCTTGGCTTGGTCTTTATAAGGTAAATAAGTAATAATTTATTGAATATCTAGGTAGCTACTAACATGTTCCATTGTTGTCTTTCCAGTGACTCTTTGAACAAGGTGATCTGATCCAATAGAATAAGCAGCGCGATAAATTTCTCCTGTTGAGCCAGCTGTAATAGCAGGGCCTATAAACGCAACTATCTGACCACAACTAGTTAAAAATAATAAACTTAACAGCAGTAAAAATTTATAACCCAAAGATTCTCTCCCCTATCCTTGATACATTCTATATTGAGATTTTCAAGTATCAATCTTAACACTTTTGATTTTTATAGATTTATTTTTAATTTTGCTTAAATGCCCTTATATCCATCTTCTAAACATGCATCTGTTATGCTGTGATAAAGAGATTCGCCAAAACTTCTTAATGCAAACAACCTCAAGTTGATCGGATCATCATTTGTCATATCAATTGTAATAGTAATTCCATTAAATACAGAATTTACGCAATTATTTTTTTTTAGTTCATTAAAATTAAAAGGACATCCTTTTTTTAACATTTCTTTTGAATTTTCTCCTTCTAATTCAATAATAGCTCTCGAGTGAGATAAATCTGTAATTGCAAAGTCATTTTCACTAAACAATTTTTGAATAATTTGTAGTAAATCTTTTTTCTTGGATACCAAAAGCCAATTTTTAGGACCACACCATAATATTCTACTATCGTCGTTTGAGTTTACTTTCAAAACCTCATGGGGCAAGCTTAAACCATCAATATTGGTCTCTTTTACTTGCGAAGAAGAATTTTTGTATTGTACGATTTGAACAATTAATAAATTTTTTATCTCTTTAACTTTAATCAACTTTTCTTCACTTTTGCCTTCATAATCTCCGTGAAGACCTTTGTTTAAAATATTTTCTAGTGGCGATATTGGTCTCATGATCTTACTCTTTCTCCTTTTGGATCAACATAATGTGAAGATACAATTTCAACAGGTATCGATTTGTTTTTAAGTGGCGACATAGCAAATAATTTTTGTCCAATCATATTTTTTCCATTTTTTAAAATAGCTAACGAAAAAGGATTGTTATATTCTACACTCCAGCACGAAGCTGAAATATGGCCCAGTTTAGGATTTGGTAAACTTGCATTTGGATCTTTGACTAAATGAGAACCTTCTGGAATGCTAGTTTTCTTATCAAGTGGAATTACTCCTACTACTTTTTGTCTATCTTCTGCTATGAATGCTTGTCTATTTAATGATCTTTTTCCAATAAAATCCTTCTTTTTGCTAACCATTCCTTGTAAACCGTTGTCATAAGGAATAGTTCTTCCATCTAATTCTGAGCCTGCTACGTGTCCCATTTCTATTCTTAATGTAGATAAAGCTTCTGTTCCATATGGTTGAATTGCAAATTCTTTACCAATTTCAATTATTTTTTCCCACATAAAATTTCCATTATTAGACTCAACATTAACTTCGTAAGCAAGTTCGCCTGAAAAAGAAATTCTAAAAATTCTTGCATGGACACCAAAAAAATTGCTCTCTAAATATCCCATGAATGGCAAAGCTTCATTTGAAACATCCATATCAGGAAACAATTTTTGCAATAAAATCCTTGATTTTGGTCCGGCAATTGCTGCTCCAGCCCATTGTTCTGTAGTTGAAACAACATTGACATTTAGTTCTGGCCAAACTATTTGAAGATAATATTCTAAGTGAGACAAAACGTTGGCAGCTTGAGCTGTAGTGGTAGTCATGTGATAATGGTTTTCTGAAATTCTAGTTGTTGTTCCGTCATCCATTACAATGCCATCTTCTCGAAGCATTGCCCCATATCTTGCTTTTCCAACAGGAAGCTTCAACCATGCATTTGTATAGACTCTATTTAAAAATTCTGCTGCATCAGTTCCTTTTACGTCAATTTTTCCTAATGTAGTTACATCGCAAACGCCGACATTTTTTCTAACATTTTCTGCTTCTCTTTTTGATGCTTCAAATAAACCTTCTACACCTTGTTTATAATATCTAGGTCTTAACCAAACTCCAGCATCAACAAAAACAGCATTGTTTTTTTCGTGCCAAGAATGCATTGGTGATTTTCTAGTTGGTTTAGAATGTTTACCAATTTCTCTCCCTACAATTGCGCCAATCGAAACAGGTGTATAAGGAGGTCTAAATGTTGTGTGACCTACTGCAGGAACTATTTTATTTTCAACATTTGAAACAAGTTGTAACCCATTAAGATTACTGGTTTTGCCTTGATCGGTTGCCATTCCTAATGTTGTATATCTTTTAACATGTTCTATCGATCTATATCCTTCTCTTAGTGCAAGTTCTACATCAGTTACAGCAACATCGTTTTGAAAGTCCAAAAATCTTTTATATTTTTTATTTTTAGGGAGTGGAACACACCAAAATTTATCATGTTGTGTATATTTTTTTTCAGAAACTTGTGGAATTGAAATTTTATTGTCATTGTTTGTTATTTTTTTTGATATTTCATGACCAGCTTCAAAAGATGATTTTAAAGTTTCTTCTAGAGTAAATATTCCATTTGCAGAACCTAAAGTTGTTTCTTTTTGTTTTGATTGGTTCGGCACAAAAGCATCTATATCTTCATTAAATTTTGTTTTATTTCCTGATTGTGAAGCAAGATGTATTGTGGGTGTCCAAAAACCAGATACACATATACAATCACAACTAATGTTTTCAATTTTGCCTAAATCTTTTTTGTCTTCAGAAATTATTGCAATTTCAGCAGATTTTACCTTTTTATAACCTTTGGCAGCTATAACAACATGAGAAAATCTTATATCAATACCCATGCTTTTTGCTTCATTAATAATTTCAGAATCTGGATTACTTCTAGTATCTAAAACTATTGGCCAAATTCCATTTTTCTTAAATTCAATTGCAGTTTCGTAAGCACTATCATTGTTTGTAAATATTAATGGTTTTTTACCAACTAAAACTCCATAAACTTTTAAATATTCTTTAGCCGCAGAAGCCAACACCACTCCGGGTGTATCGTTATTTCCAAATACAATTGGTCTTTCTATAGAACCTGAAGAAATCACAACTTCTTTAGCTCTAATGTACCAAAGTCTTTGCTTGGGGCTGTATTTTTTTGATTGAGGCAAATGATCATTTATTCGTTCTGACATCACCAACATATTATGATCGTAGTAACCGAAAACCTGCGCTCTATTTTTTACTACCACATTAGACATTTCTTTAAGTTCAGCTACAATGTTGTCTGCCCATTCTTTTCCACTTTGATTTCCAATATTCGCTTCACTTGTTAATAAACTTCCTCCAAATCTTGGTTTATCTTCAGCAAGAATTACTCTTGCACCATTTTTTGCTGCAGCATATGCGCTTGCCAAACCTGCTGGGCCTGAACCTGTAATTAATAAGTCACAATATTCGTACTTGTGTTCATATCGTTCATTATCGTGTTTTATTGATGCAACTCCAAATCCTGCTGCTTTTCTAATAAATGGTTCGTAAATTCTATACCAAAAACTTTTTGGCCACATAAAAGTTTTGTAATAAAATCCAGCTGGAAAAAACTTATTCAAAAAATTATTTATTGCTCCAATATCAAAATTTACGCTTGGCCAACAATTCACACTTTTTACTTCTAGGCCTTCAAAAAGCTCCTGTTCAGTTGCACGAACATTTGGATCAGTTTCATTGTTTCTGTGCAATTGAACTATAGCGTATGGTTCATCAACTCCAGCTCCAAAAAAACCTCTTGGTCTGTGATATTTAAAACTTCTTCCAACAAGATGAACACCGTTTGCAATTAGAGCAGATGCAATAGTATCTCCTTCATAGCCAAAATATTTTTTTCCATTAAATTTAAATGAAATCTTTTTGTCTCTATTAATAAATCCTATTTTGTCTAATCTATAACTTTGTGGCATAGCTAAATATCTTCACTAATTTCTGCTGTTTTAAAAATTTCATGCGTTACAGTATCTCTTTGAGCTTTAAACCACTGTCTACAGCCTGAAATATGATGCCAAAGTTCCAGATGTTTTCCTCTTGGACTTTTTCTTAAATAAACAAATGTATCCCATTCTTTATCTGAAACTTCTTTATTTAACTCGGGTCTTTTAATTGTTGCGTCTCCTCCATATGCAAATTCATTTTGTGATCTCATTCCGCAATATGGGCATTTAATATGTAACATTTATGAAATCCAAGTTTTTGTGCCA
>Ga0163108_10003660_pt1 | contig 10908 bp, 12 predicted proteins | sample Fk1155metaG_FD_109644 | JGI IMG/M metagenome (GOLD analysis project Ga0163108, IMG submission 109644) | Marine microbial communities from the Central Pacific Ocean - Fk160115 155m metaG | ecosystem: Environmental > Aquatic > Marine > Oceanic > Photic zone | place: The Central Pacific Ocean...
ATGTCTGCTGTTACAACATTGCCCGCAATAATAGTTTTTGTTGGGTATTTATCTCTTACTGATTTAATAAAACTTGTAAAATGTTCTGAATAACCATTAGCTACATCTATGCAAATAAATTTGAAGAAGCTAAATTCTTTCATTATTTTATCTAAATTTTGAAAGTCTTCTTTTTTAATTCCAATACTAATTGCTAGATTTGGATAAAGTGATTTAATTTTCTTATTTTGCTTAATTTTTTTAACATCATGCTGTTTTGTTAAGCATGTAATCATTCCATATTCATTCAATTTTTCTGCAACACCTAACTCACCAACTCCATCCATATTCGCTGCCATAATTGGAGTACCAGACCACTCATTTTTGCTGTATTTAAATCTATATGTTCTTAGAAGATTAACATCTCTTCTACTTTTTAATGTACTTCTTTTAGGTCTAAACAATACATCTGAGTAGTCTAATTTTAGTTCTTCTTCAATTCTCATCGATGACGAAACTATCCTTGAAAAACATTATTTCAATTGAATTCTGACTTGTGGATAAGTATTGAAACAAAAAATAAAACTATTATAAATCAACAATAATATGGCGGGGTAGCTCAGTTGGTTAGAGCGCGGGACTCATAAGCCCGAGGTCAGTGGTTCGATCCCACTTCCCGCTACCATTCTAGAGCATATATTTACTCTTAAACAATTAAAAATTTTTTCTTATAAGAAATTTTTTGATTATATTACAAATTTTTAATATTTCTTTATTTTTAAGCTCTGGGTAAATAGGAAGACAAAAAATACCTTTTGATTTAATTTCAGAATTTTTAAGATTTTTATTATTTTTTAATTTTTTATATGCCTTCATTTTATGAATAGGAAATTCATAAATTACTTTAGTTTCAATTTTTTGATTTTTTAAATGTTTTACAATTTGATTTTTTTTATGGTGATAAACAGTGAATAAATGATAGACATGTTTTGAGAATAAGTTTTTTTTAGGCATTATTAAACTAGTATTTCTTAGTTCATTTAAATATATTTTTGAAATTTGTATTCTTCTATTAATAAAATTATCAACTTTTTTGAGCTTAAAGTTTAAAATAGAAGCTTGCATTTCATCGAGTCTTGAATTTATACCATTTTCATTTGCATAATATTTGTTATTAAACTTATTTTTTTTATCTGCAGTTTCAATTCCGTAAAATCTCATTCTTTTGATTTTTTTATAAAGTTTATAATCATTAGTTAAAATAAAGCCTCCATCACCATAGGCGCCTAAAATTTTTGTTGGATAAAAAGAAAAACAACCAAATACTCCAAATGTTCCTACATATTTATTTTTAAATTGTGCCCCTTGAGATTGTGCGCAGTCTTCTATTACTTTAATATTATTTCTTTTTGCAATTTTTGTTATTTTTTCTATATCGCAGGGTTGGCCATATAAATGAACAGGTATTATTGCTTTTGTTTTTTTATTAATTAATTTCTCTATTTTTTCACAATCTATTAAATAATCGTTTTTAATATCAACAAGTCTTGGCGTGGCACCAGAATTAATTATAGCTGAAATAGTTGGTATAGCTGTATTTGCAGCAGTAATTATTTCATCACCATTTTTTATATCTAATGCTTTTAATGAAATTAAAAGTGCATCTGTACCACTTCCTACAGCTATGCCATATTTTGATTTATATTTTTTTACAAAACTTTTTTCAAACTTTTCTAGCTCATTTCCAAAAAAAATATTTCCTCTATTTAATGATTTTTTAATATTTTTAATAAAATTATCTTTATATTTATCGTATTCTCTTTTGTATGACCAAAATTTAATCATTTAAAATTTTATTTAATTTATTTAAATTCATAGAATGATTTAAAGGTATTTTTTTTTTTAAGTACCGTTTAGTTAAAACGCCTTTAATATTTTTATTGTACTTTTTAGCAAAATTGTAAACAGAGTTTTTCTTTCCTCCTAAATTAATGATTCCTTTTACTTTTAAAATTTTAGGAAAAATTTTAACTACATCTTCATGAAAAATAAAATTTGTAATCAAATCTTTAAATGCAATTTTATGAATAAAAGGTTTTTCTGTCATGCACAATCTAACAATAAGTGAGTTTTTATACATTTGGACAGCACACTCTCCTCCCAGTTTTGACCACGCATAATTGTTGTAAGGAAGAATGGGATCTGTCTCATTATAATTGCCAATTTTTCCCTGATATACATAATTTGTTGATAGGTAAATTACTTTAATATTTAAGGATGAGCAGGCTTTTACAATATTAGAAGTTCCTATTATATTTTTATCAATACTTTCATTTATTTTCTTTTCATGTATTTCCATTGGTCGCGATAATCCAGCTGCGTGTATAACTATTTTAGGTTTATATTTCTTTAATATTCTTTTTATTGAATTTAAATTTAATATATTTAATTCTTTACTTTTTGGAAAATAAACATTTTTTAATTTTGTTTTCTTTTTAAAAACAGATCCAAATCTTCCATTACCACCTGTAAAAATAATTTTCATTTAAAATTTAATATGCGCAATCCACTTTCCTTTTTTAGAGAATTGTTTTTCTTTTTTTAGTATTTCTTTTTTATGATTCCATGCAAATAAAAAAGCGACATCTGGTTGGTTTTTTTTGAAATAATCCATTGAAACTATAGGAATGTGCATACCAGGAGAGAATTTACCAATTTTTTCTGGAGTTGTATCGCAAATATAATTAATAAATTTTTTATCAATATTACAATAATTTAGTATGGTAGTACTTTTTGAGGTTGCAGCATAACCTGCAATTTTTTTACCTCTTTTTTTTAATTTTTTGAGTTTATCAATAATTTTTTTTTTTGATATTTCGCATTTCTTTTTAAATTTTATGCAACCTTTGTAGCTATTAACATTATTTTTTTTTTCTTTCTTTAGTAATTTCTTAACATTAGAATCTACATTGCGTTTATTTTTCCTAGCAATCACATATCTCATTGACCCTCCGTGGGTTTTCTGAGGAATTGCATTAATTAATTCAAATCCATAATATTTTACTATTTTGTTAATAGAAGTGACTGAAAAAATATAAATATGTTCATCATAAATTTGATCGTATGAGTTTTTTTCATACATAGATCCTAAATAAGGTTCTTCAAAAATAAACAGTCCATTATCGTTCAGTAAAAAATTTACACCTTTTAACAAACTATTTAAATCTGGAATATGACATATTGCATTTGCTGCAGTAATTATATTAATATTATTTTTATATTTTTTTAAATTTTTTACATTGTTGAAATTAAAAAATTTATTAATCGTTTTAATTCCTTTTTTTTTTGAAAGTATAGCTACATTTTTAGATGGTTCAAAACCTATGGTGTTAACCTTATTTTTTTTAAAATTTTCTAGAAAAGTGCCATCATTGGAGCCGATTTCTATTAAATTGTTTAAATCTCTTCCATAATTTTTTTTTACCCAATCAGCATAATTTTTAAAGTGTTTTATCATTCCTTTTGAACTTCCTGTAAAGAACGGGTAATTTATATTAAACATTTGTTTAGGTTTAGGATGATCATTGAGTTGAAAAAGCGAGATTTTTTTTGAAAATCCTACTTCAAGATTAAAAAAAAATTCTTTTTTGAAATTATTTTTTTTTAAAAAACCATTAGCAATAGGCATTCTGCCAAATGACATAAAAGGTTTTATTTTATCTTTTGTAAATTTGCAGATCACTTAAATATTTCCTAAGAGTTTCAAAGTATCTTCTATATCTTTATCTATTTTATTTTCCAAATTTAGACCAGCTTTTTTTATTTTTTCTTTACTTACATGGTACGACAATTGGTTCATTATTTTTGAATCAACTAATTTAATTTTTAATTTTTTTTTCCTTTTTTTTATTTTTTTTAAAATGTCATTTACTGTAAAATTTCCTGACAAAATATTGTAAATATCGTTTTTAAAAAAATCTCTCTCTATTGAAAATTTAAATAGCTTAAAAGCATCTCTTAAAGATAAATATGGTCGATATTGATTCATTGCAGTTTTGTAGACATTAATGTTTTGATTTAAAGCTGCATTTAAACAAAATTTGTTTACAGCAGTGTGAAATCTCATTCCTTTTGATACTCCAGCAATTGTTCCAAATCTATAAGTATTGAATTTAATTTTTTTAGATACTTTTTTTAACATATTTTCTTCTATTAGTTTTATTTGCGCATAGGGTGATTGTGCTTTTAAGTATTTTTTCTCACAGTTTTCATCTACAATTTTTGCTTGTTTTCCATAAACACTTGCTGATGAAATATGAATAAGTTTAGATTTATTTTTTATGCAAAATTTTATTACATTTTCTAAACATTTAATATTATTTTTGTACATTTTTTTTTTTTGAGAGAAACTATTTTCTGCATTTGTCATTGACGCACAATGAATTACATAATTTATATTTTTAAAATTTTTAAGACTGTCTTTTTCATCTAAATTTCTAAGATAAAATTTAAGATTGTTTTGTTTTTTTGAGTTAAATAATGAAAAAAAGTTATTAGTTTTGACATTATCAATTAAAATTGTTTTTTTTATTTTTTTTATTCGATGAATATTTTCAGCAACATAAGACCCTATATGACCACAGCTACCAGTTATTAGAAGATTCATATGTTTATTTCCTGATTATTTTTAAAAAATCTTTGTATAGTTCAATGTAATCATTAAACTCATATTCTCTGTCACAAAAAACCATAAGAATAGAATTGTTTGTTTTAAATTTAATTTTGCACCATGTTTTTGGTTTCAGTAATAAACCTTGTTTTTTTTTATAATTTATATTAACTCTATTTTTCCCATTTTTATTCTCATATTCCACAACCATAGACCCATAAATTGGAACAAAAAACTGAGAACATTTATAATGTGCATGATTTCCTCTTACAAAATTTTTATTACCATAAATTATAAAAATTCTTTTCGTTTTAAATGGGATATTTTTTTTAAGTGAAAATGGTACTAAAGTTCCACTTTTTTTTCTATATTTTTTAAAATAATTTTTTTTCATAATTTATTAATGTCATAAAAAACTACTGGCCATTCAAGATAGTTGGTATATTTTTTAAACCAAAATGGTAAAAATCTTTCGGCTAAAAATGTATACATTCTTATTTGACCATATCCTTTTAAGTTAAATCCAAAAACATTTTCACATTTATCTAACCATTTAAATATATAATCAAAATAATTATTTATAATTTTTGATGATTTCGATATAAACATATTTCCTCTTGAATATGAATTGTTGGTTCTTGTAAATTTCCTAAAATCTTCACGGTCTTCTATAGGCAGTAAGTCTATAGCTTTGTCAAGATTCCCAATGCCATGGTACATATCAAATTGCCACCTAATATTTTTTCCTTTTTTTGAAAAAATAGCTTTTGGGTTTTTAAGCATTGCCATTTTTCCATATTTAATAACTTTCATTAGTTTAATGCCATCAACTACTGATATGGGTTCACCTATTATTGCATCATAATTTGACCATCTATCATCAATTTTTTGTAATACTAAATCTTTCAAATTATTACTTTTGGCTATTAAACTATTACCCCAGTATTCTCTATAAGAGCAAAATCCAATCCACTCATTTTCTTTTTTTTTTTTTAAAAGATTTTTCCAATACCAGTAATAAAATGTGTATTCACCATAATAAGGATTTTTATGAGATATATTTTCACCCGATCTATCAGTTAGCCATTCACCTGAAAAATTATTATTTTTTAAACCAACTGGAATATAATTGAGGTTTTTGATTATTTCCAAATTTTCATTATTTGTTGACATGCAATAAATGTTTAAATTATCCATCAATATATTCTTTAAAACTTCTATTATTTTTATCTTTTGCGGATATAATAGGCTTTCTTATACCCCAGTTTATTTTTAAATCTTTGTCATTCCAAAGTATTCCTCTTTCACCTTTTTTGTATCTATAATTTGTACAACTATAAATTACTATATTTTCATTAGCCAATCCTGCAAAACCATGTGCAAATCCTTCAGGAATGTAAATTGATGTACAATTTTTTTCTGATAAAATAACTTTAAAATGTTTTCCAAAAGTACTAGAATTTTTTCTTATATCTACAGCAATATCAATTATTTTTCCTTTAATTACTGAAATAAATTTTCCTTGAGGTTTTTTTTCTTGAAAATGAAGACCTCTGATTACATTTTTTTTAGAAGAAGAAACTACATTAAAAATAAATTTTTTATTAATTTTTTTTTCAATTAATAATTCTTTAAAATAACCTCTTCCATCAATGAAGCGTTTATTTTTTATTATAAGTAAATTTTTAATAGGTGTTTTGATGATTTTCATTAATTGCGTGAGATTAATTTAAGTAAATATTTCGAATATTCACATTTACCATAAAATCTTATTGCTTGTTTAATTTTATTTTTACCAATCCATTTATTTGTTAAACTAATTTCTTCAATACAGGCAATTTTAAAACCTTGTCTATTTTCTATTGCTGACACAAATGCACTAGTTTTATAAAAATCTTCAATTGAACCCGTGTCAAGCCAAGCACCACCCCTGCCTATAAAGTCAGCAGAAAGCTGGTGTTTTTTTTTATATTGATTTAATAGATCGGTTATTTCAAGCTCACCTCTTTTTGATGGTTTTAATTTTTTAGCAAATTGTACAACTTTATTATCAAAAAAATAAATCCCAGTTATGGCGTTATTGGAAACAAATTTTTTTGGTTTTTCGACTATTTTTGTAATTTTATTTTTATTATTTATTTTAGCAACACCATAAAGTTCTGGTTTTAAAACTTTATGTAATAAAACTTTAGCTCCACTTTTTAATTTTGTGCAATCTAACAATTTATTTGACAAAAATTGACCATAAAAAAAATTGTCTCCTAGTATTAAAGCAACATTACTTTTACCAATAAATTTTTCTCCTAGAATAAACGCATCAGGCAACCCTCTAGGTCTAGATTGTTCTGCATATCTGATTTTTATACCTAAATTATTTCCGTCTGGTAAAATTTTTTTATATTGATCCAATTGACCTTTGTTAACAATTATTAAAATATCTTTGATTTTAGATAACATTAAAATTGATAATGGGTAAAATATTAAAGGTTTGTCATAAATTGGTAACAACTGTTTATTAACTGCTTTTGTTAGCGGACTCATTCTTGTTCCATGACCACCAGCTAAAATAATTCCTTTTTTTATCATTTTTTTATACCAATTCTCTTAGTGATATCTTTTTTATTTAATTTTGAATAGTATTTTTGATTTTCAAAATACCAAAGAAACGTTTTTTCTAATCCTTTAGAAAAATTTATCTTAGGTTCCCATCCAAGTTTATTTTTTAATTTACTACTATTAATTGCATATCTCATATCGTGACCAGGTCTGTCTTTAACAAATTTAATTTTTACTTTTTTCCCAAAATTAATTTTTTTTTTAGCTATTGATAGTAATTTTTTTACAACTTGTAAGTTGTTTATATTGTAGTTAGATCCTATGTTGTAAAATTCACCTAATTTTCCTTTTTTATAAATTTTTATAAGTGCTTCACAATGATCGTCTACAAAAATCCATTCTCTTGAGTTTCTCCCTTTTCCATAAATCGGTAAACTTTTATTTTGCAAAATATTATATATTAATTTTGGAATTAATTTTTCTGGATGCTGTCTTGGCCCATAATTATTTGAACAGTTAGTAACAATTGCTGGTATATTGAATGTTCTGACATACGAATAAATCAAATGATCTGAAGCTGCTTTAGAAGCGGAGTAAGGAGAACTTGGTTTGTAAGCATCTATTTCTTTAGATCTTCCTTTTAAAACATCGCCATATACTTCATCGGTTGATATATGGATTAATTTTGTATTTTTAAAAGAATTAGAATATTTTTTAAAAGATTCCAAAAGTTTAAAAGTTCCATTTATATTTGAGTCTATAAAATTTTTAGGTCCATCAATTGATCTATCAACATGTGTTTCAGCAGCAAGATTAAAAATACAATTTGGTTTAAATTTGTATAGTATATTGCTAATTTTTTTAGCATTCCTTAAATCACATTTAATAAATTTATAATTTTTATTACTTGAAAAATTTTTGGTATTATAAAAATTTGATGAGTAGCTTATTTTGTCAATATTAATAACAATAAATTTTTGTCTTAGTAGAATTTTGATTAAATTACTACCTATAAACCCAAGACCTCCAGTTACTAAAATTTTATGCATTATTTTTTTTACAATAAACCTTACTTTAAGTATACTTGTTTATCTCAATGGATTTAAATCTAAATAACATTACATTTATAATTGTCACCTATAAGAGCTATAAGGTTATTTATAACTGTATAGATTCACTCCCAAAAAGTTCCAATAAAATCATAATAGAAAATTCTAAAGACATTAATTTAAAAAAAGATTTAGAATCCAAATATGACAACATTGAGGTAATTTTAAACGAAAATATAGGTATGGGCGCTTCAAACAATATTGGTATTATCAAATCTAAAACTAAATATGCATATATTTTAAATCCAGATGTTGTTTTTAAAAGTGATACTTTTGAAGAATTAATAGAAACAACCAAGGACCTTGATGATTTTGCTATACTTTCTCCAATTCATAGTAATTCAAGCTATCCAAATTTTAAAAATAAAATTAATTTAAAATCAGTCCATAAGAACATTTTTGAAGTAGATTCGATTGATGGGTTTTCAATGTTGTTAAATAAAGATAAATTTAGAAATGAGAATTTTTTTGATGAAAATATTTTTTTATATCTTGAAAATAATGATCTTTGCTTAAGAACAAAAAAAATGAATGAAAAAATATATATTATTAGTAATTCTTTAATTGATCACATTGGAGCATCGTCTTCTAATAATAATCAAAATAAAGAAATAGAATATTTAAGAAATTGGCATTGGATGTGGTCAAAATTTTATTTTAATAATAAACACTATGGTTATTTAAATGCATTTTTTAAAGTTTTTTTAAATTTAATTTCAGCGAAAATTAAATTTTTATATTATTTTTTAGTTTTTAACCCACACAAAAGAAAGATTTATCAAATGAGAATATCTGGATTGTTAAGTTCAATGATTTCTAAAAAATCTTTTTATCGATTAGAAGATTAATGACCAGGAAATTCAATTAAATTTTCTACTTTGTGACCTAATTTAATTAGTTTCTCACAACCACCAAGATCAAAAAGATTTATAACAAAAATAAATCCAGTAACTGATCCTTTTGACATTTTAACTAATTTAGCAGCAGCTTCAGCTGTTCCACCAGTAGCGACTAAATCATCAATAATTAAAACAGAATCATTTTCTTCAATAGAATCTTTATGAATTTCTATGGTTGCTGTTCCATATTCTAATTGAAAATCAACTGAATGAGTTTCAGCAGGTAATTTATTCTTTTTTCTTAAGAGTACAAAAGGTTTATTCAGTAAATATGAAACCGCAGATGCAAAAACAAAGCCTCTTGATTCAATAGCCGCTATCTTATCTACTTTAAACTTTTTGGTTTTCTCAACTATTTGATCAACACATTCTTTAAAAGCTTTTTCGTTTTTGATCAATGTTGTTATATCTCTAAAAAGAATTCCCTTCTTAGGATAATCTTGAATTGATCTAATATAATCTTTTAAATCCATAATAAATTACGATATATAAATAGATAAATTATTTTTTTGATATGGCAAACAATAAATTAGCAATAATTGGTGGTAGCGGTTTGTATGACGTTGAAGAATTCAAAGATAGAGAATTATTAGACCTAAATACTCCTTGGGGAAAGCCTTCAGATCAAATTTTAAAAACAAAATATAATAATAGAGAGATTTATTTTTTACCTAGACATGGAAAAGGTCATTTTATTAATCCTTCAAATATAAATTTTAGAGCTAATATTGATGCTTTGAAACAACTTGGGGTAACAGATATTGTCTCAGTTTCAGCAGTTGGTTCTTTAAAAGAAGATTTGTCTCCAGGAAAGTTTGTAATAGTTGATCAATTTATTGACAGAACTTTTGCAAGAAATAAAACTTTTTTTGATGATGAAATAGTAGCCCACGTATCAATGGCACACCCAACATCCAAAGGATTAATGAATGCTTGTGAAGAAGCTATAAAAAAAGGGAACATTGAATATCAAAAAGGTGGAACATATATTGTTATGGAAGGACCACAATTTTCAACTCTAGCAGAGTCAAATCTATACAGATCATGGAAAGCAGATGTAATTGGTATGACTAATATGCCAGAAGCCAAGTTAGCAAGAGAAGCAGAAATTAGATATGCATCAGTTTCAATGGTAACAGATTATGATTGTTGGCACCCTGATCATGAAAATGTAGATGTTCAAAAAGTAATTAAAGTTCTTTTAGATAATGCGGAAAAAGCAAAGAGCATGATTAAAAATTTAATTGAGAATTTTGAAAATCATATTGACCCTAAAGACCCAGCAACCAATTGTTTAGATGTTGCAATAATTACAGCTCCAGAAAAAAGAACAAAAAAAACCATTGATAAATTAAAAACAATAGCTGGTAGAGCTCTTAGCAAATAATGAAAATAGAAGGTAAAGAATATCGAACAATTTGGTTTGAAAATAATACAGTAAAAATTATTGACCAAACTAAACTTCCTCATAAATTTATTATCAAAGACTTAAAAACTGTTAAAGAGTCAATAAATGCAATTAAAGTTATGGAAGTAAGAGGTGCTCCTTTAATAGGTGCTACAGCAGCATATGGATTGGTTTTAGCAATAATTGAAAATAATGATCAATCATTTTTAAAAAAATCTGCTGAAGAACTAATTAATTCTAGACCAACAGCTATAAATTTAAAGTGGGCAGTTGATAGAATGATGAAAA
>Ga0163108_10003661_pt1 | contig 10908 bp, 11 predicted proteins | sample Fk1155metaG_FD_109644 | JGI IMG/M metagenome (GOLD analysis project Ga0163108, IMG submission 109644) | Marine microbial communities from the Central Pacific Ocean - Fk160115 155m metaG | ecosystem: Environmental > Aquatic > Marine > Oceanic > Photic zone | place: The Central Pacific Ocean...
ATTTTCTATAAAATAATTTATACATTAAATAACTATGTCTTTTAATACTTTTGGTAAAATATTTAGGTTTACAACATGGGGTGAATCACACGGCCCTGCAATAGGCTGTGTAATTGATGGTTGTCCCCCCAATATATCTATATCTGAAAGAGATATTCAAAAAGATATGGATAGAAGAAGACCTGGTCAGTCTAAATTTACTACTCAAAGAAAAGAGTCTGACAAAGTAATTATGCTGTCTGGTGTTTTTCAAGGAAAAACCACAGGAGCTCCTATATCAATAATTATTTACAATGAAGATAAAAGGTCTAGAGATTATGAGTCCATAAAAAATAAATTTAGACCTGGTCATGCTGATTTTACATATTTTAAAAAATATGGAATTAGAGATTTTAGAGGTGGTGGACGTCAATCTGCAAGAGAAACTGCTTGCAGAGTCGCTGCGGGTGCAGTTGCAAAAATTGTATTAAAAAAAATAGTTGGTTCTAAATTTAATGTTGTTGGAGCTGTGACTCAGCTTGGATTAATGTCCTGTGATAAAGATAACTGGAAAAATTCCGAAATAAGAAAAAATCCATTTTTTTGCCCAGATAAAAAATCTGTTAAGTCGTGGGAAAAGTATTTATTAGCGGTTAGAAAATCTGGATCTTCATGTGGAGCCATTATAGAGTTAAGAGCATCAGGGATTCCTGTTGGTCTAGGGGCGCCTATTTATTCAAAATTAGATAGTGATATTGCAACTGCATTAATGAGCATCAATGCGGTAAAAGGTGTAAACATTGGATCAGGAATGAGTTCTGCTTTTTTAAGCGGAGAAGAAAATGATGAAATGAGAATTAAATCTGGAAAAGTAAAATTTAAAACCAATAATGCGGGCGGTATTCTTGGAGGAATTTCATCAGGTCAAAATATTGTTGCTTCCTTTGCTGTTAAACCAACTTCTTCCATCCTAACAAGCAGAGAAACAATTGATAAAAAAGGGGAAAACACAAAAATATCTGTTAGAGGTCGTCATGATCCTTGTGTTGGAATCAGAGCAGTTCCGATTGGTGAAGCAATGCTCTCATGTGTTCTTTTAGATCATTATTTAATGAATAGAGCGCAGTGCGGTTAATTATAGAATCTTGTTCTTTGCTAAAACAATATTTGATTTAAGTGTATCTTCTACTTTGTTTGCTATTGCTTGACTGTCTAAACCAGCAGTTTCGTACATTTTCTTAGGATCGTCCTGATCAAGAAATGCATCAGGTAGAATCATTGATCTAAATTTTAATCCTTTATCAAAAACACCTCTGTCAGATAATAGTTGCATTACATGTGATCCAAATCCACCTATAGACCCTTCTTCGATTGATATAACTGCTTCATGATTGGTTGCGGCTTCCATAATTAATTTTTCGTCTAACGGTTTCGAGAACCTTGCGTCTATTATTGTTATATCTATTCCTTTTTTAGATAAAATTTCTGATGCTTTTTTACATTCTTCTAATCTGGCTCCAAAATTTAATATTGCAGCTTTTTTACCTGATTTTATTATTCTACCTTTACCAATCTCCAAGGTTTCACTAATATCAGGAAGTTTAACACCAGCTCCATTTCCTCTTGGATATCTAAATGCAGAAGGTCGATCATTAATTTTAACAGAAGTGTTTATCATTCTAACTAATTCTGCTTCATCGCTTGCGGCCATTACCACAAAATTTGGTAAAGTTGAGAGGTATGTAACGTCAAAAGAGCCTGCATGTGTTGGGCCGTCAGCTCCAACTAATCCTGCTCTATCTATAGCAAATCTAACTGGAAGTGATTGAATAGCAACATCATGCACAACTTGATCATATGCTCTTTGAAGAAAAGTAGAGTAAATTGCTGCAAATGGCTTGTATCCTTCTGTAGCTAAACCAGCAGCAAAAGTAACAGCATGTTGTTCGGCAATACCTACATCAAACATTCTTTCTGGAAATTTTTTTTCAAATAGATTTAATCCAGTACCAGATGGCATAGCCCCTGTGATTCCAATAATTTTCATATCATTTTCTGCATGTTTGATTAAAGTTTCAGCAAAAACTTTTGTGTATGAAGGATTGTTAGATTTGCTCTTTTTTTGTTCTCCGGTTACCACATTAAACTTGGAGACACCGTGATATTTGTGGCCAGATTCTTCAGCAGGTTTGTAACCTTTTCCTTTTTTTGTAACGGCATGTATAAGTATTGGCCCTTCATGTTTAAAATTTTTAACATTTTCAAGAATTGTAACTAAATTATTAACATCATGACCATCTACGGGACCTACATAATAAAACCCTAATTCGCTAAATAAAGTTCCTCCAGTTACTATACTTCTTAAAATGTCTTCTGCTTTACCAGCTTTCTGACTAAATCTTTTTGAAAATGCTGAAATTATTAATTTTATAGTTCCTCTCAAACTAAAATAAATCTTGCCAGAAAGAAGTTTTGGTAAATATTTGCTCATTGCTCCAACTGGTCTAGCAATTGACATGTCGTTGTCATTTAAAACTACTATTAATTTTGATTTTAATGCTCCGGCATTGTTCATTGCTTCATAAGCCATGCCTGCACTCATAGCACCGTCTCCTATAACAGCTATGACATTATTGTTGTCATTGGATAGTTTTTTTGCCACTGCCATTCCAAGAGTTGATGAAATTGAAGTTGAGCTGTGTGCGGCTCCAAAAGGATCATATTCACTTTCTGATCTTTTTGTAAATCCAGACAATCCTCTTCCTTGTCTCAAAGTTTTGATTTTATCTTTCCTTCCGGTGATTATTTTGTGTGGATAGGACTGATGTCCCACATCCCAAACTAGTTTGTCTTTTGGAGTATTAAAAACATAATGGAGTGCTACAGTAAGCTCTACAACTCCAAGTCCTGCTCCTAGATGACCTCCTGTTTCTGAAACAACATCAATCAGTTCATTTCTAAGTTCGTCAGAAATTTGTTTTAATTTGCTCTTTTCAAATTTCCTAAGATCGGCTGGAAAATTTATTTGATCAAGTAACTTAGTCATTAAAAATCTCTTCCTAAAATAAACTCTATTGTATTGTTTAAATCTTCAGCTTTCTTTCCATGTTTTTTTAATTTTCTCAATATATTTTTTTTCAGATTATTTGCATAGTTATACGCTTTTTCATAGCCCATAAAATTTATCAATGTGGACTTTCCTTTTTTTTTATCTTTTTTGGTCGGCTTTCCTGCTAATTTCTTTGATCCTTTAACATCTAAAAAGTCATCAGCTAGTTGAAATAACAAACCAATATCTTCACCTAAAAGACTTAGTGATTTTTTTTCTTTTTCTTCTCTTTTTGCAACGCTGCCTGCAGCAAAACAACAAAAATTAAATAATTTTCCAGTTTTTTTCTTTTGCATATCTATAATTTGACTTAAATTTTTTTTTTTTTTTTCGAAACTTAAATAAAGTTGCTGCCCTCCTGCAATTCCAGTGTGTCCAGAACATGAAGCCAATTCTTTTATAAGTTCAACTTTAGAATTTTTGTTTATTAAATATTTTTTGTCTGCAATCATTTCGAATGCAAGTGTCAATAAAGAATTGCCGGCTAATACAGCTGTTGACTCTCCAAATTTTACATGCGTAGAAAGTTTTCCTCTTCTAATTTTATCATTGTCCATACATGGTAAATCATCATGTATTAAAGAATATGAGTGTATGCATTCTACAGCGCCACAAATATTAATAAGCTTTTTTATATTTAAGTTAAATAATTTTCCAGTATTTATGATAACCGAAGATCTGATCTTCTTGCCTCCAGATAAAGTTCCATACTTCATTGCTTTAAGTAAATATGTTTGTTTTTGTTTTTTGATATATTTTTTTAAAAAAAATTCTGTTTTTTTTGCATTATTGATTAATTGTTTTTTTATCATTTTTTCTTAATTTTTTTAGTTAGTGCAGATATATCTTTAAATTTTTTTTTAAATAATGTATCCATATGATTGTTGAGCTGAAGTAGCCTCTTATAGTCATCTGCAAAACCTTCTAAATCTGTCTCTTTTTTTTCTAATTTGTTTAAAATATCGTTAATTTCTTCTCTTGTTTCTTTTATAGATTTACTTTTGGTTTCAGCTGGAATATTTTTGCTTTTCATTTAGAACATAATAATAGCATTATGAAAAATATCTATTCAAATATATTTAAATTTAACAAAAACATCCTTTCTAAAACATTAAAATATTTAAAAAAAAGTAACATTGTGGGCTTGCCTACAGAAACTGTTTATGGTTTGGCTGGAAGTGCATATTCAAAAAAAGCCATTAAAAAAATTTATTCTCTAAAAAAAAGACCAAAAATTAACCCTTTAATAATTCACTATTACAATCTGAAAAATCTTTCGAATGACGTCGAAATTAATAAAACTTTTTTAAAGTTATATAAAAAACTATGTCCCGGACCAATTACATTTGTAATGAAAAAAAAGAAATCATCTAAAATATGTTCCTTTGCAACAGCAAAACTTAATACTGTAGCTGTAAGATTTCCTAGTAACAGAAAGATTAGGATTATATTGAGTAAATTAAATTTTCCATTAGCTATTCCAAGTGCAAATAAGTCGACTGGAATAAGTCCTGTAAATGCTTTAGATGTAGCTGAGGAATTCAAAAATAAAATAAAAATTATAATTGATGATGGTAATTCTAAAATTGGCATAGAATCAACTGTTTTAGATTTGACGGGAAAAATTAAAATATTACGACCAGGTATAATAAGTAGCAAAAAAATTGGCAAAATTTTAGGAAAGAAAATTCAGTTGGCTAAAAAACAAAATAAAATAAAATCACCTGGTGCTTTAAAAAAACACTACTCTCCAAATATTCCAATGAAACTAAATCAAATAAAAGCAAGCAAAAACTATGCGTTTATAATTTTTGGTAAAAAATATAAAAAAACAAAAAACACATTTAATTTAAGCAAAAAATCAAACTTAGATGAAGCAGCAAAAAATTTATATAGAGTGTTCAGAAAAATAAAAAAACTTAATTATAAAAAAATATATGTTGTCAAAATTCCAAATAAAGGAGCAGGTGTAGCTATAAACGATAGATTGAGACACGCAGCAAACTAAAAATGAGAGTAGAAGTTAACAAGCTTAATAAAAAATTTAATAACATAGAGGTGGTTAAAAATATTACTTTTTTAATTGAAAAAAATCAAACTTTGGGATTGCTTGGCCCAAACGGATGTGGAAAAACTACTTCTATTGGTATGATGCTGGGACTCATAAAACCAACAAGTGGAAGTGTCCTTATTGATGGAAAAGATATAAATAAATCTGAAAAAAATTCACTTTTAAGTTTAATAAATTTTGCTTCTCCATATGTCGAATTGCCTAAAAAATTAACTGTAAAACAAAACCTGGAAATTTACGGAAGATTGTATGGTGTAAAAAATCTAGAAGATAGAATAAAAGAAATTTCTGAAGACTTAAACCTAAATTTATATTTGAATAAAAAAACAGGTGAACTTTCTTCGGGACAAAAAAATAGAGTTTCTCTTGCAAAATCTTTAATCAACAAACCTAAATTATTATTTTTAGATGAGCCTACAGCTAGCTTGGATCCAGATATTGGTGACTTTGTAAGAAATTATATTGAAGAATATAAAAAAAAAAATGAGTTAACTATTTTATTGGCTTCTCACAATATGAAAGAGGTGGAAAGACTTTGCGATACCGTTGTTATGATGAAAGATGGAAAGATAGTTGACAAAGGAACATGCAAAGAATTAATCGATAAACACGGTCGGGATAACCTTGAAGATACTTTCTTAAAAATTGCAAGGAGTAAAAATGAGATGGCATAAAATTTATGGATTAAGCCTTAGGCATTTGTATTTAATAAAAAGTTCTTTACCTAGAATTCTTGATCTTATTTATTGGCCTTCGATACAAATATTTTTATGGGGATTTATCTCTAAATTTTTTACAGTAAGTTCTAGTTATTATAATAATACTGTTGGTGTAATTTTAACCGCAGCTATACTTTACGATTTTCTATTTAGATCTAGCATTAGTTATAATATGATGTTTCTTGAAGAAATTTGGAGCAGAAATTTTACTAATTTATTTATAGCTCCAATAAAAATTAGTGAAATAATTGCAGCATTAACTCTCACAGCAATACTTAGAACTTTGATTGGTTTGGTTCCTGCTGCAATACTTGCCATACCGCTATTTGGGGTTTCTATTTTTGAAATTGGTGCACCATTAATCTTTCTATTGTTAAGTCTTTACATTTTTGGTGTTACTTTAGGATTGTTAGTTACCTCTGGTCTTATAAGGTTTGGCCCATCTTTTGAAAATATTGCTTGGGCCAGCCTTTTCTTTTTAGCTCCATTGGGCTGTATATATTATCCCATAGAAATTTTACCCGAATGGCTACAATTAATCGCCAAAATTCTACCTTTAGTTCATATTTTTGAGGAAGTAAGAAATATTCTTATTAATGACATTATTAATTATTATTCAATATTTAAGGGCGCTATGATTTCATTTTTATATTTTATATTTGGCGTTATTATTTTTTACCTTTCTCATTCTGGCGCAAGAGAAAGAGGAACATTAATTAATATGGGCGAATAATAAATATGAAATTAATAGATTGTTTTATGTATTTTGATGAAGATTTGGTCTTAGACATAAGGTTAAATACTTTAAACGAATCTGTAAATCAATTCATCATAGCTGAGGGAACTAGAGATCATGCTGGAAACAAAAAAAAATTAAATTTTAGTTATGATAATTTTAAAAAATTTAAAGATAAAATAACCTATTTAATAATAGATGATATACCAATTGATGTTAAGTCAAAGAAAAAAAATTGGACACCTAATCATTGGAGAGATCAGCACCAAAGAAACTCCCTTGTTAAAGGTTACGAAAAATATAACGATAGTGATCTAATAATGATTTCAGATATAGATGAAATACCTGATCCAAAAAAAATATCAGAATTCCAAATCAAAAACAAATATGCTTGTTTTTTACAGAAAAACTTTCAATCTAAAATAAATCTACAAAATGTTACTGATCAGTATTGGATGGGAACAAAAATTTGTCAAAAAAAATATCTGAGGTCCCCTCAGTGGTTAAGAGAAATAAAAACAAAAAAAAGAGCATTTTGGAAAATCTATAAACCTAGAGAACCTCAGCTCATTTATGATGGAGGTTGGCACTTTAGTTTTTTAAAAAAACCAAAAGATATATCTAAAAAGATTAAAGTTTATGCACACCAAGAATTTTCTAAAAGTGACTTTTTTGACGAAAAAAAAATAGAAGATAGAATTAGACAAAAAAAAGATATATTTGATCGTGACATTAAATACAAAAAAGTTGAATTAAATGAGGACTTTCCAAGATATATATTGGAAAATAGATCTATGTTTGTTGATTGGATAGTTTAATTGGTGCGCCCGGAAGGATTTGAACCCTCAACCTTCTGATCCGAAGTCAGACGCTCTATCCAGTTGAGCTACGAACGCAAATGAATATAATTTAAATTTAAATGACCGATAAAACAATCAAATTCTCAGTAAATAAAGAAGATGACGGAAATAGACTTGATTTAATGCTCACAAAAAGAATAGGCAGCTTAACACGATCTAAGCTAAAAAAGGTTATTGAATCAAAAAATGTTAAAATAAATAACTGCATTGTTTCTTCCCCATCAAAAAAGGTTAGACTAAATGAAAATATTGTTGTGAGTTTTTTTCAAAAAGAAAACAATAAAATTGAACCATTTAAAACTAAAATCGATGTAGTTTATGAAGATAAAGATCTTCTTGTAATAAATAAACCAGCAGGTATGGTTGTTCATCCTGGTGCTGGAAATTTCAAAAAAACTTTGGTCAACGCATTAGTTTTTAAATACAAAAAAAAATTGTCTGATATTAATGGAGAGCTCAGACCGGGAATTGTTCATAGAATTGACAAAGAAACAAGTGGCCTACTAGTTGTAGCAAAAAATAATCTTGCTCACTCAAAATTAGCAAGACAATTCAGCGAACATACAATTGAAAGAAAATATCTGGCTTTAGTTTGGGGAGTTATTCGACCTTTAAAAGGAAAAATTGAAACACTAATTGCAAGAAGCAAAAAAAATCGACAACTTATGGCTGTAAGTGAAATTAAAGGTAAAAAAGCAATAACAAATTATTCCACTCAAAAAATTTATAGCATTAATGATGTGCCTAAGATTAGTTTAGTAGAATGTAAACTTGAAACTGGAAGAACTCATCAAATAAGAGTTCACATGTCTCACAAAGGAAATCCTTTGTTGGCTGATAAACAGTATGGAAAAAAAAATATAAAGTTTAAAAAAATCAATAAAGATTTTGAAAAGAAAATAAACTCTCTAAGCGGACAAACTTTACATGCTAAAAGTTTAGGATTTATTCATCCAAATAATAACAAATTTATGAATTTTGAGAGCAATCTTCCAAAAGACTACAAAAAATTGCTAGATTTGCTTAATAAACTTAGCAATTGAAAATTGATACTGTAATATATAAATAGACAACAATTATGAGTAAGAAAAAAGAAATTTCAAATTTGCCTACACCTTCAGTTGGAGGTTTATCTTTTTATTTGGCCCAAATCAAAAAATTTCCAATGCTTGATGCTGAAGAGGAATACATGCTTGCAAAAAACTGGAGGGAAAGAGGAAATTTAAAAGCTGCGCACAAACTTGTCACAAGTCATTTGAGATTAGTAGCTAAAATTGCAATGGGTTATAGAGGTTATGGTCTCCCGGTTGGAGAATTAATTTCTGAAGGCAATGTCGGTTTAATGCAAGCTGTTAAAAAATTTGATCCTGATAAAGGATTTAGATTAGCAACATATGCTATGTGGTGGATTAGGGCATCAATACAAGAATATGTTTTAAGATCGTGGAGTCTTGTAAAAATGGGAACTACTACAGCACAAAAAAAATTGTTTTTTAATTTAAAGAAACTTAAAAACCAAATAGCTCCAGGTCAAGAAGGTGATTTGAGAGATGAACAGGTAAAAGAAATATCAAAAAGATTGGATGTAAATTCTGATGAAGTGGTTAACATGAATAGAAGAATGATGGGACAAGAAAAATCACTTAATGCTCCTATTAAGTCAGGAGAAACAGATGAATGGCAAGACTGGTTAGTGGATGATCATTTAGATCAGGAGTTACAAACATCTCAAAAGCAAGAATTTGATGATAAAAAAGATTTGCTCTACGATTCTATTAAAATTTTAAATGATAGAGAGAAAGAAATTCTAGAAGCTAGAAGACTATCTGAAAATCCAAAAACTCTGGAAGAATTAAGTAAAAAATATAAAATTAGTCGAGAAAGAATTAGGCAGATAGAAACAAAGGCATTTGAAAAACTTCAAAAATCTATGATTAACTCTAGTAAATCTAAAAATTTACTCCCAAAAAATTAAGATTCTTAAAAAGGATTCTCTATAAGAATAGTGTCTTTTCTCTCAGGGCTAGTTGATATGCTAGATATTTTTGCTTCAACAAATTTTTCTAATTCTTTCACGTAAACTTTTGCATTTTCTGGTAATTTTTCAAATTCTTTAATTCCTTTAGTAGAAGATTTCCATCCTTTAAATTCTTTATATATTGGCTTAACTTTCAATTGATCGTCTACTGCCGCTGGCAAGTAATCTATTTTTTTTCCATTTAGTTCATAAGCAATACACATTTTAATTTTATCTAGTTCATCTAAAACATCTAGTTTTGTAAGTGCTATTCCGTTAATACCAGAAATTTTTATTGTCTGTCTGACAAGAACTCCGTCAAACCAACCACATCTTCTTTTTCTACTAGTAACTGTTCCAAATTCTTTTCCTCTAGTTCCAAGCTGCTCGCCGATACTATCTGTTAGTTCTGTTGGGAAAGGTCCTTCTCCAACTCTAGTTGTATAGGCTTTTGTTATGCCTAAAACGTAATTTATTGTATTCGGCCCACAACCTGTTCCTGTTGCAGCAGATGAAGCTACAGTATTAGAAGATGTAACAAATGGGTATGTGCCATGATCTACGTCCAAAAGAATGCCTTGGGCACCTTCAAACAATATTTTTTTACCTTTTGATTTGTATTCATCTATTTTTTTCCAAACAGGTTGAGAAAATTTTAATATTTCTGGGGCTATTTTTAATAGATCTTTTTTTAATTGATCTTTCTTAAAAATCTCTTTTCCTAAACCTTTTCTTATTGCATTATGGTGAATAAGAACAGTTTCCAGCCTATGGTCTAAATTGCTTTCAGAAACTAAATCCATTACTCTAATTGATCTTCTTCCGACCTTATCTTCATAAGCAGGACCAATCCCTCTTCTTGTTGTTCCAATTTTAGCTTTGCCGGCAGCGTCTTCTCTTATTTCATCCATTTCCTTATGAAAAGGAAGAATAAGATTCGCAGATTCGGATAAGATCAAATTGTTTTCATCAACACTCACACCTTTTGACTTAATTTCTTTGATTTCATCAAGTAGTGCCCAGGGATCTACAACAACACCATTTCCGATTATTGAAATTTTATTTTTCCTAACTATGCCAGATGGTAACAATCTAAGTTTATAAGTTACTCCATCTATAACTAAAGTATGGCCAGCATTATGACCTCCTTGAAAACGAACAACTACATCAGCTTCACTTGAAAGCCAGTCAACAATCTTTCCTTTTCCTTCATCACCCCATTGGGATCCGACAACAACTACATTTTTCATTATCTAAATTTTCTATTTATCAATATTGAATTCAAATGGTTAATAGGACCATGGCCTTTTCCATAACCTGGGTTAGATCCTATTGCTTGATTAACATATTTAATTCCTAACTCACAAGATTTCTTTAAAGGTTTTCCACATGATAAAAAAGTTGCAATTGCGCTTGA
>Ga0163108_10003662_pt1 | contig 10904 bp, 10 predicted proteins | sample Fk1155metaG_FD_109644 | JGI IMG/M metagenome (GOLD analysis project Ga0163108, IMG submission 109644) | Marine microbial communities from the Central Pacific Ocean - Fk160115 155m metaG | ecosystem: Environmental > Aquatic > Marine > Oceanic > Photic zone | place: The Central Pacific Ocean...
AGGTGTTCCCGTTGAAAGAATCAAGGAATGCTTAGAGTTGGTCGGCTTGGAAGCACATATGCACCGCAAAGCCGAGACCTATTCACAGGGAATGAAACAGAGACTTGCGATCGCGATGGCCCTCCTCTCCTCTCCAAAACTTATTCTCTTGGATGAACCCTTGAATGGGCTCGATCCCCACGGGATCGAATCCATTCGGCTAATGATAGAACATCTCAATCGAAAAGAGGGGGTTACCTTTCTCATTTCAAGCCACCTTCTTCATGAAGTAGAAATGTCCTGTAATCGCGTTGGAATCATCAAACAAGGCGAATTAGTGATTCAAGATACTGTAAAAAATCTCCTCGCAAACACAGCCGGCTCCGTACATATTGAGGCTCAACCGGAAGAAACCGCGCTCACCCTTCTTGCAAAATGGGGAAAAGCGAAACGTTCTTCCGAAAGAGGGGGGATTGAGTTCCACGGAAAACCGGAAGACTTTTCGGCCATCAATGCGGATTTAGTCAAAAACAACATTCAAGTCTCCGAATTCGCCCCGCAACGCCTGACTCTGGAAAAGTTTTTTCTTTCGAGGTAAAGATGGAAGCCGTTTTAGCGGTCGGAAGTACAAGCACGCTCCTTCCTTCTCTGCTTGTCGGAGGAATGGCCATTATTTTCACTCTCGGCCTCATCGCATTTTTTCGCGGAAGTGTAGCGATCCTCCGACTCACCTGGGCTGAAACGATTAAGATCACTTCCCACCCCTTTTTGTACGTATCGATCGGAATTCTTATTACCGCCACTCTTTTGGCAGCACATTTCCAACCCCTTCTCACCGGACGAAAAGAGTCTGAATGGTCTACGTTTAATTCCTACCAACTCTTTGCTTACGGGGCGAAATTTGGGGCCATGGTTGCTTCCTATATTTTGGTCAGTTTTTCCAGCCTTCTATTCGCAGGAGAATTTGATCGGGGAACGATTAAACTTCTTCTTACCCGACCCCTCCTGAGGAGGGAGGTTTTCTTAAGTAAAGTCGCGATCTCATTTGCTCTTTCCCTCTTCCTTTACGGTGTCGTTCTATACGTGAGTTATGTATATGCCGTCTGGAGAGGAGATCTCGGACCCGTGTGGGATACACACCAGTATCTTATTATGCGCAGCGAAGCCTCTCTTCAAAGTGACTTTTGGAATACACTTCCGATCGCGTACCTTCCCCTTCTCACCTCATGCTTCCTTGGCATTCTCGTTTCCAACCTGATTGATTCCTCAGGATTTGCGGTTCTTATCGCTTTTGTCATCTTCCTCCTTCTCAACTTTGTCTCCACTTTTCTCGGAGAAACCCAACAGATGAACTTTTTCACCTACTACCGGGGAGATGGATTTGACATCCTCCGAGCCCATTCGGAAGGATTTGGAGATACCCTAGGATATGGAGGAAAAACACCTCCAAAAGAATGGTTCGCCGGGAAAGGCCTTCTTTTACCCCTCTGGGTTCGTGTTCCCCTTGTTTCGATGGCCGCCCTGATTCTCCCCGCTTGGCTCGTATTTCGGTCCAAAAACATTCACGCTTGATCTCCTTGATGCGACGTCGGTGAGAGCGATATAATCCCGGACCTCATGACTACTTTACCCGCAACCTTGAAACCAGAATTGATTCACTGCAATCTGAAGGCAGGAAGCAAGGAGGAATCCCTCCGCGAACTTGTTCAGGTTCTTGCCGCACACGAACCCTCTATTGTCATTGAGGAAATCCTGCAGGCTCTCGATGACCGGGAAAGGAAAGGCCCCTTCTCGATCGCAAAGGGCGTCGCTTTTCCTCATGCTCGAACAGAGGGGGTCCAAGAATTTACGATTGTCATCGGAACAAAGCCAGGAGGGCTTGATTTCCGGGCTCCAGATGGACAGGGTGTTCACATCGTAATCCTCTTCGTGATCCCAAAAAAACACTCTAATCTTTACCTTCGAACCTTGGCCTGGTTTCTCAATTTTTTCCGCAACGAAAGCAAAACGGAACAAGTGGCCGCTTTCCAGTCACCCGAAGAAGTTGTTTCCGCTTTTGGGGGAGAAACGTCCCAAAGGAAAAACCTGATATTTCAAAAATGTTCCGTTACCGTTACCCAAGAGACCCCTCTTCGGTCTGTTTTGAAACTATTTGCAGAAAATCGATTGGAAGCGATCCCGGTCATTACTCAGGAACAGACTCTCGTAGGCGAAATCACCCTAGAATCTCTTTTCCAAAAACCCCCTCTTCGCGGAATGACCAGCCCGGGAGAATTGTTACAGGCGCACGGAAACCGCTCTATTGAAGAGTTCACCACCACGGATCATTACTTGGAAGTGGAATCAGACCAAAACCCCGCCAACATTGCAGAAAAACTAACCACCCAAAACAAACAACGAGCATATTGGGTTAAGGACAACCAACTTGGGGGAGTGGCAACACTGCCCGACCTTTTTGCCCGTTGTTGGAATAAGGAGTAGAGGGGCTCATGGCGGAAAATAATCCATCCCCTGGGTTAACCCATTACCAGAAAGGGGCGGCCGCCTTCCAAGTAGGAAATCAAGAAGAAGCCCTGGAACATTTCCAAAAAACAATAGAGGTGGATCCGACTTTTTACCGCGGATGGGCATACTTAGGCATGGTGTACAATCAACAAAACCGGGTTGATGAAGCCATTTCTGCCTACCGAAAATGCATCGAAGTCGAACCCGGTTATCACAAAGCCTATAACAACATCGGGGAGTTGTACCGAAGAAAAGGCTTACTCGATTATGCAGCGATGGTTTTTAAAATGGCAACGGAACTGCAGCCGAAACATTCCCATTACAACTACAACCTCGGAATCACGTATCAGGAAATCGGAATGTTGCCACAGGCAGAAATCGCCATGACGGCGGCTTTCGATCTAGATGAAAGTGATATCGATATCGCAACGGAACTCGCACAAATACAATTTCACCTAGAAAAATATGAAACGGCAGCAGAAACGTTAAACCGATTCCTCAATGTGCAGTCGGAGCATGACCGGGCACCTGAAATTCAAGCCCGTTTAAGCATGCTCAAGCGCAAAATGGATGAAAAGGAACTAGAAAAAGGGAACGCTGTTGATGACAATACAATCGAATAAACGGCTTCAAATCGGATGCGTTCCCTTCCTCAACGCCAAACCCCTCTTGGAAGGTTTGGATGCAGAGATCACCCTTCTTCCTCCCAACCCCCTTGCGGCTAAATTTCGAGAAGGAGAGTTCGATGCCGCCCTCCTTCCTTCTATTGAAGCACTTCGAGAAGGATATGAAATCCTACCGGGATTATCGATTTCATCCGAAGGAAAAACAGAGAGTGTACGGTTGCACCATCGAACCCCTATCTCAAAAATCAAAACGGTTGCCCTCGACGAAAATTCCCGGACTTCAAATGCCTTACTCCGAATCCTTCTCGAAATAAAACACAATCTCTTCCCTTCTTATGTAACCTGGAACCCCTCTTTCGCTCCTCTGCCCGATGTAGATGCAGCACTCACAATCGGAGACGTTTCTTTCCAAGAATACGGACTTCCTTTCCTCGACTTAGGAAGTGAGTGGAAAGAATTTACGGGGAAGCCATTTGTTTATGCTGTATGGGTCTGCCGCAAAGAAGATCCAAGAAGAGATCAACTGCAGAAGGTTCTCGCTGAAGCATACGAAAGAGGAAAAAATGCGATTCCCTCTATTGCGAAAAGAGAATCTTCCCGGTTGGGCGTCTCTGAAGAATATTGCATTACTTACCTTACGGACTTTATCTCCTTCACCTTTGGAACGAAGGAACAGGCCGCCCTTCGCGAATTTGACCTGTATGCTCGCCAAATCGAGGTCCTGACATGAAAACCGAAACCCTTATCCAGAAATGTTCGACAGAAGAACGCCTGACGGAAGAAGAGGCTCTCTTTTTGTTTGAAGAAGGTGATTTGGTTTCTTTGGGAGAAGGGGCTAATGCGCAAAGATGGAAACTTCACCCCGAACCAAATGTTAGTTATATCGTGGATCGAAACATCAACTATACCAACTCCTGCATTACCTATTGTAGTTTCTGCGCATTTTACCGCCCCCCCGGACATCCAGAAGAATACACCCTCACCCATGAGGCTCTGGGAAAGAAGATCCAAGAGTTGAAAGAAGGGGGGGGAATTCAGGTCCTTCTACAGGGAGGTCATCATCCCACTTTAAAATTGGATTGGTATGAAGATATGCTCCAGTACATCAAAGGGCATGATGTACATATACATGGATTTTCACCCTCGGAAATTCAGCATTTCGCGCTCATTAACAAAACGAATCTATCCGAGGTTCTTTCTCGACTTCGAAAAGCCGGACTCGATTCCATTCCAGGAGGAGGGGGAGAGATCTTGGTCGACCGTGTTCGAAAAGAGATCAGCCCAAAAAAGCTAATGACCGATGGGTGGCTCGAGGTCATGGAAGAGGCTCATAAAATCGGGATGAAAACAACCTGTACGATGATGTACGGCCACGTAGAAACCTACAAAGAACGCGTGGAACATCTTCGCCTTCTTCGAGAGCAACAGGACCGGGCCCTCAAACGCAACAACGGCGGAGGATATACAGCGTTCATCTGTTGGAGTCTGCAAACCGAAAACACGGAATTAGAGCATCTACCTCCAACCGGAGGGCATGATTACCTGCGCACCCTTGCGATCGCGCGAATGTACCTAGACAACATCCCTAATATCCAATCGAGTTGGGTCACACAAGGGGATAAGATTGGGCAGATGGCCCTTCTCTACGGAGCAAATGATATGGGATCCACCATGATGGAGGAAAATGTTGTTCGTCAAGCGGGAGCCGAGTATCGAATGTCGGAAAACCGGATTCGAAAAATAATTACCGATCTAAACCTAACCCCACGCCGCAGAAACATGTATTACGAACTCATAGAGTCGTAGAGGCCGGATCTCCCGTTACATCCTTTTTCACGTCCGCCCGATGGAAATCCCGATCCTGCCAAATTCGTTTATATCGCAAGACGAACTTGTGTAACTCTTTGCCCGGCTCTTTGTCCTCCAATTCACGCAGATAAGTAAAGGAACGGGAGGCTGTTTGATCATCCGAAAGATAAATAGCAAGGGCTCCCATTTGATATACCGCGCGATAATGAGCGACCCCTTTCACCTCTACTTCAAAAGCTCGTCGAAAATATTCTAAAGCCGCTTTTCGCCATGTGAGTTCCCTCCCACCCTGCTTTAACTGACCCGAAAGTTGCGCCGCTTTCAGCGCGTAGGTACCCAGTCGAGCCGATTCAATTGGATTCGACTGAGGGTCCGCATTAAAGATCATCGTGGAAGAGTGAATGGCCAACTTCAAACAAACAATGGCATCCTCCATCGACCGAGGAAACAATTGAATCTTTTCCGCTTCCTTCGAAAGCGTCAACCTTGCCGAACGCATTCGCTGCAAAAGTTCGATCACGGAAACATGAGGCTCCCATGAAACCGAGGGGCGTTCGGTTATAAACCTGGATTCTTCATTCGATGCAAAAGCACATTCCGGGCAGACGATAACTTCCACCCGAAGAACATCACCAAACAACCCGGAAGCGTCTTCCGGTTCATAAATCGGGATATCAAAATATTCATCCCAACGCTCTACCTGCCCCCGGACAGTGGGGTAAAGGCGTCTCCATTCAAAAGGGGTTCCACAGAAGCGGCAGGTGTACGCTTTCTTATAAAATAATTCGCGACGTTTCTTTTCGGCCATCTATTCAATTATACACCCCCCGGATTCGCTTCCCAAACGGATTTGATTTCGGGGCCGATTCTTGACTCACTTGGAGGCAGGTCGTAGTCTGTCGATCAGGTCAAAACCCAAAAACAAGGTGGCGTAGCCAAGTGGCCTAAGGCGGGAGTTTGCAAAACTCCTATTCGCCGGTTCAAATCCGGCCGCCACCTCCCTTTTTCCTAACGAAGGCCGAGTGGCGGAACTGGCAGACGCAAGGGACTTAAAATCCTTTGGACCTAACGGTCCGTGCGGGTTCGACCCCCGCCTCGGCCACCATTCTTTCTTTTTAAGAACGGCGTCTGATGCGCGGTTCGATGATAAAGGAGGGGGATTTCAGAGGGGGAAGAGAAAGGCCGCTCAAATCGTCTAACCCTTTTTCCTGTCTTCCTTTTCCTTCCACGAGATCTGCCGATTGCGCTTCCATATCAAACTCATCATTAAGCCTCTGAAGAACAGGTTTCATCCATTTAGAAGAAAACCGGATCCCCAATTTCAATCCAGCCATCCCGTGTAAAAACATCGCATGGCCCTGTTGCCCTAGACCGGCAATAAGAACAGGAGCCCGGGAAGCCAGAGGAGAGCTGAGAAGCAAAGAGGTAATCACGGGAATGGGTTGGATCTTTCCACTCACCGAAAGAGTATCACTAAGACGATTGACGTAAGATCTACGGGCCTCTGGAATCCAGAGGGGAGGGGCTGTACGGTGATCCGCCCCTTCCCAATATCGAAGAAACAGATCGATCCCATAATCGTGTAACGCAGAAACCACCATTAAGCGAACATCACAGGACCGCTGTAACTTTGGCAAAAATCGAACGGCTTCTTTTTCATTCCGCGCAACGACTAGTCCCGCTCCCCGATATTTTCGTAAGGGTAAACAAGCCGACTCTTGGATCAATTTACGAGGAAACCCGTTTAGAAATTCTTTATCGGCTCCGACAAGCAGGGGGTCCACAGCACATCCAGAGAGGATAACGGAAGACTTCACACTCCGAGAAGAGGGCGCTTTCGCTTTTTTCTTCCCTTTTGTTTTGGATTTTGCCTTCGCTTTCTTCTTCTTTTTTATCGCCATACAATGTGAAGATAACACCGAGGCCCTTCTCTTTCCACCCTTCCCCATTCTCAATGAATTCAAATTTGCCCTTGACATAAATCGAGTCAAGCCGTATAAACCGTCCCCGAGGTGGCGGGGTGACCTGTGTTAGGGGTGAGTGAGCCCCAAAAAGGAGACCATATGGTTACCCAAAGTGAAATTGCTCGGCAATTGGGTTTGGATGTTTCGTCTGTAAACAAGATTCTCAACCGCCGAAGTGGACCCGTTTTTCGTAACGAAACGGTAGAACGAGTTTTCGATGTAGCTCAAAGAATGGGCTATAACCTCGACAAACTCAAACACCATCACCGACGAGAACATCCCCGTCGTCCCATGAAAGTAGAAGCGGAGCTTTCTATTTACAAAAAGGATGGGGACCTGTTTGATCGTGGTTCTGCGAAAATCACGGACCTTTCCCTTTCCGGAGCGATGGTATCGGAGGTTCTACTCCCGCAGAATGCTTTGCCTGTCGATCCGTTTTTCGTCCGTCTTAACCCGCGAAATCGCCCCCTCAATGAAATTGAGCTAAAGGGTGAAATCGTCCGAATGGACAACAAGGGGCGAATGAAATACGGAATTCGGTTCCTCCCAATGGAAAAAGAGGACATAAAGCACCTGAAAAAGGCGATTGCAAGCTAGTCGGAAAAAGTAGCCAACTTCAGCCTCTCGTGTCATAGTCGCCAAAAGTCCATGACACGGAAATATGCCCTATATGCACTGGCCATCATCTTTTTCGGAAATTTTCTAAATTACCTCGACAGGATGTTGGTCAGTGCGCTGGAGAAGCCGGTCAGTCAGGCTCTCCAGCTAACGGGTGTAGAATTTGGCCTCCTTTGGACGCTCTTCACCTTCGGGTATATTCTCTCCGCCCCTTTTGTCGGATTTTTTACTGATCGGTATCGACGAACGCTCATACTCGCCATCTGTATTTTCATCTTGAGTGGAGCAACCATCCTGTGTGGCCTCGCGCAAAGCAAGACCATCCTGTATCTTTCGCGATTTTTGATCGGGCTGGGCGAAGCGGGTTGCTTGATTATCGGCCCCACCCTCATTTCTGATTTTTTTCTTCGGAAGTATCGCGGACGAGTTCTCTCCATTTTCTACCTTGGACTCCCTCTCGGGGGAACCGCGGCCTATGTACTTGGAGGTTTCTTCGAGGAATTCGGTTCTTGGAGAGAAGCCTTTATTTATGCGGGGATTCCCGGGATCCTCCTCGCCGTTTTTGTCGGGCTTCTAAAAGAACCCAAGAGAGGAAAGGGCGAAGGGGAAGAAGCCACACAAAAGATGCGCGGCCTCAAGCCCTACGTTGAATTACTGCGAACCAAAACCTTGATGTACATCATCTTTGCCGAAGCCTTCGCCGTTATCGTCATTGTCCCCATCCTCCATTTTGGGAAAGGTTTCTTTGAGGAATCCCGAGGTCTGGACCCTCTTCAAGCTTCTCTTATTTTAGGCGTCATTGCTCTTATTGCGGGTGTTGTTGGAAACCTCCTCTCCGGTGTTCTAGGAGACTTACTTTCTAAGAAAATGAGTGGGGCATACGCCTTCATTGCAGGAGTTTGCTATTTACTCGGGATCCCTTTCCTGATTGGAAGTTTCTTCGTATCCGCCGATTGGCTCTTTTTCACGATGCTCGGAATGGGATGCCTCTTCTATTTCATGTGCATGCCTGCTGTGAATACGCAGATCGCCAACGTAACCCACCCAAATCAACGTGCCATGGCGTTCGCTTTGGCGATCTTTGTGCTGCACCTTCTTGGGGATATGGTGACACCCCCCGTTTTTGGAATCGTAAGTGACTCTCTTACGCGAAAATATGACCCTGTAGAGGTTCAAAAAGTGCGGGTAATCCTTCCGGAAGATTCCTTGGCGAAAGGGGAGTTAAAACGATTTCAAATTCAGTACAAATCGTATAAAGACGAAGACAAGCTGCCCTCCAAAGCAAAAGGCCCCGTACGAGAACAGTGGCAAAATGTGCCGATTCAAACCGACCATTCCGATCTAAAAAGTAATCCTCCCTGGTACTCTTCCCGCGACCGCATTCTCGACTTTGATCTAGAACCGATTCAAACAACCCGAATTCGATTCCTCCAGGATACGGGTGGGGGCCCGGACTCTCATCCCAATCAAGCCCGAATCGAAGAGATAGAGGCGTTTTCTACGCATACAGGAACAGACCCCTTGAAAACCGTTTGGACGCGCACCAGCAGTGGCGGGGGAGGAAAATACCTTAGCGATGGATATCCCGGAGGGAAAGAATGGAACAGTAAGGAGAAGAAAGAAGAGCATTCCGCTCAAATTGTCTTCGGCTCTCCTGGGAATGGAAGAAGGCTCACCTTTATCTTTTTCTCCATTTTTATGCTGATTTCCTCTCTTGTCTGCTTTCTCGCAAAAAAACACGCCGAAAAAGACACTGAAAAAATGATGAAAAGCCTTACTCGAAACCAAAAAAAGACCGAGTGATCCTGCCAAAATTAGCCGATATATATTTCGATGGTCGGATCTCTTTCGCTATTAACAATTCTCGCTTTTCTTGGGGTCCAGGATCCTGCCCCCCACGAAGAGAGGGGTCTCGATTTTCGCGTCCGAGCCGTTTTCCCTTTTCTAGAGGGGGATATCGCTGTTACGGATAACAACCTCGCCGGAAGCACTCTCGACGTAGATGATGATTTCGACATAGAGAGCCCCGGAGATTCTGCAGACATCATGGTATCCGCCCTTATTTTTCCCTGGTTTCGAATTCACGCGGAATATTGGGTTTCCCGATTTCAAGGAAGCAATACGGTAGAGGAAACCTACAACTTTGGCGGATCAGTCTATAACACAAACGACGACACCAAAACGGACCTTGAACTTCAGATTGGGAGCCTCATGGGGGAATATAACGTTTTCCTTTATAAAACGCCCCACTGGAGGTTTGAGCTTGGTCTAGAAGTAGGAGCGGGCATTATCGGGCTAGATATCAAACAGCAAAATTCCTCGGCCGCTCCTATTTTCTCTGAACGCCAACGTTTTAACACCCCGATCCCTCTGGTGGGTCTCTATGGAAAGCTCGAAGTTTTTGACACGATTATGGCCGAAATCCGCATGAAGGGAATTCAAGTTCAAGGGTTTCAGGATGCAGACATTACACTCTTCAAAGCTTCTGCCGAAGTGCAGGCTTTTCTTTTCAAGGGAATATACCTGTCTGCCGGTTGGCAATTCCTTATCAATAAAGGAAAAGTTGAACCACATAGTGATGAAGAGGTGGATTACGATTTCACCTTTAACGGACCTTTCTTCTCTTTCGGCTATACTTTTTAACCATTAAGAGACAGCCATGAGTAGCGCTCTTCTCGCCCTTCTTCTTCTTTCACCCACATTCGGACATCCCCAAGACGAAGATTCTCTAATCGGTGGAAAATCACGAGCCTGGTTTGCAACGTTGAGCGGCCACATGAAAACAGATGATATCGAACTCGCAACCGATATCTCTCTCGATGGCGATCTAGGGTTTGGAGGACAAGAAACTCTTCCCCTATTTTCAGCTTGGATGCAGCTCCCTTTTATTCCCGTTCTTGATCGGATTAATTTTTCTTATTGGGCAGGGTCATTTGAAGAAACGGAAAAACTCGAACGGAGTATTACTTTCGGAAATCAAACCTTTACCCTGGGAACCGATTTGGACTCCAGTCTCGACTTTTCACTTCTTTCCTTTTCCTTAGAACACTATTTCCTTTCCTCTGGAAATCGCGACCTGGGTTGCACAATGGGGGTCCTATTAGGGGTCAAATTCATCGAAGCCGAAGCGGTTCTCGAAGCAAATGATTTCGGCCTCCGAGAAAAGCAATCGATCGAGGCTCCTTTTCCTTTTTTAGGGGTTCGTATTTTCACCCATCTGACCAAATGGGTCACTATTGAATTAGAGATGCTCGGATCGGGAGGAAAGTATGGAGATCTGGGTGGAACCTATTTCGAATGGTTTCTGGAAACGTCCTATCATCCCCTCGACTGGGTCCATGTCGCCATTGGATTTAAATCGGTTCTCTTCGGAATGCAAGATGACTCGGATAATAAATTTGAA
>Ga0163108_10003663_pt1 | contig 10902 bp, 5 predicted proteins | sample Fk1155metaG_FD_109644 | JGI IMG/M metagenome (GOLD analysis project Ga0163108, IMG submission 109644) | Marine microbial communities from the Central Pacific Ocean - Fk160115 155m metaG | ecosystem: Environmental > Aquatic > Marine > Oceanic > Photic zone | place: The Central Pacific Ocean...
CATCGGTCACGACTCCATCACAGTCGGCATCCAGGGCAACGGCACCGAGCGAAACGATGCTGTCATCGCAGTCGTCGTCCGTCACGACACCATCACAGTCAGCATCCATGACCCGGTCCCCGAGAGTTGCGATGGCGTCATCGCAGTCATCATCGGTGAGTACGCCGTCGCAGTCGGCGTCGTTCGCGATGGCACCGAGTGCCACGATGCTGTCATCGCAGTCATCATCGGTCAGCACACCATCACAGTCGGCATCCAGGGCAATGGCACCAAGCGCCACGATGCTGTCATCGCAGTCATCATCGGTCACGACTCCATCACAGTCGGCATCGTTCGCGATGGCACCGAGTGCCACGATACCGTCATCGCAATCGTCGTCGGTAAGTACGCCGTCGCAATCCGCGTCCATGGCAACGGCGCCGAGCGCCACGATGCTGTCATCGCAGTCATCGTCGGTGAGTACACCGTCGCAGTCCGCGTCCATGGCAATGGCACCGAGTGCCACGATGCTGTCATCACAGTCATCACCGGTCAGCACACCATCACAGTCGGCATCCAGGGCAATGGCACCGAGTGCCACGATGCTGTCATCGCAGTCATCATCGGTCACGACTCCATCACAGTCCGCATCGTTCGCGATAGCGCCGAGTGCGACGATACCGTCATCGCAGTCGTCGTCGGTGAGCACACCATCACAGTCGGCATCCAGGGCAACGGCACCGAGCGCCACGATGCTGTCATCGCAGTCATCGTCGGTGAGTACCCCATCGCAGTCCGCATCGTTCGCGATGGCACCGAGTGCCACGATGCTGTCATCGCAGTCATCATCGGTCAGCACACCATCACAGTCCGCATCGTTCGAGATGGCACCGAGCGCCACGATGCTGTCATCGCAGTCATCGTCGGTGAGTACCCCGTCGCAGTCCGCGTCCATGGCGACAGCACCAAGCGCCACGATGCTGTCATCGCAGTCATCATCGGTCACGACTCCATCACAGTCCGCATCGTTCGCGATAGCGCCGAGTGCGACGATACCGTCATCGCAGTCGTCGTCGGTGAGTACCCCGTCGCAGTCCGCGTCCATGGCAACGGCACCGAGCGCCACGATGCTGTCATCGCAGTCATCGTCGGTGAGTACCCCGTCGCAGTCCGCGTCCATGGCAACGGCACCGAGCGCCACGATGCTGTCATCGCAGTCATCACCGGTCACGACACCATCACAGTCCGCGTCCATGGCAATGGCACCGAGCGCTACGATACCGTCATCACAGTCATCATCGGTCAGCACACTGTCACAGTCCGAATCGGTAGCAACCGTGGTGGATTCGGGGTCATCGTCGTTGCAATCATCTGCCGTCAGAACCGTGTCGCAGTCTGCATCGGTGGCGACAGTGGTAGAGTCTGGATCATCGTCATTGCAGTCGTCTGCCGTCAGGACCGTGTCGCAATCTGCATCGGTAGCGACAGTGGTGGAGTCTGGGTCATCGTCGTTGCAGTCATCTACCGTCAGGACTGAGTCGCAGTCTGCATCCGCGGCAACGGTGGTGGATTCCGGGTCATCATCGTTGCAGTCGTCTGCCGTCAGGACCATGTCGCAATCTGCATCGGTGGCGACAGTGGTGGAGTCTGGATCATCGTCGTTGCAGTCATCTGCCGTCAGGACCGTGTCGCAGTCTGCATCGGTGGCAACGGTGGTGGACTCCGGGTCATCGTCGTTGCAGTCGTCTGCCGTCAGGACCGTGTCGCAATCTGCATCGGTGGCGACAGTGGTAGAGCCTGGATCATCGTCGTCGCAATCATCCACTTCGGGGATGCCGTCTCCATCTCCATCCACAACAGGATCGGTGTCATCGGCGTCGGCGTCACCTGTATCGCCATCGTCTGCGTCGGCGTCGGCGTCACCTGTGTCGGCATCGTCGGCATCGGCATCGTCGGCGTCGGCGTCGGCGTCTGCGTCGGCGTCTGCGTCGGCGTCACCTGCATCCGCATCGTCGGCATCGGCGTCACCTGCATCGGCGTCGGCGTCACCTGCATCCGCGTCGGCGTCACCTGCATCCGCATCGTCCGCTTCCGACTGGGCGGTGCCACCCGTGTCTGACTTCGCGTCATCGTCGCTGCAGCCCGTAGCAAGAACAAAAGTCAAGGACAAAAGGAAGGGTATGGTGCGCATAAAAACTCCGTCAGAGGGATGACTAACGCATACGCAGCACCCGCCCAAAACGTCGTTCAATCCTTGGGCACTCGATGAAATGATGGCAGATCGGCGACCCCCTGCAAAAGAACCTATTCTTCACCGATAGATGGGTTCAGTCGCCACGAAAACTGCGTGTCAAACACCCTTCTGCGGGGGCGGTTCAAAGGGAGGGTTTATCCGTTATTTGCCGTGAACTCATTCTTCCGCGTTCGGCTGGCTCGAAGTGAGCCGGTAGCAGTACATCCAGATCACAAAGCCGATGGCGGTGGCTGCCCACGTGCCTGCCGCCGGGTTCGCCCATAGGTCGCACAAAAAGCCAGCGAGGACGGCCGCCACGGCACCTCCAGCCGAAAACATAAAGAAGTCCAGGGATGTCACCCGACCAAGCAAGTGGTCCGGTGTTTCGGCCTGCAGATTGGCAGCCGAGATGACCCAATTGTGGCCCATCCCTATTCCCCACAGCGACAAACCCACAAAGGAGAGTGCCACCGAATCAAACGCAGCGAACAGACCCACCCCGACAAACGAAACCAGGGTCCCCACCAAAGTATTGCGGGGCATGATGGATTCGGGAAGCAAGGGACCAATGCCGCTGCCGATGGCCCGGACGCACTGCATAATGCCGATTGCAATCGCAAGACTCGTGAAGCTCAACCGCACACCAGCCACCAGGTTGAGGGTCACCCAAGCACCCGCATTGGCGACCGTGGGTGGTGTCTTGGCCAGAACCGTGGCCAGAAGTTTCGGCCGGGCTTTGACATACCGCCAGGCTTCCAAGACATCCGCAAAACCGGGCCGCGGTGGTCCCCCTTCTCCGATTTTCGGCTTCAGGCTTGGCAGGCCCCATGCCACTGCCACTGCCACCAGGAATGTCATGGAATCCAGCAAAATGGCACCACTCGGACTGAGCAGTTCGCTCGCAAATCCGCCCAAGGCGAGGCCGAGGGTAAACATGACCGACCAGGTGAGACCCAGCAGGGCATTGGCAAGGCGAAGCTTGTCGCGCCCCACCAGTGCGGGAATGGCCGATGACCGGGCGGTCATTCCAATCCCAGACACACACACCCGAAAGAAGAGGGCCGCTTGTAGCAACCACACAGACTGCTGGTTTGCCGCACCCCACATGGCCACGGTCAACAAGGAAGATCCCAAATACGCCCCAATGAGCAGCCATTTTCGGTCCAGCCGGTCGGCCAGTGGCCCCGAGATGGGGGTCATCAGTGCCAGCGGAATCGAGTGAACAAACATCACCATTCCCACGGCGAAGGCACCCCCACCTTGCTGAACAGAAATCACAGACACAGCGATGTAGCTCAACCAATCACCGACCATGGAGATCATGTGACTGATCCAGATTCGCCGGAAGTCCTTGTTCTCCCGGATCAGCTGGGCAAAGCCCTTGAAGTCTTCAGTCATTCCGTCCTGTACACAATGCCGGACCGTATCACAACATGGCCCATCAACCCGTTTGGACATTCACACGGTGATGGCCAACTCGACGGGTTTTCCTCTGCGGCTACCGAATGACTGGCGACACACAGCGCTGCCGCAGTCGCCACCACACGGGTTGATTGTCATGATTGTGCGCGGCCTTGCTGAACTACTTCATTTCAGGCACGTACTCACCATCAACACAGGACATTGGACGGGTCAAGGGGGCAACGACAAACGCGGCGTTGCACATTTCGGTCGGAAAAAAGAGCGTCTCGTCGGTCGTGTTGTTCCAGGTACACGCCACCTCATAGGTTTCGCCCGCCGTTACGGTCAATTCACCCGGCCCATAATTGACGACCGGCGGCAACCAACGGTAGTCGGGGGTCCACCCCTCAATGCTATACACCGGGTCTGGATCGGTGGATGAATACACGCTGAACTCTTCCCCGTAGTCGTGCATGTGGCCATACATCGACAAGACCTCTACGTCTTCAGGCCAGTCACAAGAGAAAGTCTGTGTATGCGTGCTATTCGGCGGAATCTCCAAGTGCCCCACATCGAACCGAACCACCCCAACCCAACGCTCCACCTCAGACTCGTCCACCACACCGATGTTCTGACCTGCGTTCAGCAGCAAGGTATCCGGGGTGGGGTTGATGAAATGCAAATCCATCACGTACCGCACGCCGCCGTTCAGCTTGATGGCATCGCCATCGATGAGATTGAGCCAATCTTGGTTGACGTTCTCGTCGCTCACCTCCACCCCGACGGCCTCCACCATGGGCGTCAGGCGGTCGAAGAATGGGACATCGTCGCAGTTAACCCAGTCTCCATCGGCGAACTCATCATAGAAGCTGGCGAACTCATCACTGGAGGGGAGAACGTTGAGCCGGTTGTGGTGGGTGTAGGTGGCGTCGTGGAGGGGCTGGAAATCAACGATGCCGACGGTGGGGCCGTCGTAGGTGCCGAAGTAACAGAGAAGGATTTCGCTGAACGGCAACACCTCGATGTCCGGGGATCGGATCTCGATGTCGGCCGCAGGGTAGTCCACCGTATGGTCTCGAGATTCCTCCGATGAACCATCAGAGACATCCGCCTGGTCCCCGTATTCGGCGGGAATCAAGCAAGAGATCAACGCGCACACCAACAGCGAGTACATGAGGCCTTCCTACTGCATTGAATATGCCATAGATTCTTGACCTGGGTGCATTTTAGCTGTGTGTGATTCTACTTCCGGTCGCACCGGAGGCACGATCAAAAATGCTTATGCGGGGGCGGCTCAAACGGAGGGTTTGGCGGTCATTCGCCGCTGTCTTCTTCCTTCTCTTCTTCCTTCTCTTTGTCTTTCTTCTCTTGCTTTGCACGCTTCTTGGCGGCCTTCTCCGCACCCTTGGCGTCCATTTCAGCGTGCATGTCGTAGCCACGCTGTTTCCAGTCCACGACCTCGTGCTCGATGCCCGCTTCCTTGAGCTGTTCGACCACAAGGTCTTTGGGCCCCACAAATGTTGCGATGCTGTTTTCTTTGCAGGATCCGAGTGTCTTCTGCAGCGATTCTGTGTCCATTCTCGCAATCCTGTCGGCGAGCGTGGTGAAGCGCTCAAGGCCCTGGCCTTTGGCGAGGGTGCTCTTCACGGCACTGTGCAGCTGGTCCTGGCTCTGCAGGTAGGAAACCAGGCTGTTGCTGTACTGGAGCTGCGCATACCGGAATGTGGCCTCAGGGAAACTCCCGGACTCCACCTGCTCGAGGAGGTCGTAGTAGGTCTCAAGTGCAAACACCGCTGCGCTGTTCTGTACATTGGAGGCAAACACGACCTCGGCACCGGTCAAGCTAGAACGGGAGGCCACGGATGGCGAATAGACCACACCGGAGCCTTCGCGAAGAATGTCGGTCGTGACATTCCGAAGGGCGGTTCCAAGAACAGCATGCTCGGGCCAAGCTTCGTATCCGCTGAAATAGCCGGGACAGGTCAACCGGACTTGGGTCTGGGTGACGCCTTCCTTATCGAGCACCACTACTTTTTGGCCGCCCGCGGGTTTCGGCGCATAAATCTCACCACGCGTGTATTTCTCGACACCCGACTTGGCCTGCCAGCCTCCGAAATACTCCCTCGCCTGGCTCAAGGCGTCTTCGGGATCCACATTGCCGATGATCAACAAGGTGGCATTGCTGGGTTGCCAGCGACGATTCAGAATCTTTTGGACGTCGGAAGTTTTGAGGGTGGCCAACCCTTCCAACTCAGCAAAGTCAGAGGCCTTGTTTGGGTGATCTGGGTTGATGTGATTCTCAATGATGTCGCCATGATGAAAGTCAATATCGCCAAGGTTCTTGACGATTTGCTTCTTTCTTTTTTGCAGCCAATCACCCTTGTTGGAGACGCTCGGGTCGAGGTTTTGGACACCATCCCGCAGCATCCACAACAGACCATCCAAGTTGCCGGAAGACCCTTTGATGCTCAGGTACTCGTGATCTGCATTGCGACCCGAGTACCACTGTCCTGCAACCGATAGCGGATCGCTCTGGCTGTCCATGTTGGAGAAATCCCAAGCAAAGTCTTCTTCCGAGTTTGTCTGCTCTCCCCAACCTCCATCTGACATCAAGGTTGTGATGGCCATCGGCGCTTTGCCGTGCGAGGCAATCACGACGTTCAGCCCATTGGAAAACTTATGGGTGTGGATTTTCTCGAGATTGGGGCCTTGGTAAATTTTCCTGATGAATTCCGGCGTGATGGACTCCACAGGAAGGGTGTGCTCATCGCTGGCCCCTCTGTTGGATGCCGCATAGTGGTCGGACCCGTCGCCAGAGACGCTCTGCAAGTCATCTCGGTCGACCGGCGTCACCAAAAACGAGGAGGCTTTTTCCCGGGTGATGTAGGTCTTCATCATCCCCTTGACCGCCGGGAGTTCGATGGTCATCGCTTCGTTCATTTGGGAGGAGTGCAGGTCCGGCCGGCCACTTTCGTGTGCAAACAATGCGATGTCGGTGGCACGTCCACCTTGGAGTCCTGCGTACAGGTCCAGTGACCGCAGGATGTCGGCGAGCATCTCCATCCGGTTGCGCCCATACAGGTTGATGAGTTGGTGTTGGAAGTCCGGATCGTAGATCAAATACAGCTGATTGATGATTCGCTCGGCGGTCTGATCGGGGCTCTTGTCTGCATTCTTCAGGGTCGCTGCGCAAACCATCACCGAGCCATATTTTCCGTTCGTGGGACTGCAGCCCTGCCATTCTTTGATATTGGAGTCGATGGACGTGATTGGACTGTAGCGGGACCAGGTCACACCGTCTGTGGCAATGTTCATGGTCATGGCGACCATGCGCATCAAGATGTCTTGACCCTGGCTTTTTGGGGGGATGGGCCAGGTCACCACAACCCATGGGTCTTTGACCGTGGACTCGTATCGACCAAACTCTGTGGTGGCCGGTTCTGGAACCTTGATGGAAGCAAAGCGCTCGCTCCGAACAGGAAGCTCTTCCTGCCCCACACCTTCGAGGAGTTGTGTTGGATCCTTGGGATCCATGGCGACGGTCCACCAGTGGTCGGAATTGTCCCGGTCGTGATTCTCAATGCCTTCTTTGGGGGCGTAGGCCAATTGGGCCTCGGTGAGGTCCGGATGAATCATCTTGGGGTCCAAGTTGTTCAGCACCCAGGACATCGCATCGCGCGGATCGGAGGCATCAAAATCGCCCACGACCATGATGGTTGCATTGTCCGGCCGATAGTGTTCCTTGACCCAAGAATCCACTTTATCCAAGGTGATATTCCGCACCGTCTCATGGTCACCAGCCATCGGCTTGTAGTAGGCGTGGTCTTCGCCATAGGTGTGCTTGTTGATGAACTCCAGGATGGGGAAGAACGGCATGTTGCCATTCTCCGTTCGCATCCGAATCTCGTTTCGGACAACTTCCAGTTCATTGGTGAGCTGCTTGGAAGTGACGCCTTTGATGGGGTCCAGCACAAGGGCGGATGACAACCGGAGCAGGCGCTTCATCTCCCGCGCAGGACAGACAGACATGTAGACTGTGTTGTCGTAGTCGGTGTACGCGTTGAGCTTGCAGCCCATATCGGACTGTTGCATCGTCCAGATCTTGGTGTTTCCTTCTTGGGTGGAAAGAAACCATGTGTGCTCAAGGACATGCGCCATTCCGGCTTCGGTTTCGGGATCGTCTGACGCACCCACATCGAAAACGGTGGTCACTGCGACAACGGGCAGGGTGTTGTCTTGTTGAAACATCACACGAAGACCGGAAGGAAACGTAAACATCAGCGTGTCGAGTTGGAATTCGACACTCCTGAACTCGAGGTCTGGCTTCTTGGGCATCCGAGAATTTGACGTGACAACAATCTGCTCTGTGGGCGCGGCCGCAGTGGCTGTGCTTTCGGCGACAGCCGTTCGTGGTGTGATGAAAAGACTGGTCAGAATCATCGCAATAAGGGCGCGCATCGTGTCTCCGTTGTTCGTGACGTATTTGCAGGTGGCACAGTATGGCATGAAAGGTGCGGTGGCCTGCCATCAGCGGATCACAAACGCGCAAATTATGCCCGGCTCGGATGTAGTTCTAAGCACGCCTACTGTCGTGGGTAAGGTCTGAGAAGCCTTTCAGTAGCGATCCCGAACAAAACGCAACCGCAAGAGCGTCCACAACGCGATGACGCCATCCGTCCAACGGATCTTTTTGCCTTCGGCCACACTTCGCTTGTCGTATTGAATGGGGATTTCAACAATCGTCGCCCCTCGACGACAGGACCATGCCGTCAACTCCGGGCACAACTCAAATCCGGTTGAACGAAGCGGCAACGACTGGAGAAAGGCTGTGTCAAAAGCCTTGTAGCAAGTGGGCTCGTCGGTCAGTCGGCATCCGTACAACAAATTGGCCGCGATGGTGACAACAAAAGAACCCACCCGAAAAGTGTCGATCGGGTATTCGTTGGTCTGCATCAAAACGCGCGAGCCATAAACCACCCGCGCTTGGCCCTCCAAAATCGGTTGAATGACCTTGGGAAAGTCAGCCGGGGAATACTCGAGGTCCGCATCCTGAATAATGGACACAGGTGATGTGGCCCGTACCAATGCCGTACGGATAGCGGCTCCCTTTCCCTGGTTGGACGCATGAAAGTGCACTTGAATCCGTGGGTCCATACTGGCTGCGCCTTCCAGAAACTCGCGGGTTCCATCGGTCGAACCATCGTCCACGATGATCAATTCGGACACCACATCCTCGGCCAATACTGCGCGTATGATGGGCTCAATGGTTGCCCGCTCATTGTACGCGGGCATCAAAACCGAAAGTGTCATCGGTGGGCCCCCAAAGACCGAACTTTCGACCTGTGTAATGTCGCCAGCGCATTGTCGCCTACAATGCTCGCCAAGCGTTCGATGTTGGCGTGAACCCACCACCGGTCCGGCCAAGCTCGCTCCAAGGCCTGAAAATACTGAATCCCCCGCTTGGACTGCTCTATCGACGTCCAAAACGGAGCGACCACTGGCACAATGTGCCGCTCTGTTTCGACAGAATCAATGGCTCGCGCCTTGAGGGTGTGCGTGACTGCTGCTTCCCAATTGCCCACACCGGCATGCGCATGAATGTACTGGATATGAACAAGCAAGGGAATCTGGGCCATCGCCATGGCTTGGTCAAGATCAAGGAGGGCATCGTTGTATCGCTCTTCCTCAATGTGGTGCTGCGCACGTGCTTCTAGCGCCAGACTGCTGTACCGATCAACCTGGACCGCGTGGTCATGAACTTCACGGGCCTTTTGGTGCTCGCCTTTGCGCGCATAGACCACACCCAGATTGGACAGCACAACGGAGTTATTTGGGGTAAAAACACGGGCAGCCAGGAAGTGGGATTCGGCCGCCAACAGTTCGTTTTGGCGCAGATGATGAATGCCCATGTTGGTATGAGACCGCCACGAGGGTGATTTCTCCACCGTATCCCGCCAGTAGCTTTCCCAAGTCTTAAAGACCGGGTTCCGATCCATGGTCAACTTGCCCAGCATGGAGACCAGCATGATGGCGAACACTGCCGAACCCATGCGGAAATGCCGCACAGTCCACGCGCAGATGGGCACCAGCCAACACATCGATAACAAAGCCATGGGCAAGTAAGGTCGGTGTTCATTCACCATCTCGGTAAGCGGCAAGATGGAGGAATGGGGGGAGATGAGTGCGAGCGCACTGATGGCCAGAAAACCATACACAGGACGCGCGATCATCACGCTTGCAACAACGATGGTCACAAGGCCCCACCCATAGGCTGCAGCAAATGGGACGGGATGAAACAAGCTGGTGTAGAACGGGTATCCCAAATGGTCTGCCACCAGGTTGTCGGGCATCCACCAGTTGCCCACATAGGTCCACCAGCTGGTCAACTGGGTGACAAAATAGACCCCGCTGGTCATCGACGGATCCTGACGCGCGTGCGCCAAAAAGCCTGGCAGTATCGACCACCGAATCATCATCATGGCGCCAGTAATCAACAACATGGGAGCCAGTACACGGAGGTTGGCGGCATTCAGCACATCGCGAGCACAACCCCACACGCTTTGCGTTGGCCGCCGCCGTTCAAGGGCGAGCATGGCGAGCCACATCGCGAACACACCCAGCACGGCGATGGCTTCTATCTTCGTGAACAGGGCAAGCGTGTACCATACCGCTGCCCAACGGTAACGGGTCGAAATAAAACAGATGATGGCGGGCAGCAGAAATGCAGTCGCCAACAGCGAAGAACGCGCCCAAAGGTAGTTCACCACACCGCTGGCGGTGGGGTGAGCCACGAAGACGATGGCAACAAAAAACGGAATCCACCTTCTCTGTTGTGAACTCGGAGCGTGTATCAAGCGTGGCAGCAGCATCGAACATAGCCGCATCAAGCACACAGCATTGAATGCATGGAGCAAGATCTGCACCAAGTGCCACGACCACATTTCCTGCCCACTGATGGCGTAGTTCAGCGCATAAGTAATCTGGAGGATGGGTCGATAATCACCGTTCGAACGCAGACTCGTAAGGGTAAACGGGTCGACAAAATACCGAGGGATAAAGCGCAGGCTCTCGATCCACGGATTGTTCTCCAAACCATAGGTGCTATCCAAATGAAAAGCATGGTCATGGTTGCTCGCGTACAAAGCAAGCGCTGCCAACACAATCATGATGTGTTGGAGTACGCGTCGATGGCATGCAAATTCACTCATGGTGGTTCAAGCCGACGACCTAAGCTCCGGCCAATCGTGCTAGTGCATCCGATGCGGCCTGCGCATCGTTGGTTTCACCGA
>Ga0163108_10003665_pt1 | contig 10897 bp, 10 predicted proteins | sample Fk1155metaG_FD_109644 | JGI IMG/M metagenome (GOLD analysis project Ga0163108, IMG submission 109644) | Marine microbial communities from the Central Pacific Ocean - Fk160115 155m metaG | ecosystem: Environmental > Aquatic > Marine > Oceanic > Photic zone | place: The Central Pacific Ocean...
CCTAACTCCGCTACTTCAATCTCATCGCCTAGCCCTAAATCAAAGAATTCTGCCTTTCCTGTTTGTCGCTCAGCATTTATTGCCGTTTCAACATTGGGCACATAACCGTACCTGTCGTGCCTTGGCATTCTTTCTTTTTCTTCTTGAGGTAATGAGAAAAACCTCCGAGCGTAATCGAACAGTTCGCCAATCTGTTTTTCCAATCCGTGATTTACCAGTAAGAAAAACCCTGACTGTACGCAAGCTTTGTGCATTAGGTCAATTTCCACTTTCCGCACTTTTGCTTTTCTAGATTTTACGTTGCTGTAATTAACTGTGTGAATTTTCAGAGATTCGTTACTCATGACAACAGTTTACACTTCTCCTAAATGTAGAAGCTCGAATGTCTAATCCTTAACTTCCGTCCGGTAAATATTCTAAGAAAATGTATAGAGAAGGCTAACAACTGTGCCAAATTCGCAAAATTCTAATTGAACTGCCAAAATCTAACAATCTACTGAAGAGGGGGCAACATGGCTGTTGGGTGGTTTATAGATGACACTCCATCTAAATCTTTTCCTATTTACACAAGAGGCAACGTGGGCGAGGTATTCCCCGACCCAGTTTCGCCCCTTACAGCGGACCACACTTGGCATGGAGCTGGTGATGTAGGAATCCGAGACTTTATGTCTAGATTCACTATTGACCTTGATGAGATAGACCCAGGAAACAAATTAATGTTTGAAATTTTCGGCGGATATATGTACTTGAACCTTTCAGTCGCAAGATTAATGGGGGCGCGATCCTCAGGAATGACCCCTGAAATGGTTGACATGGGTTTCTTTGGAAGTTCCTCTGCTCTCCCGGCTTATACCCCCCGAGAAAAAGATCAGGACCCAGAAATTTGTTCTAGAGTAGACACCCTAATGTTCTCCTGGATGACAGCAACTGATTTCCCAATCATTGATGAATTAACGGAAATCGTAGAAACAATTGTTTCAGAACGGCCGGACCTTTCAGCGATTTCAGATGAAGCTTTGATCCAAAGAATGCGTGACATGATGCCGTTGTTTGCCCGAATATTCTCGATTCATAGCGAAGTCAGCGCTGCAGCGTCGGTAACAATGGGTGCAATAACTGGTTTGGCTCTTGGATTGGGAAAGCCGGGTTTGGATTTACGTATTGCGGGAGGGTTAGGAGCAGTTGCTTCGGCAGCACCTAGTTTTGCCATGTGGGACTTAAGTAGGATAGTGAATTCTTCTCATGAGCTCACCAACGCTTTTGATGAAGGTCTTGAAGATCTCCAGACACGAATTGATTCAATCGCAAATAGCGAATTTGATGAAGGATTCGTTGCCTTCCTTAAAGAATTTGGTAGTCGAGGGCCAAACGAATGGGAGTTACGTTCACAAACTTGGCAAACCCATCCTGAACTCGTACTTGCGATCATTGATCGCATGCGTCTTGCATCCGGCGACCACGATCCTCGAAACCGCCATAGCGAAGCACGAAACCGTTCTGTTGACGCGTTAAACGAATTGCGAAACATGGTCCAAGCAGACGAAACAGCTGTTGGAACCCTAGAAATAGCGAGCACATCGAGCTCCGTATTTATTCCTGCAAGAGAACAGGCGAAAACCATTATTGTCAAAGTTGTCCATGAAGTTCGTTTGGCAGCCTTGGAACTCGGGAAGAGACTTGCGGAAGTTGGAAAGCTTGAAAAACAATCCCATATTTTCATGCTTCAGGACAAGGATCTTGAAACAGCAATAGAAAATGGAATGTCTGAAGAAGCTGCTTCACGTGAAAACGAATATCTTGAACTGTTTGACCTAAATCCTCCTTTCTGGTTCGCCGGAGAGGTGCCTAACGAAGTGGAATGGGTTGGAGAAACTGCTGCACTACCAAATCGAAAAGTAATCCAAGGAATGGGTGGTAGCGCTGGAGTTGTTACCGGCCGCGCCCGAATAATCCTTGACCCAACAAATCCAGGGAACTTAGAACCAGGTGACATACTTGTAGCACCGATTACGGATCCGTCTTGGACTCCCTTGTTTGTGCCCGCTAGTGCCGTGGTAGTAGATGTCGGGGCGACAATGAGTCACGCAGTCATTGTTAGTAGAGAATTAGGTATCCCATGTGTTGTTTCAGCAACAGGTGCAACCAGCCGCATCCCCGACGGAGCTGAAATTAGAGTAAACGGAGATACGGGTACGGTTACGATCCTGTCGTAGTTACGAACAATCCGGAGCCCATTCTTGGGCAAGATGGCCTTCTTCTATAAGCCATGAGATTGTATCTTTGAGTGTCTCCTCAACGGGCCTCCATGAACCCAATCCGCTCTCAATGAGAATACCCTCGTCTTCCCCAGGGACTATACCCAGCATTATTTCCACAGCTTCAGCATCAACCATCTGTTCAAGAGCTTCACGTGGCGTGGGAATTAAAGCCCGGTCGCGACCGGTAACTTCAGTTATTACCGCATGGAATTCTTCCCAATCCATGAAAGTCCCCGCAGCTACATAGCGTTTCGGACCAGAGCCAGGTGAAAGCAGACCCGTAACGGCAGTAGCTAAATCACGTACGTCGACAAGGCACCATCCGCCACTAGCAAGACTCATCATGATTTCACTCTGTAACGCTGGCGCAAGATTTGCAGCAAGAACATTGAGTCCTAAATCTGTAGGTCCTGTCACTCCAGCTGGGTAGATGATCTTTACGGGATCTCCCTTCGCTTGCATCGACCGTGCGTATTCTTCAGCGATAGCTTTAGATGCATTGTAAGGATTTCCGCCACCTTGAACAGGATCATCTCCTGATAATTTGTCACCGGTCGGTGGAAAAATAACAGACATCGTTGATACATGGATCACGGGATCACATCCAGCCGCGACAGCTGCATCCAAAATCAATTGAGCGCCAGGGCCATTCACAGATAATGCCTGATCCATTAAAGCAGGGTCCAGGCTAGTGAATGCTGCGGCGTGCACACAAGCGTCACATCCTTCCAGAGCTTCCGCTACGGCGGATTCATCTGTCATGTCGCCTACCACATACCCCAACTCGGCTTCTATGCCATGTAGTGATTTTATTCGGTCTAGTTTTTCAGCATCACGAACGAGCAGATTGACTTCGTGACCTGCTTCCACAATCGCTTTAAGAAAGTGCCCTCCGATAAATCCTGTTGATCCTGTTAACATGACTTTCATCACTGCCCCCTATCCTCCCTCAGAGAATAGCCTCCGGAAATACAAAAGTCTCATGTTAGTGTCACCCAGCCAAACTCGTTTAATCTATCTATCATGAATGACCATGGAAGAGTTTGAAACATTCCAGAGTGAATTCGCTGATGGGAGCATTCCTCCGGATGCATATTGGGAACGATGGAGAACGGTTTGGGAAACTAGCAAAGAATTCGCGTCTTATTTCAATGGCGAAAACGAGCGTCGTGACAAAGCATTAGGTGAGATCTTTTCGCGGTATCCCAACCTCAGAGCTTCCTTCATGACCGAACCCGAAAGGAAAAAACTTATCGGTCTTCCCAGTACGGTGACTATTTTCCGAGGTGGGCAACAGGCGAATATTGCTGGCTGGTCGTGGACGCTAGAACGTGAACGAGCTGAACATTTCGCACGTTCCGGCGCCACTGATGGAAGACCTCTCCTCGCAATCGTCTATGACCTTCCATCTACAGCAATACTTGCTTATTTACGAAACGAAGGATATTCCGAAGTGATCGTTGACCCGTTGACGATCACGATTGAAACCGCCGTGCTCTCAAGAATCGAATTTGTCCGCATTGACTAAGAGGGCCGACTAGTCTTATTTTATGCCCAAATCTCGATTCTCTACGCAAGTTAAATTATTGCTACTCGGAGCTTGTATCGCTTTACTTAGTACCGGCTGTTTTAAATTGAATATGTCGATTGCTGTTGAATCTGATGGGACTGGTACTTTCTACGGTGATTTCGCTGTCAGCAAACAATTAGCCGAGGTCTTTGGCCCCGAACAAGAAGATTTATCTTGCGAAGAGATTCTGGACGAGAATGATCAAGCTTTTGATGAAGGACCATTATCGGACTTCCCTAGAGATGCAGTGATTGAAACCTATGAAGATGACGATTGGTGCGGGCAACGTCTCACACTTACATTTACTGATTTTGGAGCTTCCCTAGATGATTTTCCTTTGTCAGTTGACGGATCGATCCTCACATTCATCATCGCTGGAGAAGAGCTTCTTGGTTCAGATGAAGGGCTCGGAGCTGATTTTGGTGAGGATGAGGATATCAACCCTATGTTTCTCTTGCAGGCTTTCGGTATACCTGAACCCGAATTTATGATTTCGGTTGATCTTCCAGGCAAGATATTAGAACATAATGCTGACTCATTAGATGGGTCGACATTAACCTGGGAGCTTGATTTCCTAGATTTAGATCCTGATTTCTCACCTTTCGCAAAAACAGATTTAACAGTTGACTCAAGTTCCGGAGGATCTGGAAGGACAATTGGAATAGTTTTGGGTATCGTCGGACTCGTCGCTCTCCTCGCCGCAGCAAAAGTGGCTCAAATGCGTGTATCGTCCAAAGACTCTGAAGGTGACGAGGAACAACAATAAAAAATACTATGTAGTTGTGTTCTCCCAACGGCTATGCGGGTCTATCCCCCCCACATGTATTTTTCCCGTTTCCCCTTTCGTGTCATCGTAGAAGTAGAGGCGTGGAGCCATCGCTCCTCTAAATTTAAGGTGTGCTTCCATGAAAATTTTCCCTGATGCGTTTACTTCATGAGCTACTGGCAGAACTCTTTGGTTATATAACCGTTCATCCTTTCGCACATTATCTGACTCTTTCATTGATGTTCCTTGTGCATGCCAGGAAAAATCGCTCCCACTTGAGCACCATTGGTAGAAATTACCTGAGTAAGGTGTCCTAGCGTACGCTTCGAAAGCTAGGAAGGCTTGCCAAATGTCACGACCCCAAGTTTTGGACCGCTGATTATTGTCCATGTCTTCTAATCTGATTGAAACGTTCTTAGCTATCTCTACTCGGTCCAGTAGGTCACGACCCATTTCAAGGGCTTCGGCAATAGAACCGATGGATTCGGTCTCTTCATCACGGAAATTTTGGACATCCTCATTTATAGCGAAGGTGATAGCGCGTTTCGTGACATCTAATTGCTTCTGCTCAGCTTCAGCTTGGCTAGCTTCCAAAGCATCAGTTCTTTCAATCCACCATTCTTCTGCTTCTCGCCGTTGGATATCTTTGAATCTGATTTGGTCTTGCAAGCTTTCGATTTCTTCAATTGCATGTTCTAAGTCAGCTGACACGTCACGTAAGTTTCTACGGAGTTGCTGCATTTCTTCCTGAAGATTATCGAAGTCAGTATTTTTTCTCTCTGTTCTCGCCTCATCATCTGGATTATTGAAACCCCTTAGTAGCCTAAGCCCAGCTTCACAGTTCTCCGGCAGTGAAAGTGCCAGCATATACGGTTGTATAGTCCGAAGGACTCTTCTCTGGATGGTTTCATAGGGTAGTTTGCGCACATCAGCGGCAGGAATTGATGGCGCAGCTAGAACGGTTCGGAATTCAATTTCTGAAGGAGGATAAATTCTTATTTCCCCCGGCTCTAACGAAAGGTTACGCCCCACGAGATTCTGGAATTTTGCTAATTGACCTGGTCCGAGATACAACATCTCTATCACTCCAGCGAATTCTAACGCCAGTGAATGAGCCATTGTAATCGTCTCTCCCTTGTTCCGTAGTGGGTCGTGAGCCACGCAAATGATAGCTACAGGTCTATGCGCACTTTGAATCTCCGTTACGAACCGATCAATATTCTTATGATTTGGAGGTGGCAATCGTAAGTGAAACTCCGAAGAACCTCTTCTTGGGTTGCCCCCTGACTGTTCTGAATTACCGATAAGTAATCTGCTGAGATCTTTTATGGTTTCAAGAGACTTGAGTTCAGATTCATGCGTTTCGCTTTCAGCGTCAAGCCATACGTACTGATACTGATGGTCGTTTACTACTCTGACCGATATCCGAGAACCCTCGTTACCTGTTTTTCGTAGTTCATTGACTAGCAGTCCCTTTTCATTTACTTGCGTAAATTCGAAATTTGAATCACCTGACCAGTGTTCAAAGGTTTCCCTAATAGAAGGAACAAGGTCGGGTTGATTGTCTTGCCATATGACCCTGTAGACAAGTTCCATCAAACACCCCTTGAATTAACCTTCATCAATTATCAGTCTTACAATCAAGAAACGCAAACTTGAATTATTGCTGAGAAGACAGAGACAATTTGAATTCGTCGTGGGCGGCATCGGTTGTTTTTTTATCTGCCCAAAGGTCAACAATTGTCATCGCCATAATTTTGGCACCATCAATGACTGCTTCGTCACCGCTTTCGCTACGTGCATGCGTTGCGAATTCAGGTGTATGAATGGGAGTTCCATATGGAGCTACTCCGATCATGGGATGTATGGAAGGAACTAGGTAACTCACATTTCCCATATCTGTGCTACCAACCACTTTAAGGTCAGCGTCTGGTTCAACTGTCGTTCGACCTACTCGAGAGGCATTCGCTGAATAAAGGGTGCAGATTATTTCGTTATCTATCATGTCCGCGTAGTAGGGGTCTATCCAATCATGGGTCATTGCGCATGAAGTAGCTTGAGCTCCTGCATCTAAACAGTTCAGGACTCGTTTCTTCAACGGTTCTAAACTCTTGGCATTCTTTGACCGTACGTACCATTCCATTGAGGACCGTTCAGGGACAATATTCGGTTTTGCTCCAGATTCAATGAAAATTCCATGGATGCGCTCATCAGGTCTTATGTGCTGGCGCAATGCAGCCACGTTTTGGTAACCCAGCACTGCGGCATCCAGTGCGTTTCGCCCCCTATGTGGAGCTGCAGCGGCATGCGCTGCCTTACCTTCATAGGCTATGTGGAGACGTTGAATAGCTATAGTGTTCATTCGAACTAAATCTCCAGATGCGGGGTGGACCATCATGGCAGCATCAACATTGTTGAATGCTCCACGGTCGGCCATGAAGACTTTGCCACCTCCGCCTTCTTCCGCAGGGGTTCCGAGAATACGTAGAGTCCCTCCCATTTTCTCTGCGACCGTTGCTGCTGCTAGACCCGCACCCAAACCCGCTGTTGCGATAATGTTATGCCCGCAAGCATGCCCTATGTCCGGCAACGCATCATATTCACAAAGGACCGCAATGGTCGTTCCTTTATCTCCTGCAGATGCTTCAAATGCTGTTTCTAGATCATATGCTCCACGAATAGGATTTAATCCTTCGTCTTCAAGAATCCCAGTCAGCACTTCATGAGCGAAATGTTCTTCAAAGTTGAGTTCGGGGTTTTCGTGAATCACATGGGATGCTTCGATTAACGTGTCGGCGATCCGATCTACCTCGTCGCAGACAACTTGTTTAATCTCATCAACTTCTTCATTTGAGATTCCCACAGCCATAAGTTTCCTATCTGAGTTTTAATTGTACTGAGTCTAGTCAATCAGGAGTTTACGTCCTACAAAATTGTATTTATTTAACTCAGTGCATAATTCGAAAGTTTGCTATTTGCTTCGCAACCCTTTACTTTTGTTTGTCAGGAAGGAGAATTGATGACACATACCGTATCTTTAGAATTTGATTGCGCGGAAGGTAAGGGAACCGAGTTTCTTGATATCCTTCTGCCGGCTTTAGCTGATACTCGAGCTTTTGAAGGCTGCATTAGTGTAGAAACTTTTGTAAATGCAGATGCGCCCGATACCATTTTTCTTTGGGAGAAATGGGAAGAACGTTCGAATCAGGAAGCTTACATGGTGTGGCGAGTTGAAACGGGTCTTCTAGATCTCATAGGGCCTTTCATGGCTGGTCCTCCCAAAATCGCGCATTTAGAAGCAAAAGATTAATTTAACCTAATAATTTTCTTCGGAATTTATTAGCTGCTTCAATAATCGCTGCAGGTGTGAATTCCCACCTGTCATCAGGTGGTCTTTGGCGTTGCACTGGCCTTCTTTCTATCGGAGGTGCCTCTTGGGGTTTGGTCTGCGATGGATTCCCAGCTGTCAGCATTCTCATTGCGAACCGTAAGTCATCCGCATTCCGTTCCGCGGCTTCCCTTAATTTTTTTTCACTGTTTAATTCGAGTCTGGCTCGAAGCAATTCAGCTTCAAGCTCAGATACTCGGTTTTTATCTTGTATTTTAGGAGGTTCATCTGGTGCTGATACTCCATCCCATGCCCCTGAAGAAATAAGGGAGGGAATAGGGATCTGCCAACCTGTTTCAGTTTTAATAGCGCCCTCTATTTTTCCGTCTGTGATCCACCTTCTGAGAGTGCCGCGAGATTTTGAAGAGTCTCTAACTGCTTCTGCGAGAGTAACCGTAGGTGCAGTAGATGCAGCAATTACAGGTTTTTTGTTTCCATGCTCCTGTTCCTTCCCTTCTTTATTGCCTTTTGCTGGAGTAGTTGACTCAGGTTTTTCTACTTTTTCTTGTGGGGGCCAAAGGATTTCCTCATCCATAGCTGGGCTCCTCTCAGGAATTTTCTTGATGTACTGAGTGTGAGGATCCGCAGAACTGTGATGAGATTAGAATTGATCCTGCGGCAATTGATTTTCCTGCCATTTTATTCCTTAATCTCGCCAACCATTTTTTCAGGTCGAACTATTTCGTCAAACTCTTCTTCACTGAGATGACCTAATTTAATTGCCTCTTCTCGAAGTGTCGTACCGTTCTCGTGTGCTGCTTGTGCTATTTCAGCAGCTTTGTAGTAGCCGATACGGGTATTTAGGGCTGTCACAAGCATCAAGCTTTGGGAGAGCAAGTCTTCAATTCTTTCAATGTTGGGCTCTATCCCCGTTGCGCAGTTATCGTTAAAACTCTTGCAAGCGTCCCCAATGAGTTGAGCGCTAAGAAGCACATTGTAAGCCATAACCGGTTTGAAAACATTGAGTTGAAATTGTCCATGAGTTCCAGCAATGGAAACGGCTGAATCATTTCCAATCACCTGAGCGCAAACCATTGTGAGAGCTTCACATTGTGTGGGGTTAACCTTCCCAGGCATAATTGAACTGCCGGGTTCATTAGCTGGGAGTGCTATTTCTCCGATTCCGCAGCGGGGACCACTAGCTAACAATCGAATGTTATTCGCTATGTGCATGAGGCTTACCGCTACTCTTTTTAAACTGCCGCTAATTTCCACCATTGCATCATGTGCGCTGAGGGCTTCAAACTTGTTTTCTGCAGTAACAAAAGGGTGTCCGGTAAGTTCGGAGATTTTCTCTGCTACAGCAACATCATAACCTTCAGGAGTGTTTAGCCCAGTTCCAACTGCTGTTCCCCCTAATGCGAGTTCCCGCACCCGCTCTAAACTATCTCGCACTGCTTCCATGCCTCTTTGGAGCTGCATCGCATATCCACTGAATTCCTGACCAAGCGTCAACGGGGTTGCATCCATTAAATGTGTCCTCCCCGTTTTGGGAATCTTCATGAATTCCTTGGATTTCTCTTCGAGAGTGGATCGGAGCAACTCAATATTTGGGAGGGTTTCGGCCACGACCATTTGGTATGTTGCCATGTGCATGGCTGTAGGGAACGTATCATTTGAACTTTGACTTTTATTAACGTCATCATTTGCGCTTACTAGCTTTTCTGATCGGAAATCTCCTCCTAGAAGTTCTGTTGCACGATTCGCTATCACTTCATTAAGGTTCATGTTGCTTTGTGTTCCCGAACCTGTTTGCCATACAACCAATGGGAATTCATCTCTAAGTTTCCCGTCAAGAATTTCATCACATGCAGAAGAAATCGCTTGGGTTTTATCGTCAGGAAAATCTGTTAGCTCATTATTGACAATCGCTGAAGCTTTCTTAAGCTGAGCGAATGCTCTAATAATTCCTTCAGGCATTTTCTGCCCACCAATTGCAAAGTTCTCAATGCTTCTTTGCGTTTGGGCACCCCAGTAACGTTCGTCAGGTACTTGTATTTCTCCTAGGGTGTCTTTTTCAATTCGGAATTCCGCCATGTCCACACTCTAGCCTCATCAATCAAGCCGGTTGCAACTACTCGCCATTCAACCTTTAAATGAAGTTGTTAATCCCCTCTTTGCTTCTGAGAAGTTTAAAGTATTTAACCTAAGCGTCTAAAAATAGATCGTTGAATTAGTTGAAAGCCCATGTCAGCCATACGCCCTTGAATGTCCGGATCTGCGAACATTTGATTGCTCGCTGCCATTAGGTCATCCAAAGAATCTGAAGTTGAAATTGTTATATACATTCCCGTTAACGGTCCCGCTGCTATAGCTTGCGTCCTTCAAGGGCATCGTCGCCATCCTGGCCAACGCCGACCCTGAAGATCGCAAGGTCGTCTACAGCGAACTGAACCTCTCTGTCGTCTACCACGACGACGGACGCATGCAGGTCTCCGCAAGACCTGACGCGTGTACTAACGAGTGTGTCGGAGGGGGGACTTGAACCCCCACGCCCGTAACGGGCACTAGCCCCTCAAGCTAGCGCGTCTGCCAATTCCGCCACTCCGACATTATGCAGATGTCAGTTTACCCACTTTGTTGCGAGACTAAACCTCTAATTCAAACTAGGTTTATTTACTCGTCAAGCATCAACGCAAGTGCGAGAGTAACGAATGTGAAAGTCAACGCGAGGATAATTGTTATCCTGTCTAAATTTCTTTCGATCACGGTTGATCCAGCTGCCTGAGACCCCAAACCACCGCCGAACATATCTGAAAGTCCCCCGCCTCTACCACTGTGTAGAAGAACCAGTCCTATCAAGGCAAGAGCGATAAGAGTATCGATGATAACGAGCAAAGCTGTCATAAGGTGATGTTATCAAGATGCTTCATTGAAACACCTTATCTTCACATGCATTATCCATATTCCTCTTC
>Ga0163108_10003666_pt1 | contig 10897 bp, 11 predicted proteins | sample Fk1155metaG_FD_109644 | JGI IMG/M metagenome (GOLD analysis project Ga0163108, IMG submission 109644) | Marine microbial communities from the Central Pacific Ocean - Fk160115 155m metaG | ecosystem: Environmental > Aquatic > Marine > Oceanic > Photic zone | place: The Central Pacific Ocean...
CTGCAGCATGCGGAGGGGTTGGAAAAAGAGATGGACCTCGCCTTTACCCCGAGGGAGATTCCCTTCGGAACGAAGGAAGATGCTCTGGAAACTTCGGCCTGCCTAGGGGGGAGTCGGTATATCATTCGAAAAGGGCACGGTTTTGTCTCTGTAGGGGGGAGTTTGGATGAGGCGGGTGATTATTCTCTCCAGGTTCATAATAGGGCTCTAGAAATGGCCAAAACGCCCGATTCCCCTTGACCTTACTTGGGTGAGGGGTACACTATCGGGCTCACGGGGGCCGTTAGCTCAGTTGGCTAGAGCACCTGCTCGACACGCAGGGGGTCACTGGTTCAAGTCCAGTACGGCCCACCATTTCCCCATTTTCTCTCCATTTCTACCGATATTAAAAAATGTGGAATAATAAATAATTTATGGTTGATTCTGCATATAATATGTTGTATTCTTTGGGTGTTCGAAAAGAGTCGTTGTTCTTCAAAAAGCGGAAATAAAGGAGCGGAAATATGGAAGCAAATACGATGGAAATGCCCTCGCGCGCAAAGCAAGAGGGTCAGGATAATAAAAAAGGGCTCCCTGTCGCGGGTATTGCTGGTGCCGGGATCGCGGTTTGTATTGTAGGGGTTCTCGGCTTCTTCCTTCTCTCTTCTGGGGATGCAGGGGCCTCCAATAGCCGATTGGTTGATCAATCCTACGCTGAAATTGATCTTGAGGTTCTTCATCGTGAAATCCCTGGGTCGGGGAGTCGGATGGATACTTTTTTCTGTCAACCGATCTTGATTCTCAATCCTGAGATGGAAAATTTTAAGGAAATTCAATCCAATCTCGAGAAACGGAAAAATTCAATTCGAGGGGAACTGTTCCGGATCCTCTACACCATGCCTGTCCGATTGTTTCGGACCCAAGATTTTCTTGCCCGTATTTCGAGCGTTTTTACCGATGCTGTAAATCGCTTCTTGGGACCAAACTTTGAAGGGAAGGCGATTGTTGATCAGGTAACCTTTCCGCTTTTTGAAGCCCCTATCTCATAAGGAATATCCGTTTTCAAGACTGGATCAATGCGGTACCTTTCCTGCATGATTCTTTGCTTTTCCCCTTCAGGGGGACTTCAATGGTAGCTCCGGATACGGGGCGGATTGGGTCCCCTGTGGGAGTTTCTCTCGAAAACCCTGCTTTGAGAGATCAGCTTACTCAAGCTGACCATCTCGATTCAGGGGAGGCAACTCCTGGTTCCATCCGGGATCAAATTTCCGCCACGCTTGAGTCTGCAGTGGATCAACACGGCCTTCTTCATCCCGTCCCTATGCAAGTAATGATTCATGTGGTCAATCGTTGGGTTGGTTATAAGGAGTCTGTGGGGGAGTCTGTCCTCGATGATGTGCTTACTCGCATTAAGCGAGCCTGTCGCGAAGTGACTCGGAATTCCCGATTTAACGATAATATTTTTAATGTGCTTCTTCGACTTTCGGAATCGTGTGCCCGAGCCGGAAAGGCGGAAGAAGGGCTCCAATTTATGTCGCTCAATGAGTTTCTTATAGAATCGTGGCGAGGGCGGAATCATCCTGACTATGCCGGGGCAATCTATAATCTAGGTCGATATTTCCGACTACTCGGCAGGAACGAAGATGCGCTATCGGAATTCAACCGTGCCCTTCTTGTAACCGGTTCGGAGGATTTTTCTGAAATCCAAAAACATACGAATCGTGCTCTAGAGCGCCTTACGGAGGGGATGGTTCATCAGGAATATGCGGATCCCGACATATTACGCTCGTGGTTCTGTTTGTTAGAGTCGACTCTTCTTCCGCAGAGAAAAACGGCTGCAAAAGAGATCCTTCAAATTTGTCGTAAGAATTCACATCTCGAACTACGTGCGGCTCATGAAGGGATTGGAAAAGGTCGGGCGGACACGGATCCGGACGTTTGGCAGCCCCTCTCCTTGGCCCGGTTGCATCTTGGATCTTCTCCTGCTCATGTAGAAGCGTCTCTTGTCTTGGAGAGAGAGCTTTCTTCTGCTCAGGAATCCATTCGTGAAGAAGCCATTTCGTTGCTTTCGAGGATGCCTGCGGGAAGGCCTGAGGTGGATCTTTTCGAGGTTCTTTCTTTGCATATGTCGCATGCCCTTCGATCAGAAGACCCTTTCGTTGTGGAACATGCCGCCCGGTGTTTGCACGAATGTGCTGGATGGCAGGATCTCTCCTCCAGTGTGGTGAAGACAGTTTCCGACATCTTATCTGCTGCGGAGGGGCAACTTGCGCACTGGATGATGGGGATTCTCTACAGTTCTGCGCAATATTCTGAGACGGATCTCACCCCGGCTGTGGCGGCCTTGGAAAAAGCGCATCGTGATCTTTCGGAATTGCGTCCAAAACCGGGTCGAACACTCTGTCGGCACTACGAGAGAGTGTTGAATGAAACCTATATAGATGGTCCAGAGTCGACGCTCAAACTTCCCCTCCATTGGAAGGGAGAACAGAGTCGAATTCCTCTTTATGGCCTTTCTGATAAGGTGGTAGAGAATCGCGTGGAAGGAGTTGGGTCGTGTGTCCGTTGTGGCTCTCTAGACGTGTCCTGCTTGTTCTCTTCCACTACGGTTTGCGAAGTCTATTGTGTATCGTGCGATCGATATTCGAACTACCGGTTTCTGCAAGATCCCCTCTACTAAAGAGGTAGCGGTTGTTTCATTTTGATACACTACCGGTATGTTGCTTGGGGAGCATATTTCCTGTCTGGTGTTTTTCCTTCTGATCGGATCGAGTCTTTGTGCTCAAGATCTCGATCCTCCCGATGACAAAAAGTATACCATTGGGGAGATCCTTCTCGAAAAACATACTATTTTCGATGAGGAGGAAGGCTCTTCTTTTTTTCACAGAGCGGCAAATGCTCTGCATGTCATTACCCAAGATCATGTCATTGAACGGGAATTCCTTTTTAAGAAGGGGGATTCATACCGGGCGAGCCTTTTGGAAGAAACGGAAAGGAATCTCCGGCAACTTGGCTTTATTGCCGAAGCTCATATTTATGTGGAATTTCATCAGAATCAAACCGTCACGGTCACGGTCAAGGTTCGGGACAAGTTTTCCCTCAGTGTGGGGGCAAGTGGAGGGTTTTCTGGGGGAGAGAGTACATTTCGCTTTCTTTTGGGAGAGTCGAATTTTCTGGGAAGGGGTGTCGATATAGACGCTCAGTATGTCTATTCAGAAGAAGAGTCCGGTATTGGTTTATCCTACTTTGACCCCCGTTTTCTAGATTCTCGACATAAAGTTTTTGCCTCTATTGACCTTCTGGATGAACGGGAAAAATATCAAATCATTGCAGAGCGCCCCTTCTTTTCCCTGGAAACCTTATGGTCTTGGGGTGGATCGGTTCTCTATCAGGAGTCTCATTCTGTCTATTATCATGCGGGAGAAGAGGTGAATCGGGTTCCGACAGAGAGATTTAGTGTGGATACGTTTCTTCAGAGAGCGTGGGGAGATCGTACGTTTCGGTTGAAATTTGGTCCCAGGCTCTCTTTTTCTACTCCCGGATTTTCTCCGCCCCTTCCCGAAGATGTCGTTGCTGGTTATGAATTAGCGATTCCCACAGATCGTCATATTATTGGGGTCTCCCTGGCGACAAGTCTCGATTGGTTCCCCCAATACATAGAGCGAAAGGAATTGGATGCGATCGATTTTGTAGAGGATCTTGCCTTGGGTGTTTCTGTTGGATTGAATCTGGGCTTATCCTACTGGGATATGGAAGGGGGACATGGGCCTCGACTTCCGTTGGAATTGAATCTGGTTTCTACTTTTCAGCCGGCCGAGGATCAAATCGCCACCCTACTGACTTCCGGCACTCTTCGTCGAGGAGATGGAGAGACCGAAGCGTGGGGGTTTTCTTCTGCGCTACATTATTACTATTCCGGGCTTCCTTCCCAAACTTTGGCACTGAGTCTTTCTTTTAACGCGGGAAAGGACTCTCTCGATCTTCCTGTGCAATTTACTCTTGGGGAAAACAGTGGGTTGCGGGGATACGATGCCCGGTACTTTGAAGGAGATCGGAGGCTGAGGATCAATTTTGAGGACCGTATATTTACTCCCTTCGAACTATTTACCCTTCGTCTTGGTTTGGTCGCCTTTCTTGATGCTGGATATGCGTGGGAATCTTCCCAAGGGTTCCAATCGGATGATCTGAAGGTGAGTGCTGGCTTTGGGTTTCGGGTTGGGTCGGCCCGTTTCTTTCAAGGCTCCGTTCTTCGTATTGATTTTGCTTTTCCTTTCGATGAGGAAGGATCGGATGGAATCTCGGTCTCGGTGACAACTGGCCAAGTGTTTACTCTTTACAGCAATCCGGACAAGCTCACCCTTCGGTGGTAAAAAAAACGGCTCCAGGCAGTGAGCCTGAAGCCGTTTATAGGGCAGGTGATGAGAATGTTTCTGTCCAGCTACCTTTCTTTCATCTTCATACCAACCTCTTTGTGCTTTTCTTTTGGTTGTTTCATGAAATCGGAAATATCAGATCGGGTTTCCCAAAAAGGCGTAGGCGGGTGCCCTTTTGTTCTGTTCTGGGGAGGGGTGGGGTGGGTCGGGAATAGGGAAGTAGAGTCTCCCCGCCTTTCCCTCGTGGGACAAGGGCGGGGAACTCAGGAGCGGATTTTTAGTTTTGATCAAAGGAGAAGCTGAAGTCGATCTGAATTGAGATCTGGATGTTGATGTCGACAGAGTCACATACTCCGTCACTATCGCAGTCCTCGTCGTCCTCATCATCTTCGTCCTCATCGAAGAGGTCCGGGATCCCGTCACTATCCTCGTCGTTTTCATTTTCCAATAGGTCTGCTTCTCCGTCCTCATTATCATCGACATCGGCGAAGTCGTTAATTCCGTCGTTGTCTGCATCCAAATTGGAAAGAAGGGTTCCGGATAGACTGGAGGTTTCATTTAAACCCGCAGACAGGGTGGTTGTCCCCAGGTTTACTGTGCCCCCTCCTGTCGTGATCTGAGAGGTCATTCCAAAGCTCGCCATGAACATTAGAGTTCCCTCGTAGAGATCCATATCTCCGTCGCTATCGAAATCAATCACGAAAACGATCATAACGGCCGCCATGAAAGACTGTACTGTGACGCTATAGTTTCCGGCTGCATCCACAGGTGCGATAACAGTTTCGCCTGTTTCGACAATGGCGACCACATTCAGAGTGCTATTGAGAGCCGCACAATAAGCTCCTGCGGCTTCGGCTTCTCTTTGGAGCATTCCGGTAGGATTTGTGATATTCCCAAGGAAGGTTGTTGATTCGCATTCTCCGCCTCCACCGGGGCCTTGATTGCCATGTTGTTCACTTTGCGTTTCATCCAGTCCAAGATCGAGCCCACTCAAATCAATGCATCCCGCCATAGAAATTGCCAGGATGAGAATGCTCAGTCCAGCACCAACCCGTTTCATATTGCCTCCTTGTCTTGAATACAGAAAACTGGTTTTCCTCGATCGGGGATTATTCTTGCCGGCATATAGGTTGGATACCTTAGGGCTGGAGATGTTATGGAGAAATTTATTTGGGTGGGTGATCGGAGGGCGGGAGGATCTGTCTTGGTTTATAGGTACTCGATATCTCTTCCGTGAACGAAAGCTCTCACGAGGGACAATGTTGGTGTCATCGTATACCAAGCGACATCTTTGCCCGATGCCTTATATTTCTTGAAGATACTGCTCGCTTCAACTGGACTACATCGAATGGTCTTGTTTTTTAATTCGATTCTTTCTGTATTGAGTATGTCCATAATTTACCCCACCACGTAAAACCCAAATAATTCAAATTATGTTTTCTTCCAGATTAGTGTGTCCTCTTCCTCTAAAAAGAAGGTGCAATCCTCGATAGAAATATTTTCCCAGTTGTCATTACCAGACTGTAATGCTTTTCGGAGGAGGAAGAGGGTCTCTTCTGACCCGCAGGTTTGAATCCTTTGCTCCGAAGCTGTCATATTCGTTCTCCTATTACTCGCTATGACTCTTATTGCAGTTCGGGAAAGTTTCTTGCGGAAAAAAAACGAAAAATAGGATTCTCTTGTGGTGGCGAGTTAGAATAGGATTATGGCTGAAGATCGATTTCCGACGACAATGTGGACTAATATTCAACATGCCGGAAAAGAAGACCCCATGGCCTCAGACAGGGTTGCTCGGCGCTACTACCCAGCTCTTCTGGGTTATTTACAGGGGAAAGGTTTGTCTTCCTCCGATGCGGATGATGCGGCTCAGGAGGTTTTTCTTCAGCTTTTCAGTAAGGACGTTCTCGTTCGGGCCGATCGAGAAAAGGGGCGCTTTCGGGCTCTTCTTATCACCGTAACAAAGCGGGTAATGCAGGGAAACTACCGAAAGCAATCGGCACAGAAACGAGGCGGTGGAGCCCAAGCGGTTTCCCTCGATAAAATAGCCGAGCCGAGCTCTGGAATTGGCGGTGACGTTGAAGATGAGGATTTTGATCGCGGATGGGCTTCCAATATAATGGGGCTTGCGATGAAGGAACTTGCCGCTGAATGTGACCGATCTGGAAAGTTGTATCACAAGTCTCTAACGATGTTTCTCCGTGGAAAGGCGTACCAGGAGATCGCAGACGAGCTTAATACTTCCTTAACAAATGTGAGCACTTGGATCCGTCGAGCCAAACTTCGCTTAAAAACGTTGATCGATGATGAAATTCGTACCTACTCTTCCACAGAAGAGGAGTATCAGCGGGAAACAATGATCGTTCGTCGTTATGTCAATCCAGACCCTGATGAGGGGCAAAAATAAGAGAACCCGGTATTGGAGAAGTCTCCAAAACCGGGCTTCAGGCAGGTGATGAGATTTTCTTGTTCGGCCTTTGTTTTTTCTTTCTGTCTTCTCTTCTACACTCCAATCCGATACCTCTGTGGGTTTCTTTCATAAAAAAAATGGTTTTGCGCAAAAATAAGAGAACCCGGCATTGGAGATTTCTCCAACACCGGGCTTCGGGCAGGTGATGAGGTTTCTTACCTTCTTCCCGCTCCTACGTTATTGGCTACTTTGCCGTTTGGATTTTCTTGTTGCACAAAATATTCCATAGAACTCGGTTGGTATGAATCGGGGGCTTCTACGTAGAGGAATGCAGTATAGGGATTGAGGGTCTCCCACTCTTGCTGCGGGAATTTGGTTCTTCTTTTATCCGTATCCTTGGTCGTAGTCGGTATTATTTTCCGAACTAGTTGTTTTTCTACCGGGTGATTGCTTTGCACAACGGGATCCTTTTGGGATGGGATAGATAGACTTACTCCCGCAAGGCAAATAAGACTGATCGAGAAAATTCGAATGGTTCCTTCTCCTTTCCTAGCAAACCTCCAGCGTGCACTTTTCTTTGCAGAGAGTGCTTTTTTGTTGCAGGGAAAGGGGGAAATTCTAAGAGGGGGTGATTGGGAGGGAAGAACTTTAAATCTTCCCGGGACGGCCACCTAGGAGGGTGACCGTTAACCGGTCAGAAAGATTTTATTGAGCGATTCCATAGACCGGTTTCGCCATAGAGTCCGCTCCAATTCCATAGGTGCTTCTAAGCTTTGTTTCCAGTTGATGAGCGATTCTGTGGTGGCGGATCGAAGTCTCGGATGATTCCATGATTTCCATCAGAGTCGGGAGGACCTGTTTTTCGACTTTCGACTGTTCGAAGGGCATCCCTGTTCGGGTGGTCGCTTCGAGCCATGCGGTTGCGACGGCAATCTGTAGCCCCCGGTTATTCCGTTGTTCGAAGTAGGGAAGGAGCTTAATGAGGTCCTCACTCGTCGCGACCATTCCCAACATTTGACCTGCCAAGAGGAGAACCTCTTCATCCTTTTCTTCTTCGAGAAGGGGCTCTAAACAAAGAAAAGCATCTTGTGTCGCTAATACCGGGATCGCCTTTAGAGCATTCAAACGGATATCGACACTTTTACTAGAGGTGAGTTCTCTGAGAATAGGCGTAACCAAAGTTTCCATTCTTTTCTGGACCGCTTGATCGGAAAACTCGATCTGAATGGCCTGTAATCTATTTATCGCTTCCATTTTCAAATAGGGCGTCGTTGCCTCCGTGAGGAGGTCGATGGCCATTTGAAGTCTAAACTCTCTTTCGACAGGCATCTCCTCTTCTAGAGGTGGTGTTACGTAGAGAGTTCGAGTGTTAAGCGCGGCCTCTTCTGTTCCCGCAGCAAAGGAGCCGAGAAGTGATATTAGTGCAATGGGAAGGCTTAAAAGGGCTATTCTCATCGTTTCATCCTCCGCAAAATAGGGATCCTACTTCGTATTTTTCCTGCGTATTCGTTATCGGGGGTACATTCACCGGTTTTCGCTGCAGGTTTTAAGAGAAAAGGTAATCTTCATTACTATCTGCGGGTCGAGGGAATCTCTACGGTGAAAATATGAATTTTCTATGAATAGGGTAAATTTTTGTAACTTGTTGGTAACAAGGGGGATATTAGTGTTTGTGGAAGAATGCGGCAGGTGATGGGGGCGGCTTGGATACGATTACTGGATATCGATCTTTTTACGAAACTTCCGAAAGACAATAGAGAGAATCGTCTCTTTCCCGGTCACAATTTCGGCCATTCCCACCATGCCCAATTTTACTTTTCCCTGAAGGGCTCCAAATCCAATCTCCTCGCTATCGAGGTCAATTCGGATGGAGTAAATGACCTTTCCTTCGTTCACGTTCGAGTCGGGGGAGATGAAAACGATCGTTCCCCCGAGCGTTCCTTATTTCTGATAATCAAAAGCTTCGAGCCGGATTTTTGTTTTCATTCCGGTCTTGATTAGTCCGGCATCACGGCTTTCTACATAGGCTTCCATCTGCATGCCGCTCTGTTGGCTGATCACCATCAGAGAGTCCCCTCGTTGCACAATTTCCCCTTTATGGCCGCCGCATTGCGTGATGGTTCCATTCATGGGGGCTCTAATTTCCATATGGGATTTATCGAGTTCTAGATTTTTTAGAATCTTTTCCGCGGATTCGATTGAGCCCTCTTTTTGGGCGAGCCTGATTTCTATTTCGTTATGTTGAACGGCATACTTGTTTTTCAGGAGATCTCGAGCCCTTCGGAGCGTTTCCAGTTGCGCTTTTCCGATCTCGAGTTGGGCTTTTTCGAGTTGGTAATCCGCTTCCCGCACGGCCGCTTCGGCCTTTTCCAACTCTTTTCGCGGTGCGGCTTCTTGCTCGACCAGGGTCCGGATTCGATTTTCTTCCTCTTTCGCCTTCTGTAGTTCTGTCTGGGCCCTTCGCACCTCTACTTGCTGCTGCTTTTCTGCTCTGGAAATCCGATCTTCCTCTTGAAGAATATCCGCTTCCGCTTTGGCAAGGGCAGAGGCACTTTCCGCTATTTGAAGATCCTTCAGGGTTCCCAGTTTTTTTAATGCTAATCGGGCCTCTTGGATCAGACGTTTTTGTTCATTCAGGTCGTTATCGAGTTTCCGGGAATCCAGGCGGACCAGGAGGTCTCCCGCTTGCACCGTATCGCCCACATGTATTTTTGCCTCGATCACCTGCCCTCCGACAAGAGCGTTGACACTTGTTTTTCCTCCTTCTGCGTCCACAGGCCGAATCCGCCCCGAAGCTTTTACGGTTAAGTCCGAATGAGTGAGAGCGGCCCACAGGATCGCGGCCCCCAAGAGTGCGATGACAACAAGAACAATTCCTCGGAGGAGTTTGGGGGGGCGTGCGGCAAGGGTCTGACGAAGTTCAGAGAGGTCCGAAAGGCTTCGAATACTGGTGTCTTCACTCATCGGTGGATCTCCTCTTCTCCGGGTCGAGGATCCGGAAGCGGGTTTCGATCACATCATTTGCTTGTACCCGCCATAGTTTGGAATACCGTCCTCCAACCTTGAGCAGTTCACTGTGGGTTCCTTGCTCCACGATTTCCCCTTCATGCATTACGTATATGAGGTCGGCATTGCAGATGGTGCTCAAGCGGTGTGCGACCATGACGATCGTTCGCCCCTTTAGATTTTCTTCGATACTTTTTTGGATCACAAGCTCGGTTTCGGTATCGAGATGGCTCGTCGCTTCGTCAAAAACGATGATCTCTGGGCGGGTGAGAAGGACACGGGCGATCGCAAGGCGTTGTCGTTGCCCTCCCGAAAAATTGGCGCCTCTTTCCCCGAGCAATGTTTCGTATCGTTCTGGAAGCTCATTTATGAACTTGGCGAGGCCGGCTGATTTGGCTGCAGCGGTTACTTCGTCCATCGTTGCATCGGTACGTCCGAATGCGATGTTCTCTTGAATAGATCCTGTGAAGAGAAATGTTTCCTGCGAGACGAGGCCCACTTTCGATCGCAGTGATGAAAGTCGAATGTCGCGAAGATCGGTTCCGTCGAGGGTGACCTGTCCCTTTGTTGGATCGTAGAAACGGGGGAGAAGTTTCAGAAGGGTGGATTTCCCGCAGCCACTTTCCCCAACGATGGCGATTGTTTTTCCTACGGGAATTTTAATGTTCACTTTTTTTAGAACCTCTGCGCGAGATCCATAGGCAAAGTGGGTGTCCCGTAACTCCATCCCTTCTTTGATCTCCGTGATATCGGCCTTCGTGTCTTCGTGGAGTTTTTCGCTCTCCATATCCATGATTTCGCCGACACGGTCCACCGCGACCAGGGCATCCTGTATAGAGAGATTTACGGTCGACAGTCTCTGGAGCGGGTCGAGCATGTAGCCGAGCAGGCTGTAAAAGAACATCAGTTCACCTATGGTTAACGCACCGTCGATGACGCGATGTCCTCCAACCCACAGAATGACAATTCCGGCGGTACTGGTGATGAACATTCCGATGGTACTCATGCTCACATTCAGTTTTTGCAGGCGGAAAATAGATTGGACGACTTTGACCAGCCGGTCATCCGCCTCATCTCCTCGTCTTTTCTCGGCTCCAAAAGCCTTTGTTGTGTCCGCTCCGGAGATGTTTTC
>Ga0163108_10003670_pt1 | contig 10890 bp, 9 predicted proteins | sample Fk1155metaG_FD_109644 | JGI IMG/M metagenome (GOLD analysis project Ga0163108, IMG submission 109644) | Marine microbial communities from the Central Pacific Ocean - Fk160115 155m metaG | ecosystem: Environmental > Aquatic > Marine > Oceanic > Photic zone | place: The Central Pacific Ocean...
AAAAAAATACCGATAAGACTATTAGATAAAGGGTTGTTATAGGGGAATTAGATGGGGCATCCAGCAAAGAAAAAAAATCAAAGTAATTTGCTTACTGTAGGTTATTCAGCAGAAAAGAAGCATGCTCCAGATCAAGAAGCTTTATTTCAGGCGTTTCAATCTAATTTACTTTCATTGATCTCTCACGAGTTAAGAACTCCGTTAACGGGAATTATTAATTCTTTAAGTATACTTGATGAAGTAGAAGATAAAAACTCAAAAGAATCAAAAGAGTTGTTTGAAATAGCTAAAAAAAATGCACATCGGTTAAAACATAGTTTATCAGTGCTTTTAGATCTTGCTCAAATTGAAGGTGGTGTGTTTCATGCGCGATTGCGCGAAGTTGTTTTATCTCGATTGGTAAAAAAACAAGCAGATGAACTTGAAAAAGAATTAAAAGAAAAAAGTCATTATATTAATATAACTGATAAGCAAGCAGATCCAGCAAATTTTGAACCGTTGTTAGCAGACCCTAAAAAGCTCTCAAGAATGATTGATTTATGTTTGTACCTTACTCAAATATGGAAGGATAAAAAAGAAAAAGTTAGTGTTGATGTGAGTTCAAATAAATTAAAAGTAAGTTTTTTTGTTAAAAAAAGGGACATAGATGATTGGAATAAAACATGGATAGAGGCTTTTGTCGGTTCACAATCAAAGATGTTTTCTGCAAAAAATGCATTTTCCTGCGTGTTTCAATCTGAAAAGTCTTTTTTAACTAGATCAAAAGAAGGGTTAGGAAGTGAGCTGATGTTAATTCATGAGCTGGCAAAGTTGCATCAAGCAAAGTTTTTACACCATTTAGACAATAATAAAGTTACATTGGAAATTGTATTTCCATTGCTTGAAACACATGACCAACTTAAGCAAGTGCTTCTTTCACGGGCATTTGACTGTACAAGTGGACTACACTCAGTTGCATTAGTTTTAATTCCTGTTCCTGAAAAAGTTGAGATTGATGATTTCAAAAAACAAGTAAGAGCATATTTGTTTAGATCTTCTGATATTGTTTATAGTCTTAAGCAGTCAAATCAAGTTGCAATTGTTTTAGAAGACTGCAAACAAGATCAAGTGGACTTGGTTATGAAAAGAGTTCAAAAAGAAATGGGTTATTGCTTTCATTACGCAAAAGCTCATTGCCCAGACGATGAAAGTCTTCCAGAAAATCTCTATGAGAGTGCATTAAAGAAAATCTAAGTTTGTGATTAGATTTTTATTAATAAAGCAAACATTTATTAACAATACAGCCCCATATTCCTTAGTTTTTACACGCTATTTTTTATTGTAACAATTCATAGCTTCCTATGAAATCTCTAATGTAAGCATAAAGATATTTACAAAAAAAAAATCGAGCAAAGTTAATAAAATATTGAATATATCCGAAAGGTTATAAGATGAACTATCAATTTAAGTGTATGTATTTAAATATTTCTTTTTGTTGTGCCGTTGTTTCTATAGACAGTAACCTTTTACAAGGTAAATCAAAAAAAGGTATAAATACAAAATTCACTAAAACTCATTGGGTGACAAAGTAAGTATGCGTAAATTTATTATATTAGTTATTACTATTTTGTTTTTTGTTGCTCACTGGCAATCGGCAAGAGCTGACTTAGGAGATGACATAAGGAATGCTTTTTATGCTGGTGATGATGTTGGAGATTATTTATTCAACCCAAATGTCTGGGGTCAAAACTGTGAAGGTTCTGTTAAAAGTTCTCAGATAAGTTTAATTGATAGAGTAAGTTCCTGTGAGTTTGCTGCAGGGAATTTGTTGATAGAGCTTACAAGACTTTGAGCGTGAAGTAATGAAAGCAAAAGTTTTAAAAGGCCTTAATGATAATGATGCAATTTCTGAAGTTTTAGCAAATATGGAGAGTAAGTATAAATTTAAAAAACCATTTGCACTTACAGATACGGTAAATGCAGGTGAATTTCAAAGTATTATTAAAGAGGGGCAGCCTATAGATGATTTTGCCTTGTCTTCAAAAAAGTCTGCTCTAAAAGAACGAAAAGGTCATGGGAGGCATACGCATCGTATTCAGTGGTGGATTATTATGAAAGCCTTTGAAGATCAGAAAGCTAACGGTCTTAGATTTGGAAAGTCTAAACCTGTAGATGCCTATAAGTATCTTGGTACGTCTAATACAGGTCCAGCGGCAATAAGAGACTGGGGTGAGTCGCGGTATTTACTTTCTGATGATGGTCTTGGGCGCCCTAAGCGAGTGGCAACGGCAACAGACACTTTTGGTGCTAGCGCTGTTGATAGAACTTCATTTATGAGACATCGAGAACGAAATAAAGGCGCTAATCTTTGGTATTTATTGTTTGATCAGTTACCGCCTTCGGTTGTTCCTGATGGTAATAATATGTGGATGAGTCCGGAGGGTTTTCGTGGTGGATATCACCCCTTTGGTATGGTTGGTTGGGAATAGGACTCTATTCTAAAGATTTTATTTTGATTAATTTGTTGTTCCGGGAGGTAGATAATTGCCGTTTAGTCTTAATTCTAAAACAATTTTATTTCCTTCTTTTGTCTCTCTTACTATAGCGGCTGCATATACTCGTGTTGGGTTTAGAGTAGATGAAAATAAAACTTCACTTTCACTAAAAAGTACATTTGAGCCCATATCGTGTGCTTTACTGAGGGCATCAACATCTACAACTTGTGCATATTTAGGGTCTATGATGTACATAATTCCATAATCAGTTCGTTTATTACTTGATTGACCAAAAACAAAATTTTTCATGACAATTTCATGGTCTTTAGATGTTTGAAAAAATCCAGACTTGATATCTTTTGCAGAGTTTTTTCCCATGCCTGCAAGTTGATGTCGATAAACATTACGATGTCCTTTTGCTCCACGAGTGGATCTTCCATATTGAAACATAAGGTCTATTTTTTTTCTGGCAGCTTTTAATGACAGTTCTTGAGATGGCTTATTTTTTACAGGAGTTCCAAAATAAACAAAGCCATCGTAATTAGATAGCGTTATCGAATCATCAAGTTGTTCATACCTTATTGGAGTTCTTTCAGGTATTTTAGCTCCTGCAGGAAGAATTTCAGCAAGTTCACTTGTATTGTCATAATAAAATGATCCAAATGGAGAGTCGCCGACTTTTTTTGAAGCAGGGCCGACGTCGGCAAAGTAAGTTCTACTGCTTGAGTGCATAAATAGATATTCATTAAGTGTACTTTGGCGGTCTTTTACTGGAGGTAAGCTCCACATTTCTAAGGCGTCATCATGTTTAAATAGCTTCCAGCTTAAATCACTTAAGCTATGTTGCATTTCAACTTTGAATTCACTTGGAAAACGAACTATCTTCCCAGTGAGTTTTTGATAAATTGCTTGTCCTAAAAGACGTGCTGTTCTTCCGTTGCCATCAGCAAAAGGATGAATGATTAGTAGCTCTTGTACTGCATAAGAGCTAATATATTCTGGAGGTAGATCCATTTCGATCATTTTGTTGAGTCGAGTAGTGAATGTTTCTAGTGCTTTTTCAGGGTTTTGATAAGTGATTATCGTTCTGCTTACTCTTTGATCTACTTTGTACCCGTATGCAAGAAGTTTTTCTGTGACTTCAGGATGAAGACGACCTCTAACTGTTGCTGTTTCTCCTGTTTTTTTAAAGCGAAAAGGTTTTCTTCTGAGCTGACGTCCACCTTTTCTTGTAGATACAACAATAGATTCTTGTCCTAATTTTCTCATTTCAATGACTGTGCTTTTTGAAAGATCTCCTTCAGCGAGTACTTTTTTGATGTATTTGTATGCGCTAATTAAATTACGGCTTTGATCTACGGTAACCTTGTCTGTAAGTACGAATAGCCCTGTTGATCCATCAAAAACAACATCATCATGAAAGTTTCGTGTGATCCCCATTACTTCTTCGATTTCTAATCCACTTTGTTGTGCTAGTTTAACTTCATAGCGTCTCGCTTGAGTTTTACTTGGAAAAAGATGAATGTTTTCTATATTGCCTGGTACGATTTCTATTAATCGTTGAAAAGCAGAGCGTATACAATCTGAAGCTTTACCGGGTAGTTTTACAGCTAAACCAGTTTGACTGACCAGTAAAAGTAAAAAGACAATAAGTAATCGTTTTTGAATAAACATAAGCATTTCTTAACGTTAAGATCGGTCTTTAAGCGAACTCTTTTAAGGTAAAAATAAAAAATTCCGATAAGAAATTGTTAAAGAGTGCTTTAAAATGAAAAATATAATTAAAATTCGTCAAATAATTTTCACTACTGCTTTTATTTTCTTTTTTAATTTTGGTTGCTATTTTTCATATGTTTTTGCGAGTACTGCTAGTACAGATGTAGATGGGATTTATGGTATTGAGTATACACCAGAGTTATTGGCTGTTGTAAGTCCTGTTTTAAATTCTTGTTGTGGTAATAACCCTCCATTACCGTTAAATAATAACTTTGGATGCAAAAAAGGTAAGAAGTCAATTAAGAGTTGCTTGTCTCATAACATTAAACAAGTAGCTGAGGCTGAATATAATGAAATTAAAAGGCTAAAAAAGTTTTTAGGACCTACAGTTTGGCAAGAGGTTGAGGCTCGTTGTCCTAGAAACCAGTATGATGCAGTTCATGTTCTTTGTTTAGAGTGGCTATTTTATTTAAACGATTCTGAGTTTTACAATTTTGTATTAAAAAATAATTTAGACGTTGAAAAAACGTTAAGTATTTTAGATGAGATAAAATATGCATTTCAAAAAAGAGGTGTATTAAGTTACCATTGTCAAATTATTGCGGGTGCTTTACCAAGGCAGCCTTTTAATCAAAAAATACCTGAGAAATATTTAACAACTATTTATGAAGGTGGCGCTTGGAAAACAGACCTTAAATATAAAGATCCTTTATGTGATCATAAGATTGCTCCTAGTAAAGATCTAGGCTCAACAAAGAAAACAGTTAAACGACCTGATGAGGTTAAAGTTAATGACCCTACAAATCCAGTTGTTAAAATATCTTTTTTAGGAATTGATGGGTATTCAGAGTATAAGTGCAGTGAAGATATTGTTGAAAATGCTTGTGCTCCCGCTGAAGACTCTGAATGGAATAAAACTAAAAAACCACTTAAAGGATTTAAAAGTATTTTATTTGATCAGCTTGCTGATCATAGCATTTTAACATTAGCTGAGCTTTATATAGGTTCATTGGCTCTTTTAAATCCTGAAAAATTACTTTCTAATAAAGATGTTTTAAAACAAAGAAAAAAAGATTTCTTTGAGGCGGCTTCTTGCTTTTTTGAAGATAAGGTTAAACCTAAAAAATATAGAAAGCAGGCAAGGCAAAAGGTTTTAGATCTTTTTAATAATTTAAAGTTACCGACAGGAGCGAAGAAGCAAGAATTTATTGGTCAAGTGACTCAAGCAAGAGAGGAGCAGGGAAAAAGGTTACATTATATTTCTAAAGAAATTGCTGAATTAACAAATAAGAAGTCTGTTTTAGATCCGCTTTTTACGCATCAAGGAAAATGTGGTTACTTACCTGGTCAGGCTACAATTGATGTTAAAAACCAGTGTATTCGTCATCATTATAAATGGACACGAGTGAAAAGTTCATTAAAAGACCTTCAAGGTAAGTATCCTTATTTATCGATGGATTTAACAAACCCCGCTTGGCGTCGAATTGCTACAAAAGATGATTCAAGTGGAGCTTTTGCTTTAAGTGTTTATGACGACCTTATTCAAAGAACAAATCAAAGCCAACTTGATCGTGTGAGTGATATTTGTGATAAACCACAAAAAGCTGGAAAGGCTGCTTTATTTAATCCGTTGATTGCACAATCTTTTTTACGAGATACCAGTAATCAAGAAAAAGGATGGGTGATGTGTGCCGCTTATGCTCAGTATCTACAAAATCAATCGATTAAGAATTTTGGTTTATTAATGGCAGCAGCAATATCAGTTCCTCTTACAGGAGGTGTTTCTGGAGTGGCCGCATCTATTGGTGCTTTTGGTTTAACAGCTTATATGGCTGTGGATGAGTGGGAGCAGATGCAAAGGCAAAAAGGAGAGTTTTTAGCAGGTGTGGGTTATATTGATGACTTTATGCATGCGCAAGAGGCTTTAGATAGCTTTTTAATGCGCCAAACCGCATATATCGCGTTAGATATTGTTGGGGTTACTGCAGAGGCGGTGATGTTGAGATCATGGATGAAAGCAAGAAGGTTAAGGTTGGCAAGAACATCTGGTGCTCTTGAAATCCCCAAGCAATTTCAAGGAAAACTGTCTCAGTGGTATCGTCATTGGCTCTCACGCATCACTGGAGTTAAGCTTGATGAACTTAAAGCCATTTTAACTGAAGATGAGCTGATTAAGCTCGCTGTTCGACATGAATCTGGAGCTATTCGAATAGAAGATCTAAGGGGAATGGCCGTTTCATGTGGGATCTAGCCAAAGCCGTACTTCTATGGTAAAGCATTAACATTCTTAAGTTTTAGAATTATTATTGCGCATGGTATAAGAATATGCGAACGAAAGAGCTATATGAAAAAACGCTTTTATATCAATACCTTTGGTTGCCAAATGAACGTAGCAGACACGGAGCGTATGCAAGCGATTTTGGTCGAAAAGGGCTTAGAAATGGTTTCTGCGGCTGAAAATGCTGATGTCATTATTATTAATGGCTGCAGTGTCCGTGAAAAAGCAGTTCATAAAGCGATTTCAGCTCTTGGTCGGTACCAATTTTTAAAAAACGGCCCTGAAAAAAAGAAACCACAAAAGATGAGTAAGACTCCAGTGATTGGCTTAGGTGGCTGCGTTGGGCAACTTGAAAAAGAGCAAATTTTTGAAAAAGCTCCTTATCTTGATTTTGTGTTTGGTCCAGATCGAATTGATGATTTACCAGAAATGATTGACCGAGTTGAAAAAGGTCAGCGTTATTTATCGCAAGTAGACTTTGATGATAGAAAAGTAGGTTATTCAACTGAAACTAAAATCTTAGCTGATAAATCTCAAGCTTTTGTGAACATCATGAAAGGCTGTGACAAGTTTTGTACTTATTGCATTGTTCCTTTTACAAGAGGAAGAGAAAAATCACGACCGATCGATGAAGTGTTAGATGATATTGCATCATTGGTTGCTCAAGGTGTAAAAGAAGTAACTTTACTTGGACAAAATGTAAATTCCTTTGGAAAAGGTACAAAAAACATAAAACAAAGACTTCCGTTAGAACTTCACAACGTTATTGGTAAAGTTGGCCCTAATGAAGGAGAAGAAAATTTTCCTCAGTTGTTACGTGCAATAGATGATGACCCAAGAATGAAAAACTTAAAAAGAATTCGTTTTACTTCATCTCATCCTTTAGATTTTAGTGATGAATTAATCGAATGTTATGCAGCAAAAGGCGGCGTTTCAAAGCTTTCTTCTTATTTGCATTTGCCAGTTCAAAGTGGATCAGATCGTGTTTTAAAGAAAATGGGGCGACATCACAAAATTGAAAATTACATCGCTCAAATGGATCGCTTAAAAGAGATTAATCCTGAAGTTGCTATTACGACTGATTTAATTGTTGGATTTCCTACTGAAACAGAGCAAGAGTTTGAAGAGACATTAGTATTATTAGATCGTATTGAGTACGACAGTGTTTATGCTTTTGCATATTCAGAGCGACCCGGAACAAAAGCAGCAAAAATGGAAGATGACATTCCTAAAAAAGAGAAAATGAGACGATTGAATTTATTATTTGATCATCAAAAAAAGATCTCATTAAAACGAAATGCAATGCATGTTGGAAAAACACTTGAAATTTTGGTTGAGAATAAAGCAAAGAATAACTTAATGGCTCCTGGTAAGGAAGTTTGGTCAGGAAGAGCAGATTCTAATCGAATTGTAAATTTCACCTGGGAATCTCCAAGAGATTTAAAAGGAAAATTAATTTTAGTAGAAATTACTGGTTTTAGTGGTTTTGCATTAGAAGGAGAGCCGGTAATTGATTCAACAGTGAGTGTGGAGGCAGAGATATGATTTTACCATATAAAGGGAAGTGGCCAAAAGTGCATGAAACGGCATTTATTGCACCCAGTTGTGATTTAGTTGGAGACATTGAAATAGGTAGTTGCTCAAGTGTGTGGTTTCAGTGTGTTTTAAGAGGAGATGTTCATTCAATAAAAGTGGGCTCAAGAACAAATATTCAAGACCACTCAATGTTTCATGTAACTCGAAAAAGAAGCCCTCTTAGTATAGGCGATGAAGTAACAGTTGGTCATCGAGTGACTTTGCATGGTTGCACGGTGAAAGACCGTTGTTTAATTGGGATGGGCGCAGTTATTTTAGATAACGCTGTTATCGGTGAGGAAAGTGTAATTGGAGCAGGCTCTTTAATTACAGAAGGTAAAGAAATTCCACCAAGAAGTTTAGTGATGGGTTCACCTGGGAAAGTAGTGCGAACTTTAACAGATAAAGAAGTATCTTATTTAAAGAAAAGTGCAGAAAACTATGTAAACGATGCAATGGAGTATCGTAGTTTTTTGCAGGGGCCAAAAAAATGGGGAGATGATGGTTTGGATTTAGAAATTTAGAGTAAGGAGATTGATTATGAAAATTCTAGGCGAAGCATTAACATTTGATGATGTTTTATTGGTTCCGGCCAAATCAGAAGTTCACCCATCTGAAGTGAGTTTAAAAACAAAGCTTACTAAAAATATTGAAATCAATATTCCTTTGGTTTCAGCAGCAATGGATACTGTTACTGAAAGTAAAGCTGCAATTGTAATGGCGCAAGAAGGTGGCTTAGGGGTAATTCATAAAAATTTAACGATAGAAGCTCAAGCTTTTGAAGTTGAAAAAGTGAAAAAAAGTGAATGGGGAATGATTTTAGATCCAATTACAATTGGTCCTGATCAACAAATTTCAGATGCACTTAATTTAATGCAAACTTATAAAATCTCAGGCGTTCCTGTTGTTGAAAAACAAGGTGATAAAGATAAGCTTGTTGGGATTTTAACGAATAGAGATTTACGGTTTGAAGATGACATGAGCTTGCAGGTGAAAGATCGTATGACGGCTATGCCACTTGTTACCGTTCCTGAAGGAACGACTCTTGAACAAGCAAAAGAATTACTAAAAAAACATAGAGTCGAAAAAGTTCCTGTTGTTGATGGAAGTAATAATTTAAAGGGTTTGATTACTATTAAAGATATTCAAAAACAAATTGCTTACCCAGGGGCCAGTAAAGATAAGTTTGGAAGGTTGTTAGTAGGCGCTGCAGTGGGTGTTGGTGAAGAGTCTGAGCAAAGAGCAAAAGCTTTAGTTGCCGCAGGAGTAGATGTACTATTTGTGGATACAGCTCATGGTCACTCGCAAATGGTTTTAGAGTTCATTTCAAAATTAAAAAAGACATTAAATAATAAAGTTCAAATTGTTGGAGGAAATGTTGCAACTTATAATGGCACAAAAAGTTTAATTGAAGCTGGCGCTGATGCAGTAAAAGTCGGAATGGGGCCAGGTTCTATTTGTACAACTCGTGTAGTTGCTGGAATCGGAGTTCCTCAGCTCTATGCAATTTCTGAAGCGGTAAGAGCGGCCCAAGAAGCAGGTGTACCTGTGATTGCGGATGGTGGAGTTAAGTTTAGCGGTGATATTACTAAGGCGATAGCTTGTGGAGCAGGAACAGTGATGGTCGGTTCTTTGTTTGCGGGTACAGATGAGTCACCTGGTGAAGTTGTTTTATATCAAGGGCGTTCTTATAAAGTTTATCGAGGGATGGGTAGTTTGGGTGCCATGTCTCAAGCTCAAGGTTCTAAAGATCGTTACTTTCAAGAAAATGTTGATCAGATAAGTAAATTAGTCCCTGAAGGAATTGAAGGGCGAGTGCCTTATCGTGGATCACTTTCTTTTAATGTGCATCAACTTTTAGGCGGTCTTCGTTCTGGTATGGGTTATTGTGGAGCGAATAGTGTTTCATCTCTTCATGAAAACGCTCAGTTTGTTCGTATTTCTAATAGTGGGCTTGCTGAAAGTCACCCACATGATGTTGTGGTTACCAAAGAAGCTCCTAACTATAGGTTGAATTCATAATTTATGACAAAGCATGCAACGGTTCTTATTTTAGATTTTGGTTCACAGTATACCAAGTTAATCGCCAGACGAATGAGAGAGTTTGGTGTGTTTTCTATGATTCTTCCTGGGGATGCTTCTTTTGAAAAAATTCAAAAGATAAACGCTAAAGCAATTGTTCTTTCAGGTGGTCCTTCTTCTGTTTATGAAAAAGAAGCACCAAAAATGTCAGATGAATTTTGGAGTTATCAGTTGCAAGAGCAAATTCCAATGCTTGGGATTTGTTATGGAATGCAAATGTTAGTGGAGCGCTTTGGTGGTAAGGTGGAGCAAGCTTCAAAAAGAGAATATGGCAAAATGAAGGTGATCCCAAGTGACCCATCGGCGTTATTTGCAGATCAAAGTGAATTTGCAGCATGGATGTCACATGGGGATGAGACAGTTAAAATTCCTGATGGATTTAAAGTCGTTGCTAATAGTGAATCAGGAAGTGTTGCTGCTATAGAAAATGCTCAATTAAAACTTTATGGTTTACAGTTTCATCCAGAGGTGACTCATACTGAAAAAGGTTTAGAGTTTTTAAAGCACTTTGTTTGTAAAACAGCAAGTGTTGAGCCTGATTGGAGCATGAGCTCTGTAGTGGAAGAGCAAGTTAAAAAAATTAAATCACTTTGCAAGCCTGAAGATCACGTAATATGTGCACTATCAGGTGGTGTAGATTCTACTGTTGCAGCTACTTTGGTGCAAAGTGCAATTGGTGAGCGTTTGCACTGTGTTTTTGTGGATCATGGGCTTTTAAGGTTTCAAGAGCGTGAGCGAGTGATGGAGATGTTTGAGAACAATCTT
>Ga0163108_10003671_pt1 | contig 10889 bp, 11 predicted proteins | sample Fk1155metaG_FD_109644 | JGI IMG/M metagenome (GOLD analysis project Ga0163108, IMG submission 109644) | Marine microbial communities from the Central Pacific Ocean - Fk160115 155m metaG | ecosystem: Environmental > Aquatic > Marine > Oceanic > Photic zone | place: The Central Pacific Ocean...
AGCAAGGAACATCATATGAAGGTAATACCTTATCTGCTCCCTAATCACTCACATGAATTTTATAAAGGCGTTTAAATTAATATATTGTCTATTTTCTTAGCACAAATAAAATCATTCTCGGAAAGCCCTCCGATAGCATGAGTAGTATAAACAACCTTACAAGAACCATATTTAACAGTTAAGTCAGGGTGGTGATCCTCTGATTCAGCTATCCAAGCCACCGCGTTTACAAAGGAAATAGTTTTGTTGTAGCCAGAGAATTTAAATTCTTTAGATATTTTTTTGGCGTCATCTGAAATTTCCCATGCTGGATCAATGGCTTCTGAAATTTGCTTGGCAGCAGCCATATCAAGGGGTTGAACACCACCCTCACAGGGCACACAATGTTTTTGTTCTAGTTCTTCTATCATTGTCTTAAATTATTACTGAGATTCTACTACAAAAGCTCCATAATTTTCATTTGCAACTACTCTTAGCATATTAAAGAAACCACCTGGATTACCAGTATATCCAGCGTGTCGGAAAGCCTTGCCATGAATTCGAATCATTGGCTCACCTTTAGCATCTAGCTTATTATATTTAGAGACAATTCGACGAATACATTCAGCTGAATCAGACCTACCGCAATATGTTGGTCTCCGAGATGGTTCTAAATCATCACCAAGAATCCATATAGCGATTTTATTATTCTGAGCAAAATCTGTTACCGCAAGATTAATACCATTTACTGGGTTTGAATCACAAGGGGGCTCCCAATTGTTTAAAGACTGAATAATATTACTCCTCGTCCTATCAGTATCGATGATCCATTGATTTGCAAAAGTTGGAAATAAATAAGCCCCATTGCAACTTATCACCTGAAGACCTTTTAGCTTACCCTTTGGGAAAGCATCTAATATCTGAACCATACTTTGTTGTAAGTCCCGCCAAACATTATCTTTCATGCTATATGAATTATCAATTACGAAAATTACATACTCACTATCAATGGGAATACCTACTGCTCTTGAATTAAATGCATTGATTTCTGTTTGTAATCTCATTTGAATGTCAGTTAATTGCTGTTTATATAGGAATAAAGATTCTCTATCTGTTTGTTGCTCATCTGACATGGATTTGGTGCCATTGAATTCTCCTTGGATTATAGATAAATCACCTTTTAGCTTATTACTTTTCTCATTATTCTCTGAAATTTGCTCTGTTATTTCAGTTAATCTTCTATTCTTTGTTACTGAGTCACCTCTAATCACTTCCAATTCTTGGGCTAATTTTATTACTAACGATTGCAATTCTTCTTTACTGTTTTGAATAGTGATTGGTTCATATATTTTCGTGATGACGAGAAGCAATATCACCGCACCAAAACCACAACACACCACATCAAGAAAAGATAAGTTGAAAGTTTCCATATTTCTTTTTTGTTTTTTCATAAAGGCCAGTCTCTAGCGGGAGTTACATAACAACCATTGGATGCTTGTGCTAATTTGATATATTTTGTAGCTGCATAGGGATCTCCATCTAAAGGCAATAAAAAAACATTCATTGGGATTGATGGTGAAAAATCTCTTTTGTACGCATCATCAAAATACTTTAATCTTGTGTCTTGATTCACTTCTGTAGGCTCACTCAATATTCTTCTACCCTGAGTAGGCAGACCATCAGTAAATAAAATAACTAGATCTGGCTGTGGCTCAATAGAATCTATAACCTCAAAAGCAGTATGCAAACTATTACCTTTCTGAGGTATCGTTGCTGCTAGATTATTGATTGCGTTTAATTTATTTTCATTATTTGCTGCTAACCACTGCCCTTCGCTATTTTCTATTACACTCCATGCTTGCTCATTAAAAACATAAATTTGGAAATCACTATCAAGCTTAGTTAGAAGCCATCTGATACCTTTTATCACTTGATTCCATTTGGCAGATTGTTTTTTTCTCTGATCTGGAAAAATTGATAAACGTAAGGCATTAACATATGTATAACCCAACATACTTGTTGAAGAATCCACTAAAAATAATACGCGTCTTCCATTAACCTTGCACCCTGATACAAATTGCTTTCTCCCACAATTGTCTCCTTTGCAAGTCGCTATATTATCCCTATCTTTCTGATAACGTTTGTTTGACTCTTCTAAAAGTTTAATATCTATTTGTAGTTGTTCTATAGACTCTAAGGAGGCCAAAGAATTATTTTCATAAAATGACATTTCCTCTTTAAGTTCTTTTATTTTTTCTAATAATTCCTGAATACTACCCTCAATAACTGAATTTTCATCTTCAGTTTTCTCAAGAGTATTTTTGATCTTTATAAGGCGTTTTTGAAAATCTGAAATCTCTTGTTCAAGAAATTCTGTCTGACTTCTTAAGTCTTCTGCAGCTTGGTTACTTCTTGATTTAACTTGGGAATTGATAATCATGAAAAACAGAATTATTGCACCAAAACCACAAGCCATGACATCAAGAAAGGACAGATTAAATACATTAAATTGCCTTCTGGCCATGGAACTTGATTAGTTTTCCTTTAGATGAGCAATCAAGTTTTGATCAGTATAAACTTCTGTTTCAAAAACCTGCCGCTCTTGCAAAAGTTGTAATTGGTGTACTAAAAACATTATGACAATACTAATTAATAGAGCAATAAAGGTAGAATTAAAAGCCACACCTAGATTTTGTGTAACACCACTGATGTCACCATCAACTGCACGATGAGCTAATGAAAGTGCTGAACCAATACCTCTCACAGTACCGATAAATCCAATTGAAGGGATTGCCCAAGCTATATATCGTATCATTGATAATTCAGACTCCAATCTATCAGCTTCAGTTTCAACCATAGTATGTGTTGATATAGACACGTCTTGAACATTCCCTGTGGTTGAAAATCGTTTAAGTCCATTAGATAATATTCTCGGTAAAAGAAGGTTTTTGTCTGATTCTGACATCTTATCTAATCGCTTTAAAAAATCTTCAGTATCGCTAGTTGTAATAACATTCCCTAGTTGTAGTGGTATAAGATCCTTCCGCAATAACCTTCTTTCATTTATAGCTGTTCTACCCTTTAGAAACATTATTGCAAAAGCCCAAAACATTAAGATAAAACAGGCTTCTTGTTCAAAATTGCTGATAATTACATAGAGAGACCTTTCCGGAATATAATTAATATCTTGAGCTATCATAAGTTGTTGTGTCTGGATAATTTCAGTTGCTTCAGGCCTGATGACCGAAACATATAATGCATGAACTAATATAACTGAAATAAGTAGTGCAAAAGCCTGAAAAATAAATTCCTTAGTTAGATTATCATTATTCATAGTGTATAAAATCAAGTATTTGACATGAAAACCATGGCTTCTGAAGAGTTAACAATATTTTCTTCTTCGAGCTCCTGTTCTTCAAACACTTCTTGTTCATATATTGCCTTTAGTTTCTCCAATTCATCTTCTAACGCTTCACTTTTCTCATTTTGTGTTGCTTGTGCATCTTTATCACTGTCTTCTACTTTATTTTGTGACATCGTTTGAGATGATATAAATAAAAAACAACAAAACAGAATGATAAAACATTTATTCATAATTTTATTCTAACCATTATTATAGAGTATCGCTATAACGAGCAATTCTAAAACCTACATCTAATCGAGAAGATCTTCCAGAATCTCGAAAAGAATATCTCAAATTACTAACACTCGATTGACGATAACTAGACCCTTTTATGACCTTTCCTTCTGTGCCATCATTAGGGCCTAATGGATCTATAGTTACCTTGTTTAATTCCTTGGGATAGGTCGAATAGTAATCGCTGACCCATTCAGCAACATTCCCCCCTAGGTCATAAAGGCCAAGTGGATTTGCTTTGAATTTACCTGTGGGTGAGGTTACAGGATAACCGTCCCAATAGTTTTTTAAGGTATTGTCCATAAAAACTTCTGCTGACTCATCAGCGTAATTTCCTGAATCTTCCATCACTGGCATTCTATTTCCCCAAGGGTATTTTTGTGAACCGCCTCCTGCATTATATCTTGAGATCCATTCCCATTCAGCTTCAGTTAATAAACGATACCCATTTGTTACCGGCCTAATTAACTCTAGCTTACCTTTCTTTATCTCATAAGCTGGATCTAAAGAATCCTTCTTACTTAACCAATTACAATACTCTGCGGCATCTTGCCAGGTGACCATCACCGTTGGATGGAGATTATTAGATAATTCCCTAAAAACATTAGCGCCAGAAGTATGTTGTGGTTTAAATTCCCTAAATTGCTTATTTGTTACCTCTGTTATCCCTACGTAGAAAGGTCTAGTTATCTGTACTAATCTCTCTATTTCATTAGTTCTTCTACCTTGATCACCTCTTGGTGAACCCATTAAGAAAGGCTCTCCAGGTAAAACTAGTTGCATTTTTGATTCCTGATAGGTATTGACTCTTCTGGGCATTGCAGCAATTACTGTTTCTTCTGGAGTCATAAGATTAATTATTAAGGACTGTTCAAGTCTTGGGGTTGGATTAACTATAAATTCTTGACTAACATACCCTACTTTTTCAAACAAAATTTTCTGTTCTTTTGATAATAAAACCAGTTTGCTAGGAATAATTCCAATTTCCTTTCCATCACTAATTATCTTAGTTCCAATAGTACCCTGAAAATTGATTTTTCCGAAAATAGGCTGAAGAACTTGATCCAATTGCAAACGATCATCTTCATATAACTCATGCATATCTTCACGAATAGGTAAGTTAAATTCTGTATTTAGAGAGTTATACCCAGGTTTTGATAGTAATATTTGGTGGTTTACAAGAGGCTCTAATTCTAGATTAATTGGTGTCATCCCTCTGTAAATTGAATCAATAGTGACAGAAGCACCTTTAGGCACTGAATTAATTCTGATTTTACTGTCTAGTCTTTCTAAATTGATCACATCTAATGAATAGTTTTCCCCAGCCACAATATCAAGCTTCTTATCAAATAACTTATATCCATTTTTCCTCAATTGAAGCATCCTGGAACCCTCTAATATTTTAATTGTCGCTGGTGTTTTACCCTTTAAAATTTTGTCTACAAAGATCTCAGTGTCATCAGGAATTGATCCTACCTTTAATTGAGCCCAAGCTGGTACTAAATCAAATATAAATGATTGCTCTTCATTCATTCCCTGGATAATTAATTGATTTTTAATAGGTTTATATTGTTTAGTGAGAATTTCTATACTTCTTTGGCCAGCATTAATTTCATAGATACTATCCTCAGAATTGGGAAATTCTACCTCATCAACCTTTAAAACAAGATCAACTTGTGGATTGGTTCCAAGAAAAATTTTTCCTGGTAATTTTCTTAAGCTGAAATTAAATTTTTGGCTTGGTTCCTCATTAACAGAAATACTATCTTCAAATGCATAATAACCTTCTGATAATAATTGAATATTATATTCTCCTTGTTTTAGTAAGTAGCGGTCTCCAATTTTCATATGAGGAAAAAATCCTCCAGATATATTGATATATGCCTCTTGTGGTTCTAACTCAAACTCAATAGCTTTAGAGGTAAATAAATAAAAAAGGAAATAAGATAAGAAAACTAAAAAGAATGCAAAGACATTTCTTATCTTTTTTCCCTTAAATAACTCTCCAGAAGTATTCTTTTCTTCAAAAGTAGTTGGTTGAAAGCTTATATCTAGGGTGTTTACATGCAATATAAAATCCTTATCCTTATATTCAAAAACAACCACTTTATTGCCGATCTCAAGCCTATCACCTGTTTTGACTATGATATTTCCATCGAAAATCTCGTCATTGATTAATGTCTTCACATCGTTGTTAATCTTCTGAAGAAAATGCTTACCCTCAATAAAATCAACAATGAGGATTGTGCCAAAAGATATTGGTCCTAAGATAGAGATGTTAGAACTTTCGTCAGTTCCTATCTTTATAGGTAAATCTTTCTTAGCAAAAATTACCTCATTACCATTTTCAATGATAGAGATTTCTGTCATATCTTTTCCTTACATTGAATCATGAATTGCTGCCCTACTTTTTCAACCCTAAATTTCAAAATTACATCTCTATAACCAGGTCGTGTTCCTATAGCAGTATATTTTCCTGGCCTTAGTGGAACTGTTCTTTCATAGAAAGAGCCAAACTCGCCGAATTTATATATGGTTATTTGGGTCAAGCCATCCGATATGAAGATAGTTTCTAGTGGAATTGAAGCAAACTCTAAAACTATGCTTAAATCATTAATCTGTTGTTCTAACTTAGGGCCTTTATTTTCAACACCTTGGGCTTTATTCAATGTAGTTATTGCCTGATTATAGAGTTGATCATCATTTAATTTTTCAGCACTTGAAATATGAAGCAACAAATTTGAGTCCAGATTTATCCTTTCATTAACAATTTGTAGATTTTTTTTAATTTCAATGATGTTAGGATCTAGTATCAAAATTTCTTCATAAAGAGTCTTCGCCAAATCCCATTTTTCATTAGTAGTGGCAATGGTAGCCTCTTTTTGAATTGATGAAATCTCTGCTAATCTTTGATTTAATTCGAGCACCTCAATCGCCTGTAGAACATCCAGAGATTGAGGGTAAATAGTTTTTGCATCCTGAAAGGATAAATTAGCATTTTCAAAATCAGCTTCGGACATGAAACTATAGCCATTCGAGAGTAAATCTTGAAACTGTTGTTCTAAATAGGAAGCATTTGAAAACTCGAAACCAGAGAGTGCCTCCTGATAATCTGGATCAACTAATATTGCATTTTCATAAGCTTCTATTGCCTTAGGCCAGTTACTTTGAGAAGCAAACTCTTTTCCTAATCTAATATATTCAATCACCTTATCCAGTTTCAAAGATCTTTGATAGCCTTCCCTGGCATCTTGATTACTGCCATCAATCGTAAGTGCAATTTCATACTGTTTAATTGCAGCCTCTTGATCTCCTTTCTCAAAAGCATTACTAGCTAGCATAAGAGTTTGTATAAGAATTTGAGGAATAATTATTTCAAGATCAACCAATAAATCCATTGTTTGTCTATAATAATTAACAGCATCATCAAATGCTCCAGATGTATATGATTGATCCCCCATTTCATATAATGCCATGGCATTTAACCAAGACTCTCCTCCCCAAAATAAAACACCATTAGTTTTCAAGTCGTCTATCTTTACTAGAAGCTCTGAGATCAAAGCTTGTGCAATTGGTTTAGAGGTTGATTGAATAATTCTATCTGTTTCAAGGTTATTTAGTTCTTCAATTGGGTTAATTTCATTTTGCTGATTAACTTGATTTATAAAATAAGGCAAGACAAAGACAACTCCTACCAAAATTAGAATAAGAAAAATGAATAATGAGTAAGTTAACTTTTTATTAGAATTATTATTATTTTTTTCTAATTTTTCTTGATAAATGGTCTTGCTTCCAGAGTCTGAATGTTTAACCTGTTTGTTAATATTCTTTCCTGAATTATCAGTTACCCTATTATTCATCGAATTAGATTTATTACTCTGAAGAGGCTTTTGGGATATTCATACCTGTTTCTACAGAATATATTTGTGCTAAAAGCTGTTTCCATCCTGAGAACATTTCTTGAGCATTACCTAACAACCTTAAGGTTTGTCCCTCCACTTCAATAACTAAACCCTCAGCTGTAGAATTTAAAACTGATGCACCTTCCTCCATAGTATTTCTATATATCTTGGCTTCTGATGCCTTAGCAAATCCAGTTTTAACTGCTTGCATACCACCAACCATTAAACTTTGTGAAGCATATCGCCCAGTATTGCTATCACCATCAACCATTAAACCACCAATTAAGGCAACAGCGCCCAAAATTTGTCGTTTTTTTGCTGATCTTTTTAAATCCTCATAAGTAATAGCATTTTGACGATTTGCTCTTCTCCATTCCTCATAAGGAACAGATAGTTCTTGGTATAATAGAGCATAATATTCGTTCAATGTATCAAGCAATGTTAATTCTCTCTCTTTTACCTCTTTTATTCTTATCATCATTTGATCTTCTGATGAAGGTAGACGAATAGGTTCAAAGATTCCTGTTTTGTCTTCTTGGATTAAGTAATCATTGTAGACTCCAGGCAAAAGTTCTGACGCAAACCTGAGATCCCCTATCTCATTTAACCTTTTTAAATAAGCAGAAGAGAGTTTATTTTTTATCTCAATTAAATCATTTGCAATCTGATTAAAGACACTTTGGTAAGGATCTTGAGTTAAATCTCTTGTCTTGCTATAGGCACTGCCTGCAATTCGAGCAGAATATGATTTATCAATCCATTGTTTACCTGAAATATCCCAGGCACCTACTCTCATCGTAACGTCATAACCATCTGATTTGTCAATCCTTCCAGTAATAATTAGATCAGTTGATTTTGTACTACTAGGCAACAACCAAATTCCGCCCCAATAGCCAGATTCTTCAAGAGTATTTTTTAAATGGTAAGGAAAATATCTAGCTTCTGCTTTTCTAATATCAGGGAAAACGAGTGTTTTTGTGACTTCGCCTTCAGGAACATTTGGATCAAAAATTAATATGCCAACACTAATGAGTTCCTCTTTTTTTAACTCAATTTCTGCTCGATTAAGCTTAACATTATCATAATTAACGGTTGCTCCAATAATACTGGCAGGATAATTAATAGTAATAATTATTAGAAAAAGAATTATTTTGTATTGTCTATACATCTTTTTATTTGAGATTCTGTTTTACCGATATGTAATAAATACTGTTTCCAAAGTTCTGTTCTGATAGAAGGGTCATCCTCCTTAACTGCAAATACTCTTAGCTGGCGTGCGATTTTATCTTCACCAACACCATTGACTTCTACACAGGATGGTATCCTATTCGATTCTTTCCCAGTCATTTCTTCTGGGATTTCTATATTTTCAGTTTCAATAGATTGATTGATTGAATCTGCTTGAGTATCAGACTCTAATTCAACTGGTCCATTCAATTCAGCTTCCATAATAGCTTCAAGGTCCGCCATCTCTTGTCCTGACATAGCTCCGCTTCCTTTATTAGCTGCAGCAATTACTACTCTTTCCCCTGCCATTTCTTTATCGAAATCACCCAACGAGTCATCAAAAATAGAAGATGCTGATGGTTTAGGAGGCATAGGATCCATTCCAGTTTCAGAATCAATACTTTGATCTGATGGAGATCCAGAAGATGTTGATGGTTTAGGAGGCATAGGATCCATTCCAGTTTCAGAATCAATACTTTGATCTGATGGAGATCCAGAAGATGTTGAGGAAGAGCTCGATTGAGATGATTGTGAGTCACTAGGTAAAGACGGTGACGGCATTCCACTTGAAGAACTGGGGGATGAGGGGTTTGATAGTCCGCCACTCATTTGCTGGACTGCACACCCATTAATTGTGATTAGAACTAGTATTAATACAAAATTTTTCATTGCTGACATCCCTTTCTCTTATCGCCAGCTTAGCAGAACTATACCGATTATATCATCAAAATAAGTAGTTAAAAAATCTTAAAAAAAATAATAACTTCTCGAAAGATATATTCTTATTTTGATAGGATTTGATTTCAACAATAATTTTTGGAGAAGTTATGAGCATGCAACACGTGTCTGAAGAATTAAAAACTAAGATCGGTACATTGATACATCAAAGTGATTGGATTGAAATTACCCAAGAAATGATTAATGCCTTTGCTGATGCGACTGATGATCATCAATGGATACATATTGATCAAGCAAGAGCAAAATTAGAATCCCCTTTTAAAGCAACAATTGCTCACGGTTACTTTACCTTGGCTCTGTACCCTAAATTAAGAGGATTGGTTAATCCAGAAGACCCGCCGTATCCAGGGACTAAAAACATCATCAATTATGGAATCAATAAACTTCGTTTTCCTGGCCCAGTGATCTCTGGGAGTAAGATCAGATCAAATTGTACTCTGCTCTCTGTAGAAGAAGTCAAAGGTAGTATTGAGCTAGTTGAAGAATACTCAGTGGAAGTTGAAAATCAATCTCGCCCAGCTTGTGTGGCAGAAAATATTATGCGACTGTATTTCTGAATAATGGCCAATATTCTGGTTAATAAAAGCGTCTCATTACTTGAAATCACCTTAAACCGGCCTGATAACGGTAATGCTCTTAGTTTAGAGTTAATTGAAGAATTAAATCAAACTCTTGAAAAATATCACAATGACCGTGAGATTAAATTGGTCACAATTACAGGTCAAGGCGATAAATTTTTCATAGCGGGTGGTGACATTAAGGAGTTGGCTGAAGTTAGATCTGAATCAGATATAGAGACAATGATTGAATTAGGCCGAAAAACTTTGGACACGATTCGTTATTATCCGGTTCCAGTGATTGCTCTAATTAATGGCTATGCCTTGGGTGGTGGTGCTGAACTGGCTATGGCTTGTGATTACAGACTGGCTATAGAAAAAGCGTCGATTGGCTTTGTGCATTCAACCTTAAATATCACCACAGCTTGGGGGGGTATTATCGATTTAATTTATTTACTCGGTCGCACCAAAGCCCTATTTACTCTAATTGAAGGCAAAACAATAAAAGCAAAAGAAGCTCAAACCCTTGGTCTTATTGATAGTGTGTCAGATGATATTGACTCAGCGTACTCGTCAATTGAGAGTATTAAAAAAACCTTTGAAAAATGCAACACGGATGTCATTAGAAGCAACAAAACCATCATCAATGAGAGCAAACGATTATTTCATAAAAACTTGAAAACATTGGAGTCAGTCGAATTTAAAAAAACATGGGGCAGCAAAGAACATTGGAATGCTCTGGAAGCTTTACTCTCGGAGCTCCCTTCTTAAAACCTTGCCGACATTGGTTTTTGGTAATTCGTCAATAAATTCGATAATTTTTGGTATTTTATAGGCCGTTAGATTCTC
>Ga0163108_10003675_pt1 | contig 10885 bp, 10 predicted proteins | sample Fk1155metaG_FD_109644 | JGI IMG/M metagenome (GOLD analysis project Ga0163108, IMG submission 109644) | Marine microbial communities from the Central Pacific Ocean - Fk160115 155m metaG | ecosystem: Environmental > Aquatic > Marine > Oceanic > Photic zone | place: The Central Pacific Ocean...
ATTTCGTTATCTTTGTCTGAAACATCCTCTTTCTTACCTTTTGGTTGAAATGCATAAAGCAAATGAAGCTTGCAATATGAAAAATCTTTTAACGATGTTCTGCCACAAAAGTAAAAAGAACTTTCATCTGGGTGTCCAATGGGCCATTTACATGAATTGTCATTTAATTCTTCTAATTGTTTTGGGTTTTCGGGCTCAAAATCTTTTTCAATTAATAAAGATTTAAATCTACTTTTTCGTCCAATTTTTCGATAGCCATTCTTTTCTGAATTTGTTTTTTTAATATTTTGATTAGAAGGAGTTCTTTGTTTAATTTTTGCTGATAAGTTTAATCTATGGGCCTTGCCTATAACTGCGTTTCTGCTTATTCCACCTATAATTTCTGCGATTTGACTTGCAGTTTTTCCTTTACCCCATAATTCTTTTAATTTTAGTACTTTTTCTTCTGTCCAACTCATAAACACAACATTTGGTATGTATTATACAATTTATTACTATATAGAGATACACATAAGACAATTAGAAAAACAAGTTAAATTATTGATTTATTAACAAATTCGAAAAAAAAACGATAAAAATAATTAGTTATGGTTGAAAACAAATATCAGATTAAATTTAAAAGATTTGGATTGGTAAATTGGATTGGATTTACAACTCTTTATCTAAAGGAAATAAGTCGTTTTCTAGTTGTTTGGGCTCAAACAATTCTATCTCCACTTGTTTCAAGTTTATTATTTTTATCTGTTCTTACTTTAGCAATAGGAAATGAAAGAGGAAATGTATTGGGTTTTCCTTTTATAGTTTTTTTAGCACCTGGTCTTATAGTTATGTCAATGATACAACAGAGTTTTTCACATTCAGTCTCATCTTTAATGATTGCAAAAATTCAAGGAAATATAATAGATACTTTGTTTGCACCATTATCTGCAGCAGAAGTAACTTTGGCAATTATATTGGCTGCTGTAACAAGAAGCATATTTATTTTAATTATTTCTGTTTTGGTTTTTTCATTAATAGTAGAGATACATATTTATAATATTTTATATATTATTATTGGTGCTTTTTTTGGATCATTTATTTTGGGTGCTCTTGGTTTTATAACGGGTCTTTGGGCTGAGAAATTTGATCATACGGCAACTATAACTAATTTTATTATTACTCCTTTAAGCTTTCTTTCAGGGGTATTTTATACGACGGATAAATTACCTATTTTTTTTCAATCAATAAGTAGGATTAATCCCTTTTTTTATATTATTGATATTACCAGATTTGGTTTTTTAGGATCATCAGATGGATCTATTTTTTTTGGAATAATTTATTTAATTGTTCTTTCATTTGTTATGTGGTTTCTATCTTATTTTTTATATAAAAAGGGTTATAAAATTAAATCGTAAAAATGAGTGCTTTAGCAAAAATTTATAATAGAAAAAAAATTGCTTTTAAAAGAGGCAAGGGAAGTTTTCTTTATGCAACTAATGGTAAAAAATATTTAGATTTTGTACAAGGAATAGCCGTAAATTCTCTAGGACACGCAAATCCTTATCTTATAAAAGCCATAAAGAAACAGTCAAAAAAATTATGGCACGTTTCTAATGCTTTTATGATACCCGAAGGTGAAAGATTAGCAAAAAGGCTAACACAAAAAACATTTGCAGATTTTGTAATGTTTCAAAACAGTGGTGTTGAAGCCACTGAAGCAGCAGTAAAAGTTGCAAGAAGATATTTTTACTTTCTTGGAAAACCAAATAAAAATAGAATTCTTTGTATAAAAAATTCTTTCCATGGAAGAACCACATCTATGATTTATGCAAGTGGGTCAAAAAAAATGACCGAAGGTTTTGGCCCAAAAGTCAATGGTTTTGATCATTTTAAATTTGGAGACCATAATGGATTAAAAAAATCTATTACCAGTAAAACTGCAGCAATAATGGTTGAGCCTGTTATGGGTGAAGGCGGAATTAAAGTAATACCAGATTGGTGTCTAAGAGATTTAAGAAAAATTTGTAATAAAAAAAAAATACTATTAATTTTAGATGAAGTTCAATGTGGAGTTGGAAGATCAGGCAAGTTTTTTTGCTTTGAGCATGCAAAAGTTAAGCCAGACATTGTTCCTATAGCTAAAGGAATAGGAGGTGGTTTTCCAATAGGTGCAGTTTTAATGACAAAAAAAGCAGCATCAGGAATTAATTTTCCTGGCACTCATGGGAGCACATTTGGAGGGAATCCATTAGCCATGAGTGTAGGAAATGCTGTTTTAGATCAAATCTTTAAAAAAGGGTTTTTAAAAAATGTTAAAAAAATTTCTAAATATTTTCATTTAGAACTGAAAAAAATTCAAAAAAAATATCCTAAAATTATTAAAGAAGTAAGAGGAATTGGATTGTTAATAGGTCTTCAACTTTTTAAAGATCAAACAAAATTTATTAAAAAATTAATGGATAATAATTTTTTAACAATCAAAGCAGGAGAGAATGTGATCAGAATACTTCCCCCATTAACAGTTAAAAAACAAGAAATTGATTTAGCACTTAAAATTATAAATACAGTCTGTGAGAAATACAAAAAATAGTGAAACATTTTATAAATATAAAAGATATACCTGTTAAGGATTTAAAAAAAATTATATTTGATGCAAAAAAAAGAAAAACAAAGAGAAAAAATTTAAATAATTTAGACACTGATAAAGATATTCCTCTAAAAGGAAAACTTCTTATTCAAATGTTTGAAAAATCAAGTTTAAGAACCAGACTTAGTTTTTATTTAGCAATTAGACAGCTAGGAGGAGGTGTATTAAATCTTAGAACCGATGAATTACATTTGTTTAAAGGAGGAGAATCAATTCACGATACTGCTAAAATTATTTCAAATTATGGGGATATTTTTATGTTAAGAACAGACACAGATAAAAAATTAATAGAGTTTAAAAAACATTTAAATATTCCAATTATTAATGGTTTAAGTCCATCATCTCATCCTACTCAAATATTATCAGATGTTTTTACTATTGAAGAAATAAAAAAAAAACCAATTAAAAATTTAAATATTTGTTGGATTGGTGATGGAAATAATGTTCTTAATAGTTTAATTGAAGCTTCTACTAAATTTTCTTTTAATTTAAGTATTGGTTCTCCAAAAAAATATGAAGCAAAAAAAACGTTAATAAACTGGGCAAAAAAAAACAAAGCTAAAATAAAAGTCTATAATGATCCAAAAGAAGCAATATTTAATTCTGATATTGTTTTTGCAGATAAATTTATAAGCATGAATGATAAAATAAATAAAAAAAAAAAAATTAAAGATTTTAAAAACTTTCAGGTAAACTCAAAGCTTATGAGTCTTGCCGATAAAAATGCAATTTTTCTTCATTGTCTTCCAGCATCAAGAGGTCAAGAAGTTTCTTCAGATGTTATAGATGGAAAACAATCAAAAGTTTGGCAACAAGCTCTAAATAGAGTCCACGTACAAAAGAGCATTATATTATATTGTTTGGGAAAATTAAGGTAGTGGTTTAGGGTTGTCGCTATTTTTATTAAGGTAAAGTATTACTGAAGCTCTATCTTCTTCTTTTTTTAATCCAGCAAATCCCATTTTGTTACCTTTTATCCATTTGGCTGGTTTTGTTAAAAAAGCATTCATTTCTTTCCAAGTCCATTCTTTACCGTAAGATGACAATGCTTTTGAATATTTATAGTCAGTTATTGAACCTACAGGTCTAAACATTACATTCCAAAGTTTTGGTCCAATTTTGTTTTTACCATCCGCATTTATTGAGTGACAAGCAGCACATTTTTTGAATACTTTTTCTCCGTCTTCAGCGTTGCCTAAAGCCAAAAGAGCCGAAATATCTCCTTGAGATTCTGTACTAGCTTGTGAGGCTGTGATTCCATTTAATTCGACTTCAACTTTGTAACCTGCAACATCTGGTTTTTCCACATGAAAAATTACATCTGAAATTTTTCCTATTCCTAGGATCAACAAAACTGTTACTAAAATAGCAGCTATTATTTTATTTATTTCAAACGAATCCATTTTAATTTTTTTTAAAAAGCACATATAACATGATAAATTCTAAATTACTTAAAATTTTAATTTGTAAATTTGCGTCTGTTAGACGCATAGAATGTAATAAAGTACAATAAATGAAGAAAACTGTAATAATAATTCCATCAAGAATGTCGGCCAGCCGATTAAAAGGGAAGCCATTGTTAAAGATAAACAATTTACCCATTATTTGTCACGTCGTGAAAAAGGCAAAGCAAGCAAATATAGGAGAAGTAATCGTTGCTACTGAAGACAAAGAAATTTTTGATATAGTTCAAAGCAATGGAGGCAAAGCATTGCTCACAAAAAATCATAAAACTGGAACAGATAGAATATATGAAGGTTTAAAAAAATTAAAAGCTAAAGATATAGATTATGTTATTAATCTGCAAGGCGACGAACCAATGATAGATCCTTTAGATATTGTTAATTTAAATAATTTGATGACTAAAAACAATTCAGATATTGGAACATTAGCAGCAGAAATTACACAAGATTCAACTTTAAAAGATGAAAATATTGTCAAAGTAATTACAAAAGAAAAATTAAATAATGAAAATTTTACAGAAGCTTTAAGTTTTTTTAGGAAAAATTTATTAACAAACTACTCTAATATTTACCATCACATTGGAATTTATATTTATAAAGTTTCAATTTTAGAAAAATTTATTAATTTTGACCAAACAAAAAATGAAATTCAAAATCGTTTAGAACAATTAAGAGCTTTAGATAATAATATTAAAATTATGGTAGGTCTTGCAAAATCTGCTCCAATTGGAGTTGATACAAAAGAAGATTTCCTAGCTATAAAAAAAATTATGGAATATAAATAACAGAATATGAAAATTCTTTTTCAAGGAAGTTTAGGTGCTTATTCGCATTTAGCAGCATTAAAAGTTTATCCAGATTCAGAAATAGTACCCTGTAAAACTTTTGACGAATGTTTTAGTAAGGCCAATGATGATGATAAAATTAGAATAATAATACCTGAATCTAATAGAATAACAGGAAATATAGGAGTTGAATATTTAATTTTTAAATACCGTTTAAATATATATGCTGAACACTTTCATTCTATTCAACATCACTTATTAGGAATGCCAGGAACAAAATTAAAAGATATAAAAAATGTTTATTCACATGCGCAAGCACTTTCTCAATCAAGTTTATTTATAAAAAAAAACAATCTTATTGAAAATGTTCGAGCTGATACAGCAGGTAGCGCAAAATATGTATCAGATAATAAAAATAAAAGTGAAGCAGCAATAGCATCAGATCTAAGTGCAAAAATTTATAATTTAAACATTCTTGCTTCAAATATTGAAAATGAAAAGGTTAATGTAACTAGATTTTTAATAATGGGGAAAAAAATTCTGCAACCTGAGTTAAAAAAAAAAAAATACATAACATCTTTTTTATTTAAATTAAAAAGCAAACCTGCAGCATTATACTCAGCGTTAGCAGGCTTTGCTATACAAGGTGTTAATTTAACAAAGTTGCAAAGTTATCCAGAAAAAAATTCTTTTACATCTTATTTTTTTCTTTGCGATTTAGAGGGACACATTGAAGACACAAAAGTAAAAAAATCTTTAGAAGAACTTGGTTTGCATTGTGATGATATGCACATCCTAGGCGTGTATGAGGCAGACAAATTTAGAGAAAAATAAATTTTTGTTACTTTTATTGTAGATTGGAAATAATTACTGTTATAATACGACTGGAGGCTAGAGGTGGATGCTGCTTGAACCCGACCAGATCCTAACGGAAGCAATCGTAAAGACAGTTTTTCAGGTTCTAGTCTCCTGAAGAATTATGAATAAAAATACAAAAGTTTTGGCTTTAAAATATAGACCCCAAGTATTTGAGGATCTGATAGGACAAGAAATAATTTCTGATACAATTTTAAACTCTATAAAAGCAAATAAGATACCAAACGCATATCTCTTTACTGGAATAAGAGGAGTAGGAAAAACTACAATAGCAAGAATTATTGCTAAGACTCTTAATTGTTTAAAAGGAACAGATAAGCTTTGTGCAAACAATCTATGTGAAAATTGTAATGCAATTTCAAACTCAAATCATATTGATGTGCTAGAAATGGATGCTGCAAGCAAAACTGGAGTTGATGATGTTAGAGATTTAATTGAATTTTCAAGATATGGCCCAACAAGTGCCAAATATAAGATTTTTATTATCGATGAAGTTCATATGCTTAGCAAACAAGCATTTAATGCATTATTAAAAACGTTAGAAGAACCACCAGAATATTTAAAATTCATTTTTGCAACCACGGAAATAAAAAAGATACCAATTACCGTTATATCTAGATGTCAAAGATTTGACTTATCGAGAATTAAATCAATGGAATTGTTAAAATTTATAAAAAAAATAAAAGACAAAGAAAATGGAAAAGTAAGCGAAGAGGCCTTAAAGTTCATTGTCAAGGCCTCAGAAGGTTCGGTAAGAGATGCGCTTTCTCTTCTAGATAGAGCTTTACTAAGCTTAGACAAAAATAAAGAGTTTGATTTAGAAAATGCTCAGAAAATATTTGGGTATGCTGATAAATTTCAATTAATAAACTTATTTAAATTAATTTTTGAAGGAAATGAAGAAAAAGTACTAAAAATATATAGGTCAATTTATGATCAGGGAGTTGAACCAAAGATTTTTATAAATGATTTTTTAGAACTATTGTATTATTTTAAAAATATTGAATCATTAACAATTGATGGAACTAATTTTTCTTTAAATGATAAAGAATTTGAAGAAATTAAAGAAATTGCTAAAAATGTTGATGCCAAGTCCATAATATTATTTTGGCAATTTACTATTAAAACATTGAATGAATTAGATATAGTTTCAAATCAAAATTTATCAATTGAAATGTTTTTAATAAGACTAATTTATTTGAAAGAAATATCTAATATTAGAAAAGAGGCAGATCAAAACTTAAATGACACAAAGTTTAATGGAGAAAATGATATAATTTTAAAAAGTAAATCACCTCAAAAAGAAGATTTTTTTGATTTAAAAAATAAAACAATTGATCAAATTAAAAACGTTATTCAAGAAAAAAAAACAGAACAAAGCGACAAAAAAAATGCAAATGAAAATGAAAATTTAACCATTAGTTCATTTAATGAATTACTAAAAGTGTGTAATCTAAAAAAAGAAATTAAATTAAAATATGAACTGGAAAATAATGTGAATCTTGTAAGTTTTGAAAACCAGCGAATTGAGATATCTTTTAATGAGAATTTGGATAAAGAGTTTATTAAAATATTATCATCAAAATTATATGAGTGGACCAACTGTAGATGGATAATTGCTCTTTCCAAGCAGAAAGGAGAAATTTCAAAAAAGGAAAAAGAATTAATTTTTAAAAAAAACCTTTTAGAAAAAACTAAAAAAGATAAAATTTATAAAAATATATTAGAAAAATTTTCTGATGCAGAATTAATTGATATTGAAATTGAAAAAAAAAATAATGACTGATTTTACTAAAATTTTAGATAAAGCAAAAGAACTAGAATTAAAAATGAAAGAAAGCCAAGAAAAAATTAAGAATATTACAGCTGAAGGCGTATCAGGAGCTAATTCTGTAAAAATTAAGCTTAATGGTGATGGCGAAATGATTAAGATTTTTATATCTCCAGAAACAATTAAAGAAGATAAAGCAATAATAGAAGATTTGATTGTTGCAGCACATAACAACGCAAAAAATTTGTTAAAATCTAAAACTTCAGAAGAAATTTCTAAAGCAACAGGAGGTTTTAATATTCCTGGCTTTAAATGGCCATTGTAAATTAATGCAAAATATTAGTGAGATTGATGAATTAATAAAATTAATTGGAAGACTTCCTGGTCTTGGTCCAAAATCAGCTAAAAGAATATTTTTAAAATTAATCAATAATAGAGAGGAACTGATTAAACCTATGGCTCATAGTTTAATTCAAGTTTATAAAAATGTTTCAAGGTGTAATTCTTGTGGAGCATTAAAATCTAACTCTACAGGATGTGGTAATTGTGAAAATACAAAAAATAAATTTAATACAATTTGTGTAGTTGAAAATATAGCCGATCAATGGTCAATTGAAAATTCTAGTGCCTATAAAGGTTATTTCCATATTTTAGGAGGCACCATTTCATCTTCTTTAAGTGAAAGAAAAGAAGATCTTTTAATTAACTCATTAGTAGAAAGAGCAAAAAAAAAGAATATTGAAGAAGTAATTATAGCAACAAGTGCAACAGTAGAGGGACAAACTACAGCATATTATATAGAGGACAGTCTAAACAAAGTTGATGTAAAAGTTTCTAGATTAGCCCATGGTTTGCCCGTTGGTGGTGAAATTGAAAATCTTGATGATGGTACTCTATTTTCAGCTTTTAAAAACAGAACAGGAGTCAGGAGTAATTCAGGTTAATTTTTTTTAATCAATCTATCTAAATGAAGTAGTGGCTCAGTATAACCGGAAGGTTGATTTCTGCCTTGAAAAACTAATTCACAAGCGGTTTTAAAAGCTATTGATTTATAGTATTTGGGGTGCATGTTAAAATAAGAAGAATCATTTTTATTTTGAAAATCAACAACTTTTGCCATCTTTTTCATTATTTCAAGAACTTGCTTTTTGCTACAAATTCCGTGATGAAGCCAGTTTGCAATATGTTGAGATGAAATTCTAAGTGTCGCTCTATCTTCCATTAAGCCAATATTATTAATATCAGGAACTTTTGAACAACCAATACCTTGATCAATCCACCTTACAACATAACCTAGAATTGTTTGAGCAGAATTTGAAATTTCTAAATTAATATCTTCTCTTGACCAATTAGGTTTGTTTGTAATTGGAATCGTAAGAAGATCTTTTAGTTTTGCTTTACTTTGTTTTTTTAGTTCTTTATGTTTTTTAAATATATTTATTTTATGATAATGTAGAGCATGGAGCGCAGCAGCTGTAGGCGATGGTACCCATGCGCAATTAGCTCCAGCTTTTAAATGACCAATTTTTTGCTTCATCATATCTGCCATTTTATCTGGCATTGCCCACATACCTTTACCTATTTGAGCAACTCCTGAAAAACCACAACTTAATCCAACATCAACATTGTTATTTTCGTAAGCTTTTATCCATTTGGAAGATTTCATATCTCCTTTTTTAATCATTGGACCAGCTTCCATTGATGTATGCATTTCATCTCCAGTTCTATCTAAGAATCCAGTATTAATAAAAAAAACTCTATTTTTCAAACTTCTAATACATTCTTTGAGATTAACAGATGTTCTTCTTTCCTCATCCATAATTCCACACTTAATTGTATATTTTTTTAAATTTAAAACTTCTTCAACTTTAGAAAAAATTAAATTTGTAAAAGCAGATTCATCAGGGCCATGCATTTTTGGTTTAACAATATATATAGACTGTGTTCTTGAGTTTCCTTTAATTTTAAAATCGTGCAAACACGCAAGCGAAGTCATAAATGCATCCATAATTCCTTCGGGAATTTCAGATCCATCATCTAGTAAGATAGCGGGACTTGTCATTAAATGACCTACATTTCTATTTAAAAGTAAAGCTCGTCCATGTAATTTAATTTTTTTACCAAGTTTATTAATATATTCTCTGTCCGAGTTTAATTTTCTAATAAGTTTTTTTTCATTTTTTTCAAATTCTGTGTAAAGATTAAATTTCATTAGACCCAACCAATTTTTATATCCAAGAACTTTATCTTCAGCATCAACTGCTGCCACACTATCTTCATGATCACATATAGTTGAAATTGCGGATTCCAGAATAATGTCATGTATTGAAATTTTATCTTGATTTCCATCAGGATTGTTAACTTCCAACAAACCTTCTTGATCAAATAAAATATCAATATGAAGGTTATTATTTACAAATAAAAGTGAAGAAAGATAGTTTGATCTTTTGGAATATCCAACAAACTGTTCTGGATTTTTTAGTTTTAAATTTAATTTATTGTTATTAATTTCTGGAATTTTTGTAAGATCTTTCCAACTTTTTTCTTTTAAAGGAACATTTTTATCTAAGAATTCACGCACATATTCTATTACCTTAGCGCCTCTTATTGGATTATAAGTTTTTCCACGTACAGCTCCTTTTATTTCGGATATAACATCTGTACCATATAAAGAATCGTATAAGCTAATCCACCTAGCATTAGCAGCATTTAATGCATACCTTGCATTCATTATAGGAACAACTAGTTGTGGACCAGCTATTTTAGATATTTCTTCATCAATGTTTTTTGTTTCAATTTTAAAATTTGTTCCTTCATTTCTTATATAACCAATTTTTCTTAAAAATTTTTCATAGTCTGCTTGTTTAAATTTTTCATTTTTGTGATCATGATGCCATCGATTTATGTCTAACTGCAATCTTTCTCTTATTTTTAACAGTTCTTTATTTTTGGGATTCAATTTATGAACAACACTGCTAAAACCACTCCAAAAATTTTTTTCTTTAATTCCTGTTCCTGGAATCAAGTCTTTATTTACAAAATTGTATAAAATTTCAGAGACGGATAAATTTTCAATTTTTATATATTTTTCATTCATATTAACCCTTTCCCCCTCTGTCTTGTTGCCTGAGAGATTTGCTCCTTCGGCGAGAATAGTTCTCTTTCCAGAGTCAATATGTACGGTCCTTTTGCCTGAGAGTTTCCGGGGTGGTTGCTCCTTCGGCGCCACATTTAAGTAGTCTCTTCCGTATTATTAATTATAAATTTAATTAATTTAGAACACTTTATTGCCTTTTTGAAATATAATAAATAACTTTTTAATGAAAAATTACCTTAATTTTGAAACTGATATAAAAAAACTTGA
>Ga0163108_10003677_pt1 | contig 10881 bp, 9 predicted proteins | sample Fk1155metaG_FD_109644 | JGI IMG/M metagenome (GOLD analysis project Ga0163108, IMG submission 109644) | Marine microbial communities from the Central Pacific Ocean - Fk160115 155m metaG | ecosystem: Environmental > Aquatic > Marine > Oceanic > Photic zone | place: The Central Pacific Ocean...
AATTAATAAGTAATTTAAATACAATAATTGGCAATACAGTTCTTTATGGAGCTACTTCGGGAACGTTATATGCATCAGGACAAGCCGGGGAGAGATTTGCAGTAAGAAATTCTGGCGCAAATGCAGTAATTGAAGGTTGTAATTCAAACGGTTGTGAATATATGACAGGAGGAAATATTATTATTCTTGGCAATGTAGGAGATAATTTTGCAGCTGGAATGACAGGAGGAATGGCTTTTGTATATGATAAAGATTTGGAATTTGAAAAAAGAGTTAACTCTGAATCAGTAGTTTGGGCAAGGCCACAAACTGAATACTGGAAAAATTTATTATATGATCTTTTAGTAAAACACCACGAAAATACAAATTCCAATCATTCAAAAAAAATTTTAGAGAATTTCGGAAAAGAAATTAATACTTTTTTTCAAGTATGCCCTAAAGAAATGCTAAATAAATTAAAATATCCAATTTCTGAAAAAATAATAAATTACGCTAGTTAAAAAATAATTTAACTATTCGGTCTAATTCATAAATTAAAATTTTAATATTCTTATTCGCCGACAAGCTATGATCACCATTTTTAATAACAGTTATTTTTTTATTTGCTTTCTTAAATATTTTCAAAATTTTTCTTGAATATGCCACTGGAACAGATTTATCTTTACTACCATGAATCATAGTAACAAAAGCTTTAGAATAAATTGTTTTATTTAAAACTTTATTTTTAAATCCATCTTTTATTAATTGATATGAAATTGGATAAGTATATGATCCATAGTTTAAATTATATAAACCTTTTTGTTTTGTTTCAATTTTCATTTTTTTTGAAAATTTTTTCCACATTAGTTTATTTAAAAACTCAGGTGCAGATCCAATTCCTAAAAAACCAAATATTTGTTTTTCAATAACTTTGAATAAATTTAGGGATATCCAAGATCCCATGCTAGATCCTATTAAAATAATTTTTTTTCTTTTAACTATCTTTTTAATTAAAATTTTACTTTCTTTTGACCATTTACTTATATTTCCAGAAATGAATTTTCCTGATGATTTACCATGCCCAGAATATTCTAAGGCCAAAAAGCCAATTTTTTTTGATTTACAATAATTAAGAAATGCTCTAGGTTTTTTGCCTTCTAAATCAGACATAAATCCGTGCAGGAAAACTACAAATAAATCAGATTTAGTATTTTGAGATATATATCTTAATTTTTTTTTCCTTGAAATTTTAAAAAATTTAAATTTTCCCATAAAACATATTTTAATAATGTGCTATTATATATGATTATTAAATGTCTTCTAAATTAAAAGTTTTACAGGTAATTCCTAAACTTGGATATGGAGGAGCTGAGACAGGCTGTTATGATTTAGCTCACTATTTACACGAACAAGGTTGCAAATCCTATATTGCGACTAGTGGAGGTGAATTACTACAATTTATAAACAAAAAAAAAGTAAAATTACTAAGATTGCCAGTACATAGCAAAAACCCAATTATTATTTTATTAAACTCGATTATATTAATGTTTTTGATATTAATTCTTAACATAAATATTGTACATGCAAGAAGTAGAGCTCCAGCATGGGCATGTTTAATTGCAACCAAAATCACTAGAAGAAAATTTGTTACAACATTTCATGGCACATACAATTTTAAAAGTTCAATGAAGAAATATTATAATTCTGTTATGTTAAAATCACATTTAATTATTGCAGGATCCAATTTTATTTTTTCACATATTAATGAAAACTACTTAAAATATCTAAATCCAAAAAGAAAATTTTTAGTAATATTTCGAGGGATCAATACAGAATATTTTAATAAAAAAAAAATAAAAGAAAAAGACGAACAAAATTTAATCAATAAATGGGAAATTGATAAAGAAAGAAAAATTTTTCTTTTACCCGGTAGACTTACTGCTTGGAAAGGACAAGAATTGTTCATTGAGGCCTTAAGTAAACTTAAAAATAATGAACCTAATAAAAAATTTATGGCTGTCATTCTTGGAAGTGATCAAGGAAGGAAAATTTATAAAAAAAAGCTTCAAAGATTGGTAGAACAACATAGACTAATAGAAGAAGTTAGATTTATTGATAATTTTAATATTATGCCAATTGCTTATAAAATTTCAGATGTAATTTTTTCATGCTCTATAGAACCCGAAGCATTTGGAAGAGTAAGTGTTGAAGCTCAAGCAATGGAAAAACCAATTATTGCAAGTAATATCGGCGGGTCCTTAGAAACCATAAAACATGAAAAAACAGGATTTTTATTTCCAGCTGGAGACATTAATGCTTTATATAGGAATATGTCTGAAATATTTGATTTATACCCTGCTACTTTAGAAGTCATGGGTACAGAGGGAAGAAAAAATGTTATTAAAAAATTTAATGTTGAAAAAATGTGTTTTTCTACTTATTCAGAGTACAAAAAACTAATTAATTAAATGCCAAATATAACTTTACCAGATGGAAACAAATTAACTTTTGATAAGAAAGTTACAGGTATAAAAATTGCTGAGAAAATAAGTAAATCTTTATTAAAGCAAGCGTTAGTCATGAGCGTTGATGGTAATTTGAAAGATTTAGATTTTGAAATAGACAGCGATTGTTCAGTAAAAATTTATACTTCAAAAGATCAAGAGGGCATTGAAACATTAAGACATGATACAGCACACGTTCTAGCTATGGCAGTTCAAGAACTTTTTCCTGGAACCCAAGTAACAATTGGGCCAGTAATAGACAATGGTTTTTATTATGATTTTGCTAGAAAAGATCCTTTTACTGAGGAAGATCTTCAAAAAATTGAAAAAAAAATGCAAGAAATTGTTGAAAGAGATGAACCGACTCGTAGAGAGGTATGGGAAAGAGATAAAGCAATTAAACATTTCAGAGAGACTGGTGAAATTTATAAAGCAGAAATAATAGAAAGTATTCCAAAAGGAGAAGAAGTATCAGTTTATTTTCATGGAAAGTGGCACGATTTATGTAGAGGTCCTCATCTACTTTCAACGGGTAAAGTTGGGAAATTTTTTAAGTTAACAAAAGTTGCAGGAGCTTATTGGAGAGGAGATTCAAATAATGAAATGCTTCAAAGAATTTATGGAACAAGCTGGTCTTCTCAAAAAGATCTAGATAATTATCTAAAAAGAATTGAAGAGGCTGAAAAAAGAGACCATAGAAAATTGGGTAAAGAAATGAATTTATTTCATTTCAGAGAAGAAAGCCCAGGTTCAGTTTTCTGGCACGAAAAAGGTTGGAATTTATTTCAAAAGTTAATTTCTTACATGAGAAATAAACAAGACGAAGCTGGCTATAAAGAAATCAATACCCCAGAGGTTCTAGATAGAAGTTTGTGGGAAAAATCAGGACATTGGGAAAAATTTGGAGCAAATATGTATACATCTACAACACCAGATGAGAAAATATTTGCTATCAAGCCAATGAATTGCCCAGGTTGTGTACAAGTATTTAATCAAGGTTTAAAAAGTTATAGAGATTTACCATTAAAAATGTCAGAGTTTGGCAAGGTTCATAGATACGAACCATCAGGTGCATTACATGGATTGTTAAGAGTAAGAGCATTTACACAAGATGATGCTCATATATTTTGTACTGAAAATCAAATTACACAAGAATGTCTAAGTGTAACAAATTTAATTTTAGAAATTTACAAAGATTTAGGTTTTGAAAATGTAATTCTAAAATATTCTGATAGACCTGATATTAGAGTAGGCGATGACGAAGTTTGGAATAAATCAGAAAAAGCTTTACTAGAGGCAATTAAAGAATCTAAACTTGAGTATAGTATTAACAAGGGAGAAGGAGCTTTTTATGGACCAAAAATAGAGTTTGTTCTTAGAGATGCGATAGGAAGAGACTGGCAATGTGGAACTCTACAAGTAGATTTAAATTTACCTGGTCGACTAGGTGCATCATTTGTAGATAAAGATGGGGCTAAAAAAGTACCAGTCATGTTACATAGAGCTTTATTCGGATCCTTAGAAAGATTTATTGGAATTTTGATAGAAAATTATGCAGGAAAACTTCCATTTTGGATTTCTCCTTTACAAGCAATGGTGATTCCAGTTTCAAATGATTTTGATAATTATGCTATTGAAGTAAATAAAAAATTAAAAAAATCAGGAATTAGTAGTGAGGTTGATTTAAAAAATCACAATCTAAACTACAAAATAAGAGAACATTCTTTGACAAAAATACCACTTCTATTAATTTGTGGTAAAAAAGAAGTTGACTCTAATACAGTAACTATTAGAAGATTGGATTCAAAAGAACAAGAAAATATGGAACTAAATAAATTGATTGAAAAATTTTCATCTTTAGCAAAATCTCCTTCTTAATAAGTGCCAAACATAAAACAAAATTATTTTCAAAGAAGAACAAAGCCAAGAGGCCCAAAATCAAATTATAAGATTACCTCCCCCGAAGTTCAGGTTATTACTTCAGATGGACAAAACTTGGGTGTTTTAAATTTAAATGAAGCTATCAATAAAGCAAAAGTAGAAGGTTTAGATTTAATAGAAATTGCACCAAAGGCAAAGCCTCCTGTTTGTAAAATAATGGATATGGGAAAATTTAAATATGATCAGCAAAAAAAAGCTAATAAAGCAAAAAAAAAACAAAAGAAAATTGAATTAAAAGAGATTAAATTAAGACCAGTTACAGAAGTTCATGACTACACATTTAAAATTAAAAATGCACAAAAATTTTTGTCTAAAGGAGACAAGGTTAAGTTTACTATAAAATTTAAAGGTAGAGAATTACAACACTCTCATCTAGGCAATGAATTAATGGACAAAATTAAACAAGATATTCAAGAAATTGGTAAAGTTGAGTTACAGCCTAAGTTTGAAGGTAAACAAATGATAATGGTTATTCAGCCTTTATAATCAATTATTGTAGTTGTAATATAATATTAATATTAGTATAAAGCCGAGCAATATGCCAAAATTAAAAACTAAAAGTTCAGCAAAAAAAAGATTCAAAATAACAGCAAAGGGCAAAGTAATGATGGGCCAAGCTGGAAAGAGACATGGCATGATAAAAAGAACAAATTCTCAAATTAGAAAACAGAGAGGCACAACAGTTATGTCAAAACAAGACAGTAAGATTGTTAAATCTTATATGCCATACACTTTAAGAGGATAATATGGCAAGAGTAAAAAGAGGAACAACTAGTAACGCTAGACACAAAAAAGTTTTAAAGGCTGTTAAAGGCCAATGGGGCAGAAGAAAAAATACTATAAGAGTTGCAAGACAAGCCATGGAAAAGGCTATGCAATATGCTTATAGAGATCGAAGAAACAAAAAAAGAAATTTTAAATCATTATGGATTCAGAGAATCAATGCAGGTGTTAGATCTGAGGGTCTCACATATTCAAAATTTATTAATGGATTAAATAAATCAGGAATTAAAATTGATAGGAAGATTCTAGCTGAAATTGCTTATGATAATCCTGAAGCATTTAAAACCATTGTTAAAAAAGCACAAGCAGCCCTTAGTTAATCTAGCTATTGTTTTTCTTAAGTTTAGAAATAATCTGTAAAAATGTCAGATTTTGAAAAATTAAAAAATCAATTAATTGATAAGCTTCATAAAGCTCAAAGTTCTAAAGAGGCAGATGTTATTAGGACAGAAATTTTTGGCAAAAGTGGTTTAATTAATTCAGAATTTAAAAAACTTGGATCTTTATCACCAGATGATAAAAAAAAAGTTGCTTCAGAAATAAATAATGCAAAACAAGAATTAACAAATTTATTTAACGATAAATTATCTAATCTCGAAACTGCTGAGATAGATGAAAGAGTAAAAAAAGAGAAAGACGACGTAACACTTCCAGAAAAAGAATTTAGAATTGGGAAGATACATCCTGTATCACAAGTAATAGATGAAATTTCATCTATATTTTCTGAGATTGGCTTTAGTGTCGAAGAAGGTCCAGATATAGAAACTGAATATTATAATTTTACAGCTCTTAATACTCCAGAAAACCATCCAGCAAAAGATATGCATGACACTTTTTATCTTGAAGAAAATATGAAAACGTTATTAAGAACCCATACATCTCCTGTTCAAGTAAGAACAATGTTAAAAGGTAAGCCTCCTTTTAAAATTATAGCACCTGGAAGAACTTATAGAAGCGATAGTGACCAAACACATACTCCAATGTTTCATCAGCTGGAAGGACTTCATATTGATAAAAATATAACTATGGGACATTTAAAAGGATGTTTAAATTATTTTATAAAAGAATTTTTTGAAATAGAAAAAATTAAAATGAGATTTCGTCCAAGCCATTTTCCATTTACTGAACCATCCGCGGAAGTTGACATCGGATATAGAATTGAAAATAACAAAATAATAATTGGAGAGGGCGATAAATGGCTTGAAATACTTGGATGTGGCATGGTTCATCCTAACGTTCTTAAGAATGCAAAAGTTGATCCAAATAAATACCAAGGTTTTGCATTTGGAATAGGCATTGATAGGCTGGCAATGTTAAAACATGGTATCAATGACTTAAGATCTTTTTTTGAGAGTGATTATAGATGGTTGAATTATTTTGGTTTTGATCCTCTTGATGTTCCAACAAACTATCGAGGTTTAAGTAAATGAAGTTTACAAAAGAATGGCTTAAAGATCATATCAAAACAAGCAAAACTGAATCACAAATTATTGAAAAATTAAATAATATAGGCTTAGAAGTTGAAAAAGTTGAGCCTATAAAAAATGAATTAAGTGATTTTATTGTTGCTAAAATAGTTAAAGCAGAAAAACACCCTAATGCTGATAGATTAAAGCTATGTCATGTTGATGTAGGCCAAAAAGATTTAGTGAGGGTTGTTTGTGGAGGACCAAATGCAAAAGATAATTTGTTAACTATTTATGCACCACCAGGTTCAGTAATTCCAAAAAATAATATGAAATTAGAAGTATCAAAAATAAGAGGAGAAACATCTTATGGAATGCTATGTTCTGAATCCGAATTAAATTTATCAAATGAAAGTCAAGGAATTATTGAACTAAATCAAAAGTATAAAGCAAAAGTAGGAAAGAGCTATTTTAATAATTCTTCTGATAATGTTATTGAGTTGTCCATTACTCCCAACAGACCGGACTGCCTAGGTATTAGAGGAATAGCAAGAGATCTATCAGCAAGTGGATTTGGAAAATTAACAGGAAATAAATTAAAAAAAATAAAAAAAACTATTAAACAAAATTTAAAAGTTAATATTGAAAAAAAAAAAAACCAGGCCTGTAAAATATTTGGTAGTTGCCTTATAAAAAATATTAAAAACCAAGAAAGCCCAGATTGGTTAAAAAAAAGAATTCTTTCAATAGGATTAAGACCAATTTCAGCGGTGGTTGATATAACAAATTATGTCATGTTTGATTTAAATAGACCTCTACACGCTTATAATGCAGATAAAATTGACAAAGGAATAATCGTAAGAAATTCTAAAAAAGGAGAAACTTTTAAAGCTTTAGATAATAAAGATTATAATTTAGATGATGGAATGTGTGTTATATCCGATCACAAAGGTGTGTTGGGATTAGGTGGAATAATAGGCGGAACAAGATCAGGAACTGAATTTAATACAAAAAATATATTATTAGAATCTGCTTATTTTGATCCTGAGATTACAAGAGAAACTGCAAAAAAATTGGACCTAAATAGCGATGCTAAATTTAGATTTGAAAGAGGAATTGATCCAAATTCTATTTTAATTGGACTTGAAAAAGCATCTGAAATGATAGTTGAGATTTGTGGTGGGGAAGTGTCTAAATTTGATATTCAATCAACAAAAAAAATAATAGTAAAAAAAATATCTTTTGACCCAAATCTTGCATCTAAAACTATTGGTGTAGAAATAAAAAATATTGAAATAGTTAAAATATTAGAAGGTTTAGGATTTAAAATTAAAAAAAAGGGTAAGCTACTCATTGTTGAAGTGCCTAGCTGGAGACCAGATATACATGGTGAGATTGATTTAGTAGAAGAAGTAATAAGAATTAAGGGATTTGATAAAATCAAATCAGTTGAACCTGAAAAAAAAAGAACAAAACCAACTTTAGATTTTTTTCAAAGAAACTTTCATTTTGCACAGCGATCTGTTGCTTCCAAAGGCTATTTAGAAACAATAACTTGGTCATTTACAGATGATAAAATAAATAATATTTTTAGAGAAAATAAACAAGAAGTAAAAATTGTTAATCCAATAAGTTCTGATTTAAATGTTTTAAGAAATTCTCTTTATCCAAATTTAATTTATTTTTTGAAAAAAAATATTGATAGAGGTTTCGAAAATCAATCATTATTTGAAATTGGACCTTTGTTTATTGGAAATAAACCGGGCCAACAAGTAACAGTTATTTGTGGCGTTAGAAAAGAAAATTTATTAGATGTTTATGGAATTAAAAAAGATGTTGTGCAAACTCTAATCGAGTTAGGAATTGATAAAAACGAAACTACTATTGATATAAATACTCCTAGCTACTATCATCCAGGAAGATCTGGATCGATAATAACCAAAAAAGATCAAAAATTGTTAGCATATTTTGGTGAAATTCATCCTAAAATCATTAACAAAACATATGGATTTGAGATTTTTTTAGAGAATTTAGTTAAATATAAAAGACAAAATAATAAAAAAAAATTAACGGTAACTTTTTCTGACTACCAAAAATCAGATAGAGATTTTGCTTTTGTAGTAAAACAAGAACTTAAGGCACAAGAATTAGTAGATATTATTTCAAATGTTGATCGTTCATTAATAAAAAATGTAAAAATCTTTGATGTTTATCAAGGTGAAAATATTCCATCTGATAAAAAATCTATAGCTTTAAAAGTAACTATCCAGTCTGATTTCAAAACTTTAAACGAAAAAGATTTAAATGAAATTTCACTGAAAATTATTTCTAATGTCGAAGAAAAAGCTAGTGCTAAATTAAGATCATAATGAGTGAAATTGATCACATTAGAAATTTTGCAATTATTGCGCATATTGATCACGGCAAATCTACTATTGCAGATAGAATTATTCATAAATGTGGAGGACTTTCTGAAAGAGAAATGAAAGCACAAGTTTTAGATTCAATGGACATTGAAAGAGAAAGAGGAATTACGATAAAGGCACAAACAGTTAAGTTAAATTATACTGCTAAAAATGGAAAAAAATATATTTTTAATATAATTGATACACCTGGGCATGTGGACTTTAGTTATGAAGTAAGTAGATCACTTTATGCATGTGAAGGATCAATATTAATTGTAGACAGTACTCAAGGTGTAGAGGCACAAACGTTGGCAAATGTTTATCAAGCATTAGATATAAATCATGAAATAATACCTGTATTAAATAAAATTGACTTGCCCGCCTCAGATATAGATAAAACAAATAAGCAAATAGAAGATGTTATAGGAATTGATACCTCATATTCGGTCCCATGCTCTGGCAAAACAGGGGAAGGCGTTGATGAAATCTTAGAACAAATTGTTAAAAAACTTCCTGGACCAAAAGGTACGAAAAGTGAAAAATTAAAATGTCTATTAGTTGATAGTTGGTACGATACATACCTTGGAGTGGTAATTTTGGTTAGAGTTATTGATGGAAAAATTTCAAAAAATATGAAAATTAAAATGATGTCAACAAATCAAGAATATTTAATTGAAAAAGTTGGGGTTTTTACTCCAAAACCAAAAGATATAAACGAATTAAATGCTGGTGAGATTGGATTTATTACAACGGGTATTAAAGTTTTGTCAGATACAAAAGTAGGAGATACTATTTGTGATGCTTCTAATTCATTAGAATGTGCTTTGCCAGGTTTTAAACCTAGTAAGCCAGTTGTATTTTGTGGATTATTTCCCGTAGACAGTTCAGAATACCAAAAATTGAAAGATGGTTTAGCCAAACTTCAATTAAATGATGCTAGTTTTTCATTTGATCCGGAGTCATCTTCTGCATTAGGATTAGGCTTTCGATGTGGATTTCTAGGGCTATTACATTTAGAAATTATAACCGAAAGACTAGAAAGAGAATTTGATATAAATTTATTAACAACAACTCCAGGAGTTGTTTATAAAATACATTTTAATAATGGAGAAGTTAAAGATTTACAAAACCCTTCAAATTTACCTGATCCCACTTTTATAAAATTTATTGAAGAACCTTGGATTAGAGCCACAATTATAACACCAGATCAATATTTGGGTTCAATAATTAAAATATGCCAAAATAAAAGAGGAATACAAACAAATCTTAGTTATTCTGGGAATAGAGCAGTGGTCAATTATGAATTACCACTTAACGAAGTTGTTTTTGATTTTAATGATCGATTAAAATCTATGACAAGTGGATATGCTAGTTTTGATTATGAAATTGTAGATCACAAAGAAGGAGATTTAGTTAAAATGAGTATACTTGTAAACACAGAACCAGTAGATGCTTTAGCAATGATGATACATAAAGATTTTGCTCAAACTACAGGTAGAGAAGTATGTGAGAAGCTTAAAGAATTAATTCCGCGACATAATTTTATGATACCAATACAGGCTGCTATAGGTGGAAAAATTATCGCTAGAGAAACTATCAAAGGTTATAAAAAAGATGTTTTGACAAAGATACATGGAGGTGGAGCAGTCGATCGAAAAAGGAAATTATTGGAAAAACAAAAAAAAGGTAAAGCACGAGCTAAACAATTTGGAAAAGTGGAAATACCACAAGAAGCTTTTATTGGTGTGCTCAAAATAAATAAAGAAAATTAGAGGAGAGATGGCCGAGTGGTTTAAGGCGCACGCTTGGAAAGTGTGTGTACCCTCACAGGTACCGTGGGTTCGAATCCCACTCTCTCCGCCA
>Ga0163108_10003678_pt1 | contig 10880 bp, 5 predicted proteins | sample Fk1155metaG_FD_109644 | JGI IMG/M metagenome (GOLD analysis project Ga0163108, IMG submission 109644) | Marine microbial communities from the Central Pacific Ocean - Fk160115 155m metaG | ecosystem: Environmental > Aquatic > Marine > Oceanic > Photic zone | place: The Central Pacific Ocean...
ATCAATGACGCAGCCGTTAACTCAAAATCAAGCATGCAGTGTGGACAGCTAATTTGCTGACCAAGATCAGCCGCTGGCACTTCGAGCAGTTCGTTGCAGAATGAACAACTTACTTGCATGGAACCCAATTCTATTGATTAAAATGACGGTGACAATCAAGACTCAACCTTGAATATAAGGTTGTGACCTTTCGTACTCAATCGACAATTCCAGATGCTGACTGTCTCTTTTCACCTCAAATCATCCCGCATTTGCAAATCGAGTGGATTCACCATTCATTTCTGGAGGTAAAAACAGCTGAGAAAACGTTGATAATGGCTTTGATATTTCGTAGACTAAATACGCGAAAAATAGCATCTCAGGACACTTATCATTGGTGACCCGCTCCAAACGAGGTAGCTGGCTGTTTTTCGCCAACTCCTCTGCATACCCGTAGTTAACAGGTGCGTGATGTCCAACGATCAGCGACTTAAAAACTTACGCCGGGCCATTAAATGCCCTCATTGCTGGGAGATTTTCCCCCCCGAGGATATTCGTTGGGTATCGGTCCACTCGGACCTGCTTGGAGATCCACGCCTCGGTGAAGAGGCCAATCGACGTTTCACCCCGACCCGTTTTAACGTGACAGGGAATGCCCTCGACGCCAACGGATCCGCCTGCTCAGAACTTGCCTGCCCGGAATGTCACCTTTCCGTTGCCCGGCCGTTGCTGGAAATGCAACCTTGGTTCGCCTCGATTGCAGGCACACCCTCCTGTGGCAAATCTTTCTTCCTGACGGCCATGATCAATCGACTTCGGGATATCTGCCCGGAGTTTGCCGTCAGCTTCGTGGATGCTGACTCGACGGCCAACCGCCTCATCTGTGACTACGAGGAACGCCTGTTCTACAGCGAAACACCGGACGCGATGACCTTCATCGATAAAACGGATACACCCGGCCTCAGTGAATCGTATGACCAGGTGAGTTACGGCGCCGAAACGTTAACCTACCCTCGACCATTTCTGTTTACCATGCAGCTAACCAACCAGCATCCTAACTACAAGATGAGCCGCAAGGTTTCTCGTGTGCTCTGCCTGTACGACAATTCCGGTGAATCATTTCGCCCCGGAAGCGACGATGCCCAGAGCACTGTGACACGCCACATGGCCCATTCCCGTGTCCTGTTTTTCTGCTTCGACCCGACCCAGGATCCAAGCTGGAGGGACGCCTGCAAGGAACACAGCCAGGACGTCCAGATCCAAAAAGGCACGGTCACCGCTCGACAGGAAATCGTCTTCAACGAAATGATCGAGCGAATTCGCAAACACACCGGACTCTCCCAGGACCAGCAGCATTCCAATCCCCTGGTCATCATCGTGACCAAGTTTGATGCCTGGGGGCAATTAATGGCCAAGGGCCGGCTACCCAATCCGTGGCAACAAGTTGGCAATGGGGCAAGCGGCCTCAACCTGGCCCAGGTGAATGTTGTTTCCGACAAGCTACGCAGCCTGCTCCAGGAAAAATCTCCTTCCTTCGTCCATACGGCTGAACGCTTCGCCGAAAAAGTTCTCTATGTCCCCGTCAGCGCGACCGGCACATCCCCGCACAGTGAACAGGGCGGCTTTTACCCGAAGGACATCACTCCCATGTGGTGCGAGGTCCCTATGCTGGCCTCCCTGGCACGGTGGGGTGGCGGTATTATCCCCTATATCAAGGAGACGACCCCATGATCAGCTCATTCGGATCTTTGCTGTGCTTCTCCAACCCGCGGGCATGCCGGACGGCGGCCTGCCCCGACAACCGGGAGGCTCTGCCATGTTCCACGAACTGATCTACACTTCGGCTCCCCGCGGACTGGCCGCAGGAACCAAGGGCTTTACCACGGTGGCCAGTACGCCGGACATGCCCAAGCAGCTAACGTCCCTGCTGGAATCCCTCAGCGGCTATCGCCATCTCCATCACCCCCAGGACGCCAAGGCGCATCTAAACCCGATCGCTTACTCCTTCCTGACCACAAAAATCGCCGGCGCACAACACTTCATTCTCTCCCGCGTTGCTGATGCCGGTCTCGATTACTCCCAGCGAACCAACAAACTGGCCCATCACCTGGCCCAGCCAGGCCAACCGGATATCCCAGGCGGTCCCGCCTGGCTGGCGGCCCAACCAGGTTTCTTTCAAACCCAATGGACGGGAGATCCGCGATTGCTTCCCGCCAACCGGCCCACGCCGGGAGGCACCATTCAACCTGCTCCCTGCAACGCCTGGAAAGCCGCCATGGGAGATGCCGGCTGGGGAGGAATCCTCGCCGAAAGTTTGCTTGACTCCAAGAAAGCGGGAGCCTACCTGATTGTACCGACAGGATTGGACCTGCTGTCACTGATCCGCGAAGCCCAGGCCCTGCTGCCCGCGGGACAACGATGGAAGGCAACGTTCAGCACCTTCTTTACCAAGTTGCCACCGAATGTCGATTGTCGCTGGCGCTGCGTCCTGGAGGGAACGCCCGAGGCTGCCTCCGCGCGGCGTGCACACGACCGGCTCCTGATCGATCTTACTAAGCCTCCCCGGGAAAAGCCCACCGGCAGCTGGGCCGACGCAGCCCGCAATGGCACGATGCCTGTTGCAGATCCTGCCCCTCCATCCCGTGCCCCAGCATTAAAGCCATCCTCTCCTGCGGCGTCACCATCGGTCCGTTCGGCAGCCGCGTCGCAAGCGCCTGCCCCCATGAAAACCGCCCCCCAGGCTGCCGCTCCCGTTGCACCAGCGACCCCGGCTCCCGTCGCCTCCACGTCCACTTCTGGCAGTCCTGCGGTGACTCCCGGCCCCCCGCCGCCGATAGCGCCCCAAGCCTCGTCCTATGACCTGGGCCCCCCTTCCCTTAACGATCCGTATCAACCGGCCGACGACGAACCGACGGTTCGCGTACGGGGTAGCCGCGGATCAAACCCGCAGTCCCAGCGGATGTTGATTGTCATGGCCAGCGTCGTGGCCGTCTTATTGCTGGCGCTGGGGGGTGTGCTTCAATTCAAGAACTCCTCACCCAAAAACGAAATAGCAGAGGGCCAGGGTCAGCAAAAGGAAAAGAAAAAACAGGGAGACCGTGAAAGCGACAGCAGGAACGCTGCTGACAAACTTGCTGATGACAAACTTGCCGCTGACAAACTTGCCGCTGACAAACTTGCCGCTGACAAACTTGCCGCCGACAAAGTAGCCGCCGAAAAAGTAGCCGCCGAAAAAGTAGCCGCCGAAAAAGCAGCCGAAAAACTTGCAACCGAAAAACTTGCAGCCTATCGAGCCCTTGATGTACTAAAGCTCCCGCTAATCACCAACACGCGCCAAGTGTCAATTGGAGAGAAGGTGACGCTGCCAAACGGCATTACGCAGATGCCCTATTCCGAATCACAGATTAAAGACAATTCCCTCATTGATATTAATGGCTGGAAAATCACAAAGCAAAACGGGGGCAAGGAAATAGCGGTTTTTTCAGACGGCTCGAACGGCTCCACGGTCAAGTTTCTATGGCGTGAAACAGTGACGCACGAGCTGGCGAAACAGGTGGCCGCCGGAACCATCCAAATCAATGACACCCGTTACCGCTTTGAGTTACCTGCTGCTACTGTAGTCACGACGCCTGATGACCCGCCCACAACTACCCCAACACAGGGACCGCAAAAACTTTTTACCCTGGGGCCTTCAAAGCTTCCTGACGGCCTACCAAAACCCAAAAACGGCGACACGAACGAGAAGAAGTCGCTTGGCAAAGTGACTTTTGACGCAGCCTCAGATTCACAGCACCTCAAAATCACGCTCCATGGGCTTAAAGACCTGGCCATAAGTCCACCCCCTGACACTGCCTCTCCGGATAAAAACGAGTGGAACATAACGCGGGGCACGGGCGAAAAGACAGAAGATGTTGCCACGATCTCCCTGGAGCCCGATAAAGATTCCAAGAACGACTACCTAGTCAACTTCCAGTGGAAGATCAATAGCGCAGGGAACTCCGACACGATAAACCACTTAAAAACGGGCATCCTTAAGTTCCACTATGAGAACTTTCAGAAGAAGGGCGAAGCCAAGTACATTCCGTTTTCTCTGCCACACACGGATCCCAAACCGAAAACTATCGAATTAACGAAATTCAAATCCCGCAAGCTTAATCTTCCTTTTCCCATCTCACTGACAAATCAGACAAACATTCGATACGAATGCCGATTGGTAATGCCGGTCAAGAGCAAATTTTGGCCCGCGAAGGGAACTGCGGCTGCCAGCGGCTCAGTCAAAGACATCTTCCTTCCACCGAGATCCAACAAAAAAACCATGCCTGGTATAGAGATACTAACGGTACCAGCAAGTCTGACCCCAAGCAAACCAGCGTCTTTCAAGATAAACAGGACTAAAATGGGGCAACTCTGGCCACGTAAAGGAAACTACGTTACAGCCAGGTTTACCCTTTACCAAGCCGACAACCAGTACATGCTTCAGTTTTTTTTCTGGGGACAAAAGAGCAAAGAGTACAAACCGTGGCAAGACATCTACAAACATCTGAGTGAAACCAAGGATATTGCCTTCGACCAAACAAACAAAAAAATCGAAGCCGTCAAGAAACCGCTGCTGGAAAAACAAGCCAAACTACAAGCCGAGAAGAAACCCACCCCCACGCAAGCCAACGAATTGGCAAAAATAAAAAAGATCATCGACGATCTCGATTACTTCAAAGACCAGCGAAAGAACTTCCAAGAATACCTTAACAAGCCCATCGAACTCCATCTACGTATCACGACAACAATTGACGACGATTTGATCATCCTGTATCAAGCCGGCAATCCTGACTGAACGACTTTTCACCGACCTTTAACTACCGAACTCCAATGATTGAAACTCCCTGGTACATCGACGAGCTTCAAAACGCCCTGCTTAACACCGACACGGTTGACCCTGATTTTATCAGCGACACGGCAGCCGAATACGCGGAAGCCTGCGCTGCTGCCAACGAGCGATTACGGGCGATCGCTCCCCTGCTACGGCGCGAACTGCGCAGCGAGGTAATCCAACTCGCCGAGGAGGATCCCAACATCCTCGAACTGGTCGCCACCCTCGATTTTCCCGGCCGGGAAGAGTGGTGCGGCCTGCTTAAAATGTGGAACCGCGAACCACCCCCTCAGCTCCTGCTTGATATTGCCAGCCAAATCAACGAAACGTACGCCATCGAGGCGCCGTTACAAACGCTTCTCAAGAGGCATCGGCTGTTGCCCCTGGCGGGCGCATCGCTCGCAGAACGCATCGTCACCCTAAGGGAACTCGCCACGGCGGATCCCGACACCGCAGTCTGGCAACAAGACGTGGAAACGCTGGAACAAGCGCGTTCCAAGGAAATCCGCAGTGACATGGAAGAAACCGTCAAGCGTGAAGACCTACCTCGACTCAAGGAGCTTGTTGCCGAGTTGCAGTCACCCGACTGGACGACTCCACCCGATTCCCGAACCGTCAATATGGCGAGAGAATTTCAGCAGCGGCTCGTGGACAAGACCACCCTGGAAAATATCCAGCAGGCTATCGAGTCACTCAACACAAGCTATGCCGAGCTTGACGTTGACACGGGACGGGAGCAGCGACGCCGCTACGACGAGTTACTCAACTCTCTGCGCAGCCCGGCACCGGCTAATATTACGGCACCTGCCGAGGAAGCACTCGACTGGCTGATTCGCCAGGATGCCAGCGCTGAAGAGCAACTGGTTGAGACTACGATCGCCCAAATCCCTGATGCCCTGGCAACCGATCCGGCCACCGCCTTGCAACTGTGCAAGCAAGCCAATGATCAGATGGCACACTCGCTCCACCTCTCGGAATCTGTTCGTCAGGACATGGAGCAGCGGATCCAGCCGCTACAGCAAGAGGCCACCACCCGCATTGAAAAACAACAACAGTTTGCCAGCGCCTGCCAACGACTGACCAAAGCCATCTCCAAGAAGTCACCGCCAGACAAGCTTAAACCATTATACAATGCGGTACTCAGCTTCGAGGGTTTAGACTTTCCGGCAGACCTAATGATGCGGTATCGTCGCTCTGTTAGCGAACATGACAAAACACAAAAGGCCGAGACACGTTATCGGCGACTCATAATCGGTTCCATTGCCGGTTCCATCCTGGCCGGCGTTATTTTCATTACGCTGCAGCTTCGCGGTCGTCAACAGGCTGCCCTGGCGGCCGAAGACCTCAAGGCCAAGATTGCTGATGGCAAATTAGTGGATGCACGCAAACTGATCAAGTCGCTGCCACCTCGCACCCAACTACATAAACTGATACTCGATCAAAAACAGGTCTTGGCTGACGCCGAACAGACCGAGCGAATCCGCAGCAAGGAATTCCAGGATACGTTAGAACTCGTTCGCAGTTCCGACCCTTCTAAGCCAAATAACGAAGCTCTGAAAAAGGCAAACCAGCTGGCGGCAAACAGCACGGAAAAGAAGGCCCTGGCAGCTGCAACAAAGGCACTCCAGGCATCCGTCACGAGTTATAAGACTGAACGGCAGGCAGAGCTTACAAAAGAACTTGCTGGCTACCAGGCCGAATTGGATACACTTGCCAGTCGTACCGAGGCTCCAACTGCTGCTTTCGACCGACAACTGGAACAACTGATCGAAAATCTGCGCAACGTGGAAGTCCTGGAAAAGGACTCCTTCCCGGAACTGGCTACACAGGCTCAGCAGATGATTCGCGCGGCAGACATCCTGAAAGACCTGGCAGAGTCGGACCGGGCTAAGGAAAAAATGGAGCTCGAGCAAACCAAGGGGCAGGCTGCGATCACCGATATCATTGGAGATCCGGTTGCCTACCAGGCAGCCCTGAAGGTATTCATGAAACAATTTCCAGATACTACCTCGCAAGAGGATTACTCCAAGACACTGAACAACACACTCCTGTGGAAACAGGTCACCGGAATCATTCCATGGCAAACCTACTACCGTAACGACGCTGGACCTGCACCTGGCACGACCGCAGCCACCTTCGTGGCTGAGAAACAGCAGGAATACAAGCAACTGGTCGCGAACCATGGCCCAGCACCGTTCGCTGTCAACGAGATGGAACGAACTCGCTTTCGCCTGGCCGTGGCAGCCCGCAGCAATGCCGATACGACCAGCCGTTTAGAAACTCTGCTCTCCGCGCCCTATATTACCGCGACCTGGATGGTGCGCATGAAAAACGGTCTGTCCTACTACCACGAGAAGGAATTCACCAAGGATGACCTGGAAATGGTGGGCACCAAGTTTATCGTTCTTTACCGGGAAACCAGGGACTACCAGGACGACGATCCGCTAAAACGAGCCCTCGTCAGCGCAAACGACATTGCCTTTATCGGCCAAGCTCCTCATGCCAAGCTCGCCGCTCGCTTCCTGGGTCTCCTCTCCGCGCTTACCCCGGAAAAGTGGGACGCGACCTTCCTGGGAATGACCACGGAACTGCTGCAAGAGCCCAATATTGATCCCGTACTGAAGCTAAAACTGCTCGCCGAATTGCTGGCAACCGCCAGCGCCGGCAGCTACCCGCTCGCAAAGGCAATGGCACCACAAGCAACGAAACTAGCAACGCTAAGGGGTACCGTCCTGACAGCGGATTGGTTTCACCCGGATGATTCCGAGGTTAGCGTGGCGCGGGACCAGGCCAAGGCAGCTCTCAAAAGTCTTCCGAACATAGAGACGATCAAACAGCAGGCAGCCGAAACATGGAAACAGTTGTCAGCACCGGTAGCCACAAACTACCAATGGAATGGCCGCATCATCCTCGACCGATTGGCGGAGCCTACGGTGAAATTCAAATCAACTTCACTACCGGTAAGTAATGGTAGACTGTATATTCTTGTACCACCGAGCCCCAAGCGAGAAGGGACTTTCCAGCTAGTTGGTCGATGGAACGACGGCCAGGTAACACTCGATCCAGCTACACGCCAGCAACTTGTCGGCGGCATCCCTGTCTATTTTCATCCCCAATCCAGCACATCTGATTTACCTACACCATGAGCTCCAACGATTCCAATTCACTCTACGTGCGTCGCCAGGGACGCCTCGCCGGACCCTTTGACTGGCGAAGCTTACAAACCATGGTCAAACGAGGAACGCTAAGCCGCTTCCATGAAGTGTCTGCTGACGGCGACCACTGGGTTACAGCGGCCGAACATCCGAGCCTTTTCGATTCCACTGCTCCGGAGCCGGCGGAAGCCGCCCCGGCCCCGGTAGAGCAAGCGACCTCAACCATTGCCTCTGAACCTGTACCAGATGGTGACTGGCATTACGAAGCTAACGAGGAACCCGTTGGTCCCGTCCCGTTCGAAACGCTCCAAGGGTTAATCTCTACTGGAACTGTACCCCTGACGGCACGCGTATGGAGCAAGGGCATGGATGACTGGGCTCCGGCGGACACCATTCCCTCACTGAAATCCGTCGCGCCTGGAGCTTAAGGAAAAGAATCCTCCCCTATCACTAATCAGATTTTACTCCAGGGCCAACAGCCTAAAAAACATTTCCCTGCAACCTTCAAGTACCGCGTCCACTGATCTAGAATAGCAACACGACGAGTTATTCCCGTCGCTACATGCCAAGGAACTGATCCATGAATGGCCCTCTCTACATCCGCGTCCTTGGTCGTATCAAGGGTCCATTTGAATGGGACAAGCTCCGCGCACTCGTCAAGCGAGGGCAGTTGAGCCGCATTCACGAAGTATCCGCGGATAGCCAAACCTGGGTCAAGGCAACCGAGTACCCGGAATTATTTCAAGCGGATCCTTACGAGCTAGACCCGACCCCAGCGGCAGAACCGACGTTCAGCGAACCCCAGCCCCAGCAAACCGTTGAGTCAACCGCAGAGGAAGTGGATCCTGGTTACGCCGTTACACCACCGCAGGATTCCTCAGACTGGTACTACGAGCTAAATGGAAACCCCACTGGGCCCATCCCGTTTGCAGTCATGCAACAGATGGTTGCCTCCGGACAGATTCCAGCACAGAACCGTGTTTGGAAAGAGGGAATGGACGACTGGGCTCCGGCGCATACCGTCGCCGGCCTGACTGCTCCCCAGCAACCGGTGGCGGGTGGATTCGTCGTCCAAGCGAATCCCCAAACATACGTTGATCCGCAGCAGCAGCAATTCGCTCAGCAGCAGCAATTCGCTCAGCAGCAGCAATTCGCTCAACAGCAGCAGATGGCCCAGCAACAACCTTACGCGCAAAACGCCTATCAGCATCCAGACCAGTTTATAACAACCCAACAACGCTCCCACGGCGGCCGGAAAAGCCGAACCACTGCGGCTTTACTGGCGTTACTTATCGGTGGTCTTGGGATACATAAGTTTTACCTGGACCAACCAGTGGCAGGGATTCTCTACATTCTTTTCGTTTGGACTTTTATTCCTGCGATAATAAGTTTTATAGAAGGCATTATGTTCCTCACTATGAGCGACGAGGATTTCGCGGCCAAATACGGTTAGGAGCTCCATTTACAGCTCCTCCTCGGCTTAAACCGCAGAGCAAAGTCAAAACATCTACCAGGCTCGCAGGGTCAACTGAAGTGGGGACCTCCATGAGCCCAAACACAAAGCATAAAAGGCAACGACTCTTCCACTGTCGCTTCAACAGAAGACCTTATTCCAATGAAGTCGCAAGCGAGCGGTCTCATCGCCTACCATATCGCAAAATACTTCCTTACCTTGTGTTCAGTGTCACCCCTTCGACTGTCCTAGATCCCAGAGACGCCCCACCCTGGTAACAGCATTCTATTTCTGGATGCGATTGCCATGCCTCTTGAAGGACACCGCATCGCGTTCTCCGTAGCCACGTTACTAAACACTCGTTCTGACATCTACTTTTTCATTTGTACTACCGTGCAAATATCCGCGTATATCCATTCACCCTTCTATCGCCTCTCGTGTTACCCCAACTGATGGTCGAATTACATTCCGCACCAACCGTCTACCTCTATTTCCTCGATAACTCGCTACCATTTTAAAGGCACAACATCGGCACCATGAATAATACACGTCCAGTCCCCCATACCCTTGACCGACGTCGATTCTTGAAGCACGCCCTTCTCGGCAGTGGGCTACTTGCTACTTCGAACAGACTCGCAGCACAGGAGCAACCTGCTTCCCGGCCCCAGCGCACCGCTGACACAGACCTGCGTGAAGCCCTGACCAAGGCCCCCCTGTCCATGCTTTTCAAGGGATCGACGCCAGCAGAGTTTCGCGGCTGGCAGCAGAAGTTCTCCACCAGGTTAGGCCGGTTGCTTGGCGATTCATCCCCCCCCAATCAATGGACGATCAAGGAAGAATCTCGGCAGGAACTCTCCGACCACACGCGACTGGAATTGCTCCTGCAATCGCCTGGTGTCCCGCCGCTGCCTCTCTACCTGCTGTTACCGTCCACGCTGCGTACCAACAGCAAGGCACCTGGCGTCGTCTGCGTGCATGGTCATGGTGCCTTCGCCAACGATGCCGTCGTCGGTCGCCGCGACCTCGAGGGGATCGAAGCGGACATCAAACGGGCCAATTACGACTACGGGCTCCAGTTCGTCAAACGCGGATACGTGGTCGCCGCCCCCTGCATGCGACCCTTTGGGCGACGTGTCGACCGACCGCGTTATGGTGGCAAGGATCCTTGCGCCGTAAATTTCGTGCGCATGCAATCACTCGGCCAACTTCCCATCACAGCCAATATTCGGGATCTGCGTTGGGCAATCAACCTGCTCCAGAGTCGGCCCGAGGTCGCCAGCAAACAAATCGGTTGCGCGGGACTGTCCTACGGTGGTCGCATGACCATGATGGTCACCGCCGTCGATCCACGCATCCGCGTGGCGAGTGTCAGCGGAGCCCTTAATCTCCTGCAGGAACGGATGTCACTCCGCCATAGTTGCGGATC
>Ga0163108_10003679_pt1 | contig 10880 bp, 10 predicted proteins | sample Fk1155metaG_FD_109644 | JGI IMG/M metagenome (GOLD analysis project Ga0163108, IMG submission 109644) | Marine microbial communities from the Central Pacific Ocean - Fk160115 155m metaG | ecosystem: Environmental > Aquatic > Marine > Oceanic > Photic zone | place: The Central Pacific Ocean...
AACGTGATCCGGGACAGCGCCGCGACACAATCCGAAGGCACATTGATCCAACCACTGAGACGCTCGGCCACAAGATCCGGGGGCAACAGATCCTCCAGTGCCGCCGCCATGCCGGCGCCAGCCTTGCCGCTGCCGACAACGATCAACCGTTCCAGTTCGTCGAGTACAAACCGGTGGCCACAGACATCCAGCGTCGTCCCGTCGCAGCAAACCGCCCTGCGAATCAGGTGGCCGGAATCCACCGCATCGACGCCCGCCTGCCAGATCGCCCGGGCCTGACCGCGGACTGCCTCATCCATCAGGCACTGGGTCGAAGGTGACGGTAAGAGCAGAGGATCTCGTAGAGATCCGAGGAAATCTGAACTTCGTCGTCCGCGAAGTCCTGCAACCAGGTCCGTCCCGTCCGGCTGGCGTCGGCCAGGATCTCGGTGATTTCCCCGAAACGGACGTTTACCGCCGGTTCCGGCAGAGTCGCCAGCTGATCCTCGCCGTTGTAGATCCTCAACCGTGGTCGCATGGTCTCAATCCTCCGTGACGCAACGAGCGACGATGACGTTGACTGGGGCTTCCCTGCCCCGTAACCACGTTCCTTGTGGTCGCCTTCCCGGCTCGTCCTACCGGTGGAATCGGCAGTCCCACTGGGTGGACTTGATAAGATTTGAGGGAAAAATCAATTTCTCTCAACTTGCCGCTTCCAGCAACCGGGGGTTTCCCCGCTGCGACGCGGTGGAGTCTGCCGTCGAGAAAACCGGCAGTTGCCGTCGCCGGGCGGCCCCAGCAAAGCGTTCTCAGCCGCCGTCGTGTCGCTGCTGCCGGTAGACTTCGCGGAGGACGTCTTCGACCGACTCGAACTTCTCACCGGAGGAGAAGATTGCTTCGAGTTTCGCCCGGGAATCGGCCGTGGAATGCCCCAGCCCGATCAACGCCTCGTGGGCCTCGTTGACGAGGTTTCGGTCAACTCCGGACGCGGATTCGTCGTGTTCCTGGCCGACCATCAGTGCAAACCGGGTCATCTTGCGGTGCAGTTTGGCAATCACCCGATCGGCAACCGCGGGTCCGATGCCGGGTAACATCGTCAGTCGTTCCGCGTCCTTCTCCACGATTGCCTCGGCCACATCACGAACCGGGCGGACCATGGCCTTGAGTGTCTTCTTGACGCCGACGCCATCGACCGAACAGATCAGTTCGAAGAACTCGCGTTCAGCATCGCTGGTGAAGCCGATCAGCCTGGGAGTCAGCCGCCCCTTCTGTGGATTTCCCTCGAAATACTCGATCGTTCTCAGGCTGATCTCCTCGCCAATCCGTGTCTGCAATTGCCGTTGGACAAACTGGGGCACGTAGACGGCGTACTCGAACGCGCCCACGTCAATCGACGCCTCGGTGTCGTCCAGTGTGATCAGTCGCCCGGTGATTCGAGTTCTCACGCGGAAATTCTCCTGCTGGGATCTCCGTTGCTGTGCAGGTGGCAAATGGCCACCGCGCATGCGTCGGCAACATCGTGTGGCCTGGGGGGAGCATCGAGTTTCAGTTCAGCCTGCACGACCCGGCCGATCTGGTCCTTGTCGGCACGCCCACTGCCGGTCAGCAATCGCTTGATTTGCGTCGGCGTGTAATGAACCACCTCCGCGGTATGATTTACCGCGGTCATCAGAATCGCGCCCCGGGCGTGCGCCATCAACAACGCGGACTTCGGGTTGCGAACAAGCGAGAACACCTGCTCGATGGCGAGCACGTCCGGCCGAAACTCGGTCAACACCTCGTCGAGTCCCTGGCCGATCTCGGCGACCCGCTCGGCAAGCGAACACCCGTTGGTCGATCGCACCACGCCGGCCTCGTGCAGCACGAGTTTCCCTGCCTTGATCGATATCACGGCATACCCGGTCCGGTTCAGTCCGGGGTCGACTCCCACGCACAGCCCGGGATCGCGGCCAACGTCGCTGCCTGCGGAACCGCCTGGTCGGATTCGGGCCATCCGTTGCGCTATCCAGTGGTCAGGAAACAAGGAGCGACGACGCGGGCTGATCACCCGCGTCGCCAGAGTGTCTTGTCGGTTCGATCTTCGAGCGTGATGTCGATTTCGGCCAGCCGATCACGGATCGTATCGGCCATCGAGAAGTTCTTCTCCACCCGGGCCTCGGCCCGCAAGTCGATCAGCAGTTGCATCAACTCTTCGGTGAGCCCGTCGGCATCACCGTCGGCAGCGGCGGCGTGGGGATGATGGAAAACGCCCAGCAGCCCACCCAGTTCACGAATCAGCGTCAGCGCGGCCACAAGTCGTTCGCGATCCTCCGCCCCGGTGGGGGCCGCCGCCGCGTCCAGACCACTGTCGTCGACAAAGGCATTGACGGCCGTCCTCAACTCGAAGAGCACACCGACGGCACCAGCGGTGTTGAAGTCGTCGTCCATGGCCTCGACGAACCGGTCACGGAACGACGCGAGTTCCTCGTCGATCTCGACGGAAGTCTCTCGTGAAGTGGAAATCTTCAACTCGTAAACCGAGCTCCCGGTGATCCGCTCGAAGGCCTCGAACAGGCGATAAAATCCCTGCAGACTGCGACCGGTCTCGGCGATTCGTTCGTCGCTGAGGTCGATCGGGCTGCGGTAATGCGTGCCGAGCAGAAAGAAGCGGACGATCTCGGGATCATGGACCGCGAAGAGCTCCTTGACCGACGCGGCCCCCTGCGAGCCGGCAAGCTTGTTGGTTTCCTGCTGCAATTGCTCGTCCCGGGGTGGCAGTTCCCGGAGATCACCGTGGCGATCGTGATCACCACCGATCTGGCGGCCGCCCGTACCAGATTGCATCAGGCCGTTGTGCAACCAGTACCGTGCAAACGGTTTCCCGTTGCACGACTCTGACTGGGCCAATTCGTTCTCGTGGTGAGGGAACAGGAGGTCGAGTCCACCACCGTGGATGTCGAAGGACTCACCCAGCAGCTTCATGCTCATCGCCGAACACTCGATGTGCCAGCCCGGCCTGCCCGGTCCCCAGGGACTCTCCCAGGAAGGTTCACCGTCGCGGGACTTCTTCCAGAGAGCGAAGTCGGCCGGATGCCGTTTTCGCTGGTTCGCCTCGACACGTGTCCCGGCCATCGTCTCCTCGACTGTCCTGCGGCTGAGTTTGCCGTAGTCATCATCGGTCGAGACCTCGAAGTAGACGTCCCCTTCCAGAGGATAGGCGTGCCCGTCTTCGATCAGCCGGCCGATCATCGACTGCATCTCATCGATGTGATCGGTGGCCTTCGGAAAATCATCGACACTGTCGACCCCGATCGTGGCGAGATTGTCGAAATAGTCCCGGGTCATTTCTTCCGCCAAGGCGGCCACGGTGACACCGTTCTCCGCCGCGCGGTTGATCAACTTGTCATCGACATCCGTGATGTTGATGACAAGTTGGACCTCGTAGCCGTTGTAGACCAGGTACCGCTTGATCGTGTCAAAAATCACCGGGCCGACCATGTGGCCGATGTGCGAGGGCTTGTAGACGGTCGGGCCGCAGAGGTACATCCCCACCCGTCCCGGTTCGACCGTCTCGAAAGTCTCCTTCGTCCGCGTCAGCGTGTTGTAGACTCGCAGTGTCATGGTGCCTCTACCCGTGAATCCGTGTCGATCAGGACGGCCGCGGTGGCCGATATCGCCTCGCCACGACCGATCGGACCAACGCCCTCACCCGTCTTCGCCTTGAAGTTAATCCTCTCGATTTCGGTCTGCAGCAACTCGGCCAACCGTTCCCGGATCGTTCTCTCAAAAGGCGCCAGCCTGGGCGCCTCGGCAAACACAATCACGTCCAGGTTCACGACCTTCCACCCTCGTTGATCCAGTTCCTCGCGAACCGTCACGACGAACCGGCTGCTGTCGGCTCCGGCGAAACGAGGGTCACTGTCGGGAAACCAGCGACCGATGTCCCCGAGACCACCGGCTCCCAGCAGTGCGTCGGTCACCGCGTGCAGCAGCACATCCGCGTCACTGTGGCCGACCGCCCCACAGTCTGCAGGTATCTCGATCCCTCCAATCCACAACGGCCGATCCGGCTCCAGCCGATGGGTATCGTGCCCGATCCCGACCCGCATCGTTGATCCCCGACGCCTGGGCAGCTGCGGTGTTGCTGCGGTGTTGCTGCGGTGTTGCTGCGGTGTTGCTGCGGTGTTGCTGCGGTGTTCGAGCCGCGACAAACCGCGAGCATGATAGCGAGCCGCCGGGAATGTGACAACGTGTGACGAGTGAGCCGGATTGACAGTCTCGCCACGGCTCTCCTAAACTCCCGCCCCGTCACGGGCCCGGCCGACGATGCTGGTTCATGGTTCGTTTTCGGTTTCCGGTCCCGACACGTCTTGACGAATCGCCTGGATGCCCGATCTCCGGCTCGCCTTGCTTCCTGTCCTGGCCGCGGCCTGGGGCCTGGCACCCGTCGGCTGTCACGTGTTTTCGCCTTCGACCGACAAGGTCCTGGACGCGGTGGGCCTTCGAGTGCGTCCACTGGGGATGGCTCGCGACGCGATGCAACTGGAGTTCGTGTTCGCCCAGCGGCCGGGCCACGACCCTTTGATGGGAGAGGACCTCTGGAATCGTCTCGACACGATTGGCCGTCGTCCGGCAGCGATGCGAGCCTCACTGGCCCGGCACGGTATCCGGGTCGGTCAGATCGGATCCACGCCTCCCCCGGCCCTGGAGGAACTCCTGGGTCTGACAGCTCCCGAACTCGGTGGTGCCGATGTCTCTGGACCTGCTCGCCGCAAGGATCTGAGGGGATGGAGGATTTACCTGAGGGATGGCGGTCAGACCGAAGTCATCCTGCACGACGAACCGGTGGCCGAAGCGAAGATCCAGATCGCAGAGGCCAAGACGCCACGGGAGTTTTTCGATGTCCGCTTCATCCTCAGGATCACGGCGCGTCGACTGCGTGAAGGTTGGGTGCGACTCGAGTGCCTGCCCGAGGTTCACCACGGTCCCCGGAGGCTCAGACACACGGCGACCGAGGCGGGATGGGGATTTCGGACCCGGCAGGAAATCGTGCCGTTGTTCGAGCTGAAATTCACCGTCGATTTGACGGTCGGCGAGATGACCGTGGTCACCGCTGCCGAGACAAGCTCGGGCGACTCTCTCGGCCAGCAGTTCTTCACGACCGCAACCGGCCTGAAAAAGCTGCTGGTCGTCCGCCTGGCCAACATGCCACGCGACCGGCGACTGCACACCCGACTGGCAAGATCCCGCGACTAGCCGGTGATGGTTTGGCCCGACGAGAGCAGGTCGTCGCAGGCCTGGCCAAGTCGTTGGGCAACACCGGTCTCGGCCGCCTTGAGATAGCCGCGGGGATCGTAGGCCTTCTTGCTGCCGATCTCCCCGTCGATCTTCAGCACACCATCGTAGTTCTTCATCACGTGATCGACGACGGGGCGGGTGAAGGCATACTGGGTATCGGTGTCGATGTTCATCTTGACGACGCCATACTGCAGGGTTTCGCGGATCTGTTCGACCGGCGTTCCGGACCCGCCGTGGAAGACGAGATCGAAGCGGGCGCCCTCGCCATGGCGATCGACAACCGCTGCCTGCCCGTCGCGAAGGATGTCGGGGCTGAGTTGCACGACCCCGGGTTTGTAATGGCCGTGAACGTTGCCGAAGGTTGCCGCGAACAGGTAGCGACCAAGTCCGTCGAGTTGCTCGTGAACGTAGAGCATGTCCTCGGGACTGGTGTAGAGCTTCTCGGCGGGCTGATCCGAATTGTCGATCCCATCCTCCTCGCCACCGACCACCCCTGCTTCGACCTCGAGAATGATCTCGTTGGCCGCACACTCGGCGAGCAGATCCCGCGACAGTGCCATGTTCTCGGCCAGCGGCAACTCGGACGCGTCAAGCATGTGCGACTGGAAGAGGTTCCCGAGGCCGGCCTCTCGTCGGCGGGCCGTTTCGGCGATCAGGGGCCGAAGGAACGAATCGACTTTGCCGGGCTGGCAGTGATCGGTATGCAATGCCACCAGAACATCGTGGCGTTGTGCGAGCCGATGCGTCGCTTCGGCCAGCACGATTGCCCCAAACACGCTGTCGGCGACACTCAGACCGGCGGCAAAGCTGCCGGCCCCCAGCGACACCTGGATGATGCCGTCGGACCGCTTTTCGGAGAATGCCGCCAGCGCCGCGTTGATGGTGACCAGCGAGGTGACGTTGATCGCCGGGAAGGCGTAGTCAGCTTGCTGTGCCGCGTCGAGCATGGCGGCGTATTGTTCGGGAGTGGCGACGGGCATCGGTGCTCATCCGGTCATGTCGGAGGCCCCACCGGCGATCGCATCATCGCGCCGCCCGGGTCGAGACCGTGTCGGGTTCGACTTTAGGCAATCGCCCGGACGGTGCCAAGCCGCCGGGAATCACCTCAATCTGCAGGTCATCGACTCGCAATTCCCCAACGCCCTCCATCGCCACCTGCAAGCGAACATCAGTCGCGCGTGGGGCTCGACGGACCAGTTCAAATCGACGCCAGCCACCGGGACGACGACAGTGCAGCCCGGCGGCCGATCCTCCCAGGCTGTCCTCGATCACGCCACCGTCCAGTCCGCCGGGGCCGGAAGACACCAGTCGCACGCGGCCGCTGATCCGAATCAGTTCACCAGCCTCGACCGGGACACGCGGCGACTGGACGGTCACCGTCCGCCAGGGCAACGTCGAAGGTACCGCGACGCGCGGTCCGGGACGGGCGACCAACCTCAGGCAACTGCCGCTCGTCCCGCCATTGGTACCCCCGTCGTACACCTCGGCCTTCATCGTCATTCCGCTGACTTCGGCGTGGCGACTCGTCCAGCCTGCCCGGATCATTTCCTGGATGTCCTCGAAATCACCACCGACGAGCCGGGGCTCGGCACCTGCCTGATTCGCGAGAAGCGTCTGCTGCATTATCCAGTGTTGCGGCAGGGTCTGAAAACACCGTGACCAGGTGCTGGCGACCGGTGAGGTCGCCTTGCCGACGGTGTGTTCCCAGTGAGCCCGCTGGAGAATCCGGACCGTTTGCAGCGTGCTGTCGCTCCAGCGTCGGGAGCCATCGAGGTCGTTGCGATCAAAGGCCGCGGCAGCCTGGGTCAGGCAATCGAAGGCGCGAGAGAGCAACCGGTCGGCGTCGGGCTGCGGTTGACCGAGTTGCCGGAGGCGTCGATCGACCTGCCGGACTCGACCGAGCTTGGCCTGGGCCAGTTCCAGAGCCATGCGGGCGGCACGCGGTGCCAGCGAGGTCACTTTCTTGCGAAGCATCCCGACGAGTTGATGATCCGACGTCAGGATAATACTGGCGGCGCGATCCAGCCATTTCAGCCGCAGTTCCACACCTCCGGCCACCCGCCGCATCGGCACGCTGTGCAGGCCCGTTGTTGTCACTTCCCAGGCCGTCGATGTCTCGTCACCTCCAGGAACAACCACCGACACATCCGTCAACGCCATCTGTCCCGGAACAAACTGGGCGTTCTCTTCGATCCAGGACGTCATCAACAACCGTCCGTACTCGGTTCGAAACAACACGGCCTGCACCCGGCGATCGATCCGTGGCCGTGACCAGCCCGGGGAGTTGTTGGCAACCACGACCCGACGACGCCGGCGGGCGCGGCGGCCGGTGTCCAACGAACGCGAGGTTGCTTTCTCGGGTTGATCGGCAAGGCTGCCGGCTGGAAGGACTCGCCCAACCGTGATCGGTAACTGGCCAATCCGTGTCGATGTGGCCAGCCACGGTTCGAGGAGTTCGAGTTCGAGATTGATCAATCCAAGCATCAGTTGCCGTTCACGTGCCCCGGGACCGCGGGTCTCGAGAGACCGAGATTTGGCGAACCCGATACCGCGGTAACCCGACGCCAGTGCCGCTCGCACCTGCAACTCGATCTGCTCGGGTTCGATCAACAGTGGCTCGGTGTCAGTACGGATCCAGGTCCAGGCCAGGGCTCCCGGCCGCATCCGGCGGCGGCGGTCTTCGAGCCATCGCTGGTAGAGCCTCAGCGGAAATCCCGTCTGGATCACATCACGGCTGACGGACGGCAACAGTCGTTGCCGCGAAACGACATGCTCGAAGCCAACGACATCGGCCAGGATCGGCCGTTGCCTGCGACGATCGGCCGACCGCACCTGCCCAACCCAACGGGTCAAATCGGTCCAATCCGACTGATCACCAGCGGTGAATTCTACGCGTGATGACCGGGACGGGATTTTCGATCCGAGGTACCAGCAGAGGACGCCGTCGGAACGCTCGTCGATCGGCACCAGCGTGGCGGTCCGGGCATCGGCGAGGGCCCCGTCAGCGGTGGTCGGCCGAGGTGGCTCGGCCATCACCCAGACTCCGGCATCGCGCAAACGCTGTACCAGGCCGAGCTGGCGATGGTCGGAAATCAACACCAGGTTGGCCCCGGCCGCCTTGAGCACCTCCGGCGATTCGCCGTGATAGGGAATGATCCGTGGAAAGAATGGATAATCCTCGACGATCATCCGGTCGAGTCGCATCGTCACCGGTGAGGTCTCGCGATCTTCAGGCTCCCGGGCCGCGACACTCGCCAGCAGGTTGCTTCGAGGAGCGACAACCGGCCGGACACGGAGATCATCGATCAGCCAGCCGGTCCGCCCGGGCGGCGGCTCGATCCGCAGGATCACACGGTCGATATAGGCATCGCGACTGTCGAGGGTCGGCAACTTCAGGCGGGCCCGCAGCAGCACCAGCCGCTCCCGCAACCGGGCGGGAAATCGCTCCAGAACCAGTTGTTGCCATCGCCCCGGACGCGTTCCGGCCGGCCCCCTGATCACATCGGTCAGCGTCCGGCCGTTGCGGGGATCGACCTGGTGAGGAAAAACGACCCGGGCGGCCAATTGCAGGCCGGTCACCGAACACCTGGTGACCAGAGCGACCTGCAATTCGTCGATCACCCGTGCCGGCACAATGTCCTGCTGCCAGGTGGCAACCGTTCCCAGCCGACTCGTCTTCACGACCACCCGCTCACATCCGGCCTCGTCGAACCCCCCGGTCGCCTCGCGGCGATGAACGTCAACGCGGGCCGTCGACGCCGACACATCAACCCGCGACGAAAGCTCGGGTTCGTCAAATGTCTCTCGGACCGAAGCGGTGGCGACGGTCTCGAAAACTCCGCCCGACACCGCAATCGCAGCCAGCCACGCCAGTTGCGCAACCGACCCCTTCACCATCGACTGGCGCGGCATCTCGGCGTGTTGGTTCTGCAAGGGGAGGACTCCTTTCCTCCTTCCGTCGGCCGTCGGCCGTCGGGCGATGGTCATCGAGAGCGTTCGAAACAATCGCGACGGGAGTCTATGGAAAGTCGGCAAAAAGGCCAAGACCGGGCCTGGTGGTGGTGACTCGCTGTCACCGGCAGCCTGCTGTAGGCTGGACAAGTACGCCGTTGGAACCACCTGACGGTGAAAAACACCCTGACCCGGCAGGTGGACGGCAACCGGTGCCACGAGCAGGCGAGACCGCGGCAATGCCCGTCGACAAATCACAGTTGCGAGTCCGCCGGATGTTCGCGTCGATCGCCCCGCGATACGACCGGATGAACCAGTTACTGACACTGGGCCTGGACCGGTACTGGCGAAAGCGGACCGTACAATCGGTCCCGCTGATTCCCGATCAACCGGTGCTGGATGTCTGCTGCGGCACCGGAGATCTGGCGCTGGCGTGGGCCCGGCGTCTTGGACAAAACGCGATTGTTCTCGGCACGGATTTCACGCACACGATGCTCATGTATGCCAGGGACAAGTCTCCCGGGATCAACGAGACGATCCGCTACGTGGGCGCCGACACGCTTCGATTGCCCTGTCCCGACAATCGCTTCCAGGTCGTCTCGGCCGGATTCGGCATCCGCAACGTCGGTGAAACCCGCCACGGGTTGGCCGAGATGACCCGGGTCTGTGGTCCCGACGGCCACGTCGTCATTCTCGAAACCTCGGCACCTCGCTGGCCGGTGGTCAGGCAGTTGTTCGGACTGTACTTCAACCACGTGATGCCCAGGATCGGCCGTTGGCTTTCCCCGGATCCCGACGCCGCCTATTCCTACCTGGCCGCCTCCTCCGCCGAGTTTCTCCAGGGCGAGGCGTTTGCCGAGTTGATGCGCGAGGTCGGGTTGGTCGACGTAACCGTCCATCCCCTGACACTGGGAACTGTCACCGTTTATGTCGGCCGCAAGCCGGGACCCCGACGGGATGAGCGCGGCGGCCGGATTGACTAGACTGCAGTACGCGTCGGAATTCCCGACCGGGAGAACACGGTGATGCCAGACCTGGTCGTTGCAATCACGGGAGCGAGCGGAGCCGCCTACGGTCTTCGGCTCCTGCAGGTCCTGCTGGCAGCCGGACGACGAGTCCATCTGGCAATCAGCCCCGCCGGCGCCCAGGTGCTCGCACACGAACTGGAACTCGTCGTGGATCTGGACCATTTTGACCCTGCCGTGATCACCGGCGGCAGTGAGTCCAACGGCGAACTGGTCTACCATCACCATGCGGACTTCACTGCCGGCATTGCCAGTGGATCCTTCCCGACAGCAGGGATGGCAATCTGCCCCTGTTCGATGGGCACGCTCGCCGCCATCGCCACGGGGCTCTCGCGAAACCTCATCCAGCGAGCCGCCGACGTGCATCTCAAGGAACAGCGACCGCTGGTGGTCGTGCCGCGGGAAACACCGCTGGGCGTGGTGCAATTGAAGAACATGCAGACCGTCGCCGCCGCCGGAGGCGTGGTGCTGCCGGCCGCGCCGGGATTCTACCTCGCGCCACAATCGATCGACGACCTGGTCGATTTCATCGTCGGCCGCGTCTGCGACCAACTGGGCGTCGAGGTCGAACTGACAAGGCGGTGGGGGTCGCCAGCAGAGATCGACTAGGTTTGGGCCTGTTCGTCGACGCCACCGTCTTCCTGGTCG
>Ga0163108_10003683_pt1 | contig 10870 bp, 10 predicted proteins | sample Fk1155metaG_FD_109644 | JGI IMG/M metagenome (GOLD analysis project Ga0163108, IMG submission 109644) | Marine microbial communities from the Central Pacific Ocean - Fk160115 155m metaG | ecosystem: Environmental > Aquatic > Marine > Oceanic > Photic zone | place: The Central Pacific Ocean...
GCGGGTGATGGATTTCCATTGTCGTCAAACCGTCCGCAATAGCCAACCAGAGCAAAGCCCTCGTTCGCTACATCGGGGAGAGGTGACCCACTTCTGTGGGCACACAACCACAGGCCGCGAACATTTTGGTCACCTGTCAGCAGTGTGACGCCAAATTCACCAACCAGGTAGGCACGTGAATCCCCGAGTGCTGCCAAATACAAGACACTGTCTCTGACCAAAGCCAGCAATGCAGTTGTTCCCATTGGGATTTGCTGCGAGAGGTCGCCATTGGCGAGTTGGAGGGATGTGTCACAGATATTGGCGTTGCCTTGTACCAAGGCCTCTTCCAGCCAGGGGATGACATCCTCATCGTTCATGGTGGCCAACTTTGATACATCGCGTTCCCACAAATTGGCAACGGTTTGTACCAACAGTGCACTGGCAAGGTTTCCACTGCCGGCAGTCGAAACACTGATTCCGTCTGCAACCAACATGATGCTGCATTGGTCCGATTGCGCGTAATACACGGCATCTTGATTGGTTTGCATTCGGCGGGATTTGTTTAAGCCGATGTGTGTGTCATGTGCGATGTGAACCGAGCGTGCGATGGGCGGGATGCCGGCTCGTACAGCTTCACGGGCACCGGCTGAAGCAAGTTGAGCCCACAATTCAATGCCATCACAAGGTCGGTCTACGGGTTCTTGAGATAGCGCTTGCATGACCACGGCCACCCAGTCCACGGGAAGGTCATTCCGCAACTGGTGGATGTGCGGCAACAGGTCGCCGTCTGAAAGTGGGCTGTCTGCTGGAAGTGGGCCAATTGCGGATTCGAGAATCATGCGCATGGCGTCTCGGACGTCATCTTGGGGCGCACGGTCTTCGGGTGGTCCCAAGGTGACCACACCCGCTGCATCTACTCTGGCTCCTGTGATTCCACCGGCCTCACCCGTTGCGTGTCGCTTGGCCAAAGCGGTGGCCAGCGAAATGCTCAAGGATGTCAGTCTGTCCGAGGCGATATCGCGCAAGTTGGCAATGAGTTGGGCAGAGCCGGCGCTTGGTCGAACCGAAAACTCGACGGTGTCTCTTCCTCGGTAATCCGTAACCGTGTCCATCAGCGTATCTCTCCCGGACCGGCCCTTTAGCCATTCGCGTGCCCGTGTGGCTGTTTGCATCTTTTGCGCGGTGGAAAGGAGGGCGGCCTCTCCACCAGGCACCACAGAGCCAAGCCAAGCGGCGGCTGGCGGGTTGCCTTCCATGGTGAGTGCTTGGTCGATGATTTCCACAGCCACTTGTAGTCGCCGAGATGGGGGCAGTCGGTCCAGTGCGGCTTGAACCCTGTCTCGGGTATTTTCCCAGCTGGCGGGCCCAACCAAAGTTTGCAGCATTTGGGGATCGCCGCGGTCCAATAGAGCAGCCGTTACGGCATGGTTTCCAGAGCGGGCAATCTTGCGAAGTGCTTCCATGGTTGTTTCATCGATGGTTTCCTGAACGCGCATGAGCAACAGAATTGCCACGCTGTCTCGGGCGGTAATGGCTTGATGAAGAAGTCTCGTTCGGGTGCCGTCATCGGCACTTTCTGCAATGGCCCACCGCGCTCGGGGTGCGGATGCAAGAAAGGTTTCAGGATCTTCCGGATCGCCTGTATCTGTGAGTGTGACCCGCCGGTTGTCTTCGCTCCAACCCAAAACAGGATTGTCCTTGGCGGCTTCCAAGCTTTCCCACCATCGATCGAAGTGAGCGCTGCTCATCAGTTCGCGTCCGGTCATCCAATCTCGAATGTCGGAGCGTCCTTGTTCTGCGTTGAGATCATCAAGGAGCAGACGAAGCGCATCAACGGGTTCGTTTTCCACCAGATTTCGAATGGACTCTTTCTCGATCACGCTGCGGTAGAGGAATCCACCAGGGATGCACCGTCGGTACCCTTTGGCCAACAATTCCGCTGAAACCATGGGCGGTAACCGTGAACCGACCTCTTCCCATGCCAAACGCGCCGAAGCACTGTCCAACTGATCCACAACGGCGAAACCAAGTGCCGGATGATGGATGACGTCCCCACGATCGAGTTCTGAGATGTCCTGGATTGGATCCATTTGCCCCTTGCCGGGGTATACCACGGACGGGAGGCTTCATGGATCGTCCATCGATTCCACCAATGGAGATTCGAGATCCGATTCATGGTGCAATCACTGTGGATCAACCGGAATCATGTGTCATTGAACACCCGTTTGTACAGCGACTACGTGGAATCCGGCAGTTGGGTTTTTCACATCTTCCCTTTCCCGGTGCGACCCATACTCGATTCAATCACAGCCTTGGTGTGATGCATTTAGCAGGCAGGGCGTTCGACACTTGCTTTCGCGACAAACCCTTCGCAACGCGGGAAGCGAAACGCGCTTTTCGACATTGTTTGCGTTTGGCGGGCTTGTGCCACGATCTGGGACATGCGCCTTTTTCGCATGCGGCTGAGTTTGCGATGCCCACACTCAGAGCGTTGAATGTTCGTTGTTACGATCCCGATAAAGTGGCGCATCGGTTGGACGAACGTGCGAGCCATGAGGACTACACGGTTGCCATTTTGACGCAGTCATCATTGGCAGACACGATTCGAACCCATTTTGTTTTTGCCCCGGAACATGTCGCCCAACTGGTCTCTCATGAGGTCTTGGTGGTCGACGATTTTTTTGTCCATCAGGGGTATGACATACGCTTTTTGTTGGCCCAGCTGATCAGTTCGGATTTGGACGCAGATCGACTCGATTATCTTGTCCGAGATTCCTATTTTACCGGCGCAAGCTACGGCCAAACGGATGTGGACTGGTTGGTCAGCAATATGGCCCGGCATGTGGATGAGGCGGGTCGCGTGTCTCTGGCGCTGGACAAGAGGGCTTTGTTTGCTTTTGATGACTTCATGATCTCACGCTTTCACATGTTTGTGATGGTGTATTTTCATCAAAAATCTCTGGCATATGAGGAGATGTTGAAGCTGTACATGCAAACGCCTCAATGCAGCTATGAGTTGCCCTCCGACTTGGAGGAATACCGCAAAACAGATGATGCCCAAATGATGGCTCATCTCCGTGGCTCGGAAAATGAGTGGGCGCGTCGCATTGTGGAATTTGATCCCGTGAAGGTTGTGTACCAAGTACAGGGCCCAGAAGCAGACACGAACTTGGAGCATCGACGCCAAATACTGGAGGCTGCCGGCATTCAGGCCATTTCTGCACCCGGACATGGCGTTGTCTATGGTCAGAGAAAGCCTGGCTTCCCTCCGCTTTACGTAGTGGAGCGAAGTCGACAGCATGCGGAACCGGTGGACCAAGCGACAGTAATTTTCGATCGCTACCAAGATGAACGGTGTGTGGGTCGTCTGTATGTTCGGAACGAAGACCGTCAACGCGCCCAGGAACTTCTTTCCTAGATTTGTTCTACCGCTTGGACTTCGGGAATCTCCTCCATCAACAGTCGCTCAACACCCATCTTGAGGGTGGCTGTGCTGGATGGGCACGAACTGCATGCACCGATCATTTGAATCTTGACGATGCCATCTTCGAAACTCACGAAGTTGATGTCACCACCATCCATTGCGACTGCTGGGCGGATGTCATCATCCAAGATTTGGATAATTTGTCTTTCGATTTCACCCACTTTGCTTGGGTCAATCGAGGGTCCTTTCTCCAGCACGGCCATTTGGCCCGAAGACAAAAATGCGCGCATGGCATTTTTTGCATCGGGGATAAGGTCGGGCCAATCTATTGTGGAACTCTTTCGAAGTGTCACGAATCGTGGCGCTATGAGAACGAGTTCAAGTCCATCGATTTCAAGCAGTTTGGCGGCCAGCGGCGCATCATCTGTGTTGTCGTTTAGGGTGAACTCGTGTGTGCCAGATTGAACCAAGGTTTCCTGTACCTTCAACATGATCGCATCCGGGTTCGGCGTCGGTACAGTGTCGATGGGTGCTGGGATTCCGCTGGACATGGTGTCTCCTGCTGGCAAGATATAGGTGACGTATGCTATCCCAGCCTTGGTTAAAAGGCTCGTCTCACAAGGGGGCTTCATGCGCTATGCAGTGACCGGTGCAACGGGTTTTTTGGGTGCCAACCTGGTTCGAACCTTGCTTCGTGAGAATCACGAGGTTCTTGCATTGATTCGTACCCCAAATGAATTGGTGGATGGATTGCCGATCCAGTTGTCCACCGTTCCACTATTGGGGGACGACTCGGCACAACGGGAGGCATTGGAGAATCTCCTTGTGGGCTGCGACGGTATCTTTCACGTCGCGGGCATTTTTGATCCATCACCGGGTGGCACGCAACGCATGCATGATGTCCATGTAAAAGCGACCGAAAACCTCTGTGCTGCTGCTGTGGGTGCGGGTGTTCCTAGAATTGTGCTGTGCTCCTCGTCCATCACCGTTGGGTTTGGTTCGCTTGAGGCCCCAGGAAATGAAGAAACGCCCTACGATCCCGACAAGGTGTATGGTCAGACCGGTGCGTTGCGTGCGTACCACGACACCAAGTTGGAAGCGGAGCGACTTCTTTTGTCCCAGACCGATGTGGAAGGTGTAGTGGTGAACCCAGATTTCATTTTGGGGCCGTGGGATGTGAAACCTACATCGGGTCAGCTCATCGTCACGATGGCGCAGCGATGGGTTCCTTTTTACCCGACGGGTGGAAAATGCTTTCAGTCGGCCGGCGATTGTGCCCGAGGTCATCTTTTGGCCATGCAGAAAGGACAGCCTGGCCGCAGGTATCTTTTGGGTAGTCACAACCTCAGCTATCGAGAATTTATGGGAATGGTTGCGGATGTGGTCCAACGTCGTCCCCCTGCTTGGCGTTTGCCCAAGACGATTGCATCAGCGGCAGGACTTGTGGGCCAGGTTGGACAACGGTTGGATGCACATCGATTTGCTGGGTTGGACCCCCACGTACTCAAGAGTATGACCACGCTTCGTTATCGAACGGATGAACGAGCGCGGTTGGAGTTGGGTTTGACGCCGGAGCCGATTCAAGAAGGGATTGAGGCCGCCTATGCGTGGTTTTGTGACAGGGGGTACTGTTGAAATTTGTCTGGCCAATGCTCGGTATGTTGTCTTGCAATGCGGAAGACGTGGGCGTTCGTGTGCCTCGTGGTGGGCCGGAAATGGTGGATTCGGCGACCATCAAGCATGATCTTTGGCGCATCACGGACCCCCGCATCGGTGGCCGGGTTCCGGGGAGCTCGGGCGCACGCCGGGTCAGTCAGTTCATCGCTGAAAGATTTGAAAGCAACGGACTCGCGCCTGCATTTGACGATGGGTTCCGACATGATTTGGGCAATGCTGCTGGCGAGATGGTGTGTGGAATGCGCAAGGGTGCTTGGGACCAAGCTGTACTGGTCGTTGCACTCGATCCGGGCATTGGGACTCTGTCCGCGATTCCCGTCGCTGGGCTCATCAGTTTGTCGGCGGCCTTTGTCGCGCCCGAAGCGCCGATGCACAGTATCTATTTTTGTGTTTTGCCGGAAGCGGGTGGGTTTTCGGGTTTTCCGACACGGAGCCCTGTTCCTTCTGGGCAATTGTTGGATGCATTCCTGATTGGAACCTTGACGGGCAAAACGCTTGCCACATCACCGGGTCCCCTGATTGGTCCAATACGCTCTCAGTTGTTGCAGTCGGGCCCGCTGGCCGAAGACTTGCCCAATGACATCGGGCAGTTGAATTACGGCAAAATTCGTGCCCGAGTGGTGGACGTTTATTCCCGTGTTTCTTCGGTGGACTGAGGCTGTCCAATGCGCTTGACCAAAGCCTTATTTTCAGCTTGAATCTGTGCTTCGATTTCTTCAATGCGCTGCATGATTTCTTCTAGTTTGTCCGCTTCCATTGCAGGGTTGGCGCCGTTGGCAATGCGTTGTCGCGCAGCGGCACTGGCGGCCTCGAGTTCACGGGCTGCGTTCGAAAGGGCGCCGGCATTCTTGGCCACAGTACCCATTTTCTCGGCTTCTTCCGCACTGCGGCTGTGCGTAGATGCGGGGCCGGAAGACCCAATTGTGCATGCAAGGAATAGCCAGAACATGTGGTCCTCATATCCAATATGGAGATAAAAGGGAGGAATGCATATCGATCCTTCCGAATTGGAGCCCTTAGAGGCGTACAAGTTGGCCACCTCTGTGATTGTACCCAGACCGATAGCGTGGGTTGGGACCACCTCCAGAGCAGGCGTCGATAACTTGGCGCCGTTTTCATATTTTATGGGCGTGTCTTCCAAACCACCTTCCGTCGCCATCTCCATCGCAAGGGGGCGCAAGGGTGTTTTGAAGGATTCGGCGGCGAACATACTGGAGACCAAAGAATTTACGGTCTCTATTGTGTCGCTTCCGCAGGCAGAACAGATGGTGGCTTCCAGCAAACCGTGGCCGCCGGAGGAGTCTGAGTTTGATGCGGTGGGACTAAAGGCCCTGGCATCGGATCTTGTGCGGGCTCCCCGTCCAGCAGATGCCTTGGTTTCGATGGAGTGCTCGCTGGTTCATGTCCACGATATGGGGACGACACATTTGTTGGTGGGTGAGGTGAAACGCTACCATCTGGCAGATGAGGTGGTCACGGTGGATACAAAGGGTCACCGAACGGTGGATCTGCAGGCGCTCAGCCCGATCGGTCGATTGGGTGGCTACGACTATTGCTCGATTCGAGACGCCTTTTCCATGAAGGCTCAGAAGTAGCCCAGGACCAATTCCCCGGTCTCCGCTTGCGAGATTTCAAGCATCAGCCCACCCAGTCCTTTGGGAATGGTCACTTTGGTTTGATGTTTTGATTGGTCTGCGAACTGTACTTCGAGGGTGACTGGCCCGGGCAGTACGGACCATGTGTGCACGCCTTGGGTTTCGTTCAGGAGCTCCGGGCCATTCAGGATGACCATCCGGGTTTTTTCGGGTGCCACCACGATCAAGTTTCGCGCCCGACTTTCATCAGACCACGTCCACGCACGGGCCGCTGCTACGAGCATGCCCAATGCGAGAACGAAGGCAAAAGCCTTGAACATCCGTTGCTCTTGGGGACTGGGCGCCGTCATTCTATGAGCCGAGCTTGCCCGGATCTTCGATGTATCCACGGATGGCCCGCAAAAAGTCAGCGCCAAGTGCGCCATCAACCACGCGATGGTCGCAGGTGAGTGTCACCTTCATTCGCCAACCAATGCCGATCTTTCCGTCATCGACAATGGGTTCTTGTTGCATGGAGCCCACAGCCAAAATGCAGGCTTCGGGCGGATTGATGATGGCCGTGAATTGCTCTATTTGCTTCATCCCCAAGTTGGAGATGGTGAACGTGGAACCCGTATATTCGTTGGGGGTAAGCTTTCCGTCGCGTGCTTTCTTGGCAAGTTCACGGGTGTCACTTGCGATTTGGGTCAATGCCTTCTGATCTGCATCCCGAATGACCGGCGTGATCAATCCACCAGGGAGTGCCACGGCCATGCCGATGTCTACCTTGGCGCGCTGAATAATACTGTCATCCGCCCAAGCCGCGTTGGCCTCGGGTACGTCTCTTAGTGCTTTGGCACATGCTGAAATCACAATGTCGTTGTACGAAACTTTGTCGCCAGCTTCTTTCATCTTGGTTCTGAAATCGACCAATGCATCACAGTTGAATTGTGCTGTGAGAAAGAAAACCGGTGCATCGGAGTATGCGGCCTTCAGTCGCTTAGCGATGGTCTTCCGCATGTTGGTGTTGGGGACAACGGTGTCGCCCGGGTTGGCCGTCGGCAAGGGGATGGCCCGTTTCGGCGGTTGCGGCGCTGCGGCAACGGGGGCTGCGATGCCCGCGGCTTGGCGTAGCACATCGGCCCGTGTGACCCGTCCACGTGGGCCGGTTCCTTGGACTGCGGCCAAGTTGATTCCTTTGGCCCGTGCTGCGGCGCGGGCCGCGGGGGAACTGCGCACTTTGCCATTGGGGGGTGCGCCTGGTGCTGCAGCTGGAAGTGCGATCGTGAATGTCGGCATTTCCATGATGGCGGCGTTGACTTCCTTTCCTTGCCAAGAGAAGGGCTGAATTCCGGTCTCCGTTGGAGGGGGCGGCGGTGCACTTTTTGTGGCCGCTGGTGCTGGGCTTGCTGTTGCTGCTTTCGGTGTAGCAGGGCCGGCTGCCTTTCTTTGTTCGTATTCCGCGAGAAGACTGGAAATGTCTTCATCTGCCGATGTTCCCAAGATGGCAATGGGGTGACCAGCGGGTACTTGATCTCCCTCATCCGCCAAGATTTTCAACAGGAAACCAGCATCGAAGACTTCAATCTCCATCGCTGCTTTGTCGGTCTCGACTTCTGCCAGAACATCTTGCGGCGCGAGCGCGTCGCCTTCCGCTTTCTTCCAGGACAAAACGGTGCCCACTTCCATGGTGGGTGACGCTTGAGGCATTTCGAAGAATTCAGCCATGACTATCGCTCCACGACCTGACGGACGGCATCGATGATTCGGTCGGTGCTGGGCATGACCAGTTTCTCGAGGTTGGTGGAATAAGGTTGAGGAACATCACGGTTCGTAACGCGCAACACAGGCGCATCGAGCACATCAAAACATGCTTCCTGGATGCGTGCAGCGATTTCTGCTCCGACACCCGCATACAAGAAACCCTCGTGGGAGATGACGGCCCGCCCTGTTTTGGCAACAGAGTTGAAAAGCGTCTCGTGATCGAGTGGGCGGAGAGAGCGGAGGTCGATGATTTCGACATCAATCCCTTGGGCAGCCAGTTCTTCGGCTGCCTTCTGGACGACAAACAGTTGCTTGCCCCATGTAATGAGTGTGACGTCTTTTCCTTCCCTCTTGATATCGGCCTTGCCCAGGGGAATGACGTACTCTTCGTCGGGCACTTCTCCCTTGATGCCGTAGGTCAGTTCACTCTCGAGGAAGACGACGGGGTTGGGGTCCCGGATGGCCGCTTTTAGCAGGCCCTTGGCATCGTACGCTGTCGCATAGGTGACCACTTTCAATCCAGGGAAATGTGCAAACAAGCTGTCCACGGATGTGGAATGTTGGCTGCCCAGGTTTTCCGCCAAACCATTGGGTCCTCGGAACACGATGGGTACGGAATACTGCCCGCCGGACATTTGAAAGATCTTGGCGGCACTGTTCACCACTTGGTCGTAGGCCACAAGTGAAAAGTTCCAAGTCATGAACTCGATAATGGGGCGCATGCCTGCCATGGCGGCACCGATGCCGAGCCCAGCAAAGCCGCCTTCAGCGATCGGTGTGTCTACCACGCGATCTTCGCCGAACTCTTCCAGCATGCCTTGGCTCACTTTGTAGGCGCCGTTGTAGTGTGCAACCTCTTCGCCCATGAGGAAGATGCTGTCGTCGCGACGCATTTCTTCCTGCATGGCCTGCCGGAGAGCTTCTCGGATTTGAATCATCGCCATGTCTATTTCCCCTCAGGCGCGTAGGTGAAATCGTAGAGTTTTGCCGGATCAGGCTCTGGGCTCTCGATAGCAAAATCCCAGGAATCCTTGGCTTCAACTTCAACGGATTCAGCAATGGCGGCCAAGTCTTCTTCGCTGATCCCAAAGTCTTGTGTGAGCCGATCCCGTGTGATGGCAATGGGGTCCGACTTTTTCTTTTCGTCCAGTTCCCCATCGGGTCGGTATTTCGCTGGGTCGGACATCGAGTGTCCCCGGTGCCGATAGGTCACGATCTCAAGCAAAACGGGGCCGTTTCCAGCCCGTGCAAAGTCCGCAGCTGCGGCGACCCGGTCTCGGACCACTTCGACGTCAAAGCCTTCGAACTGTTCCCGGACCATACCCACGCCGAGCGCGCGCAAGCTCATGTCCGTCACCGCCGATTGCCGGTGGAGTGGGGTGCCCATGGCGTAGAAGTTGTTTTCACAGATGAACACAACGGGAAGTTTGTACAGTTGTGCGAGACACAGGGCTTCAAAGAATGCACCTTGGTTTGCGGCACCATCGCCAAAGAAACAGACGCAGACGCGCCCTTCTTTTCGTTGCTTGGCGGCCCATGCGATGCCATTTGCGAGGGGAACGTGTCCACCGACAATGCCGTAGCCCCCCATGAATTTGTGCTCTTTCGAGAAAATATGCATGGAGCCACCCTGGCCGTTGGAGCAGCCAGTTGCTTTGCCAAATAGTTCGGCCATCATTGCCCGTGCGCTCACGCCCTTGGCCATCGCTTGGCCATGTTCTCGATACGCCGCGATCCAGTAGTCGTCCTTTGTGGACGCCGCTGCACCCACCGCGACCGACTCTTGGCCAATATAAAGATGACAAAAACCCAGAATTTTTCGTTGGGTATAGGCTTTCGCTGCCAGTTCTTCCACACGTCGAATCAGGAGCATCTCCCGATACAGGTGCGAAAGGCTTTCGGCATCTACTGCTTCCAAGCTGCTCTTTTCAGGCAAGCTCTCGGACTGGGTCATACTCCCCTCCACTGGCCCGCAAACTATCCCATCTCGTGCGCGCGGGAAAGGAGTGGGTGTGTGGTTCCCCTGGATGCGTTAGCTGCCCGCTTCTTTCAGGAGGTTGTTGTGGCCATCATTACCATTCCCGTGCTGTTGAATGAATTGGTGCGTTCTGCGAGTGAACGGGCTGGTTTCGACAATGACTTGGTCGACTCTGAACGGGCCCAGCCTACCCAGAATCCCAAGTTTGGAGACTACCAGTCGAACCATGCATTCCGTCTTGGGAGGGCGATGAACACCAACCCCCGTGCAGTTGCGGAGAAAATTCAGGCGGAGATTGCCACCCACGAAGCAGTCGTTTCGACAAGCGTGGCGGGTCCGGGCTTCATCAACTTCACCCTGTCTGATGATTTCATTGGGGCCCAACTTCGCCAGCAAGTGGAGGATGAAGATGGTGCCATCGAACAGAGCGGTGCCGGTCGTACAGTGGTGATTGACTATTCGAGTCCGAAC
>Ga0163108_10003686_pt1 | contig 10865 bp, 7 predicted proteins | sample Fk1155metaG_FD_109644 | JGI IMG/M metagenome (GOLD analysis project Ga0163108, IMG submission 109644) | Marine microbial communities from the Central Pacific Ocean - Fk160115 155m metaG | ecosystem: Environmental > Aquatic > Marine > Oceanic > Photic zone | place: The Central Pacific Ocean...
AACCCGGATCTTGCGACGAGGTGTTGGGCCGCCTTCTGTCACAAGGCGTGTCGGCGGACGTGCTCTTCGAAACGGTGTGCGACCTGGAGATCGAGCTCGTCCTGACCGCACACCCAACACAGGCGTTGCGCCGGACCCTGCTACAGAAACATCGACGCATCGCAGAGGCGTTGGCAGACCGCGATCGCCCCGATTTGGACCCCATCCAGGTTGACGCGACCGAAGCGACGTTGCGCCGAGAGATCGCTTCTGCTTGGCTCACCGATGACCTTATCCGAGAGCGCCCAACCCCCGATCGAGAGGCGCAAACGGGACTGGTGTTGTTCGAGCAGGTGTTGTGGGATGCGATGCCCGCCTACCTCCGCGAGCTGGACCGAGCGGTGCAGAAGCACACGGGCCGTCGGTTGCCACTGGATGCCGCGCCGATACGCTTTGGCTCTTGGATGGGGGGAGACCGTGACGGGAACCCCTTCGTGACCGCCGATGTGACGCGCCATGTCTGCGCGCTGGCGCGATGGATGGCCGCAGACCTCTATTACAAAGAGGTCGACCAGCTTCGCTCCGAGTTGTCTATGGTCCGGGCGTCGGATGAGCTGCGTGCGGTGGTGAACGACGCGCCGGAGCCGTATCGTGCGTTGTTGCGGGACTTGCGCGCCCGGCTTCGTGCCACGCGGCAGCAGGCAGAGGAGGAAGTGGAAGCGTTTCGTTCCGGCGAATCCGTGCCCGATCGGCCACGTGGTGAAGATGAACCCACGCCCCTTCGCGACGTGAATGATCTCCGCGATCCGCTGTTGCTCTGCCATCGTTCACTGATCGAGACGGGGGGGCATCGCATCGCCGAGGGTCGGTTGGAAGACCTCTTGCGCCGGGTCGCGGCGTTTGGGTTGTCGTTGGTGCGTCTGGACATCCGCCAGGAGAGCGATGTTCACACGCGGGCGATGGACGCCATCACCCAGCACCTGGGTCTGGGCTCTTATGCCGAGTGGGACGAAACCGCGCGCCAGGCGTTTCTGGTTCAGGAGCTGGAAGGCCGAAGGCCGTTGGTCCCCAGGATTCGGCCCGATGATCCGGATCTGACGATGGTGCTTGAGGCGCTCGAGGCTGTCGCAGAGCAACCGCCCGAGCAGATGGGCGCCTACGTCATATCGATGGCGACCCAGCCCTCGGATGTGTTGAGCGTGGCGCTGCTCCAGCGGGAGGTGGGCATCGAAAAGCCATTGCGCGTGGTGCCGCTCTTCGAGACGCTCGACGACCTGGAACACGCGGGCGACGCGCTGGCGGCCCTGTTGGATATTCCGGTTTACCGGGCATCGTTGGGTGATCCCGCGCGCCAAGAGATCATGCTCGGCTACTCGGATTCGGCGAAAGACGCAGGACGGATGACGGCCGCATGGGCGCTGTACCAGGCGCAGGAAAAGCTGGTCGCCGCGGCTGCCGAGCGCAACGTGGCCTTGACGCTCTTTCACGGGCGCGGCGGTACGGTCGGTCGCGGCGGCGGGCCGATGTACTTGGCGATCTTGTCGCAGCCCCCGGGATCCGTGGCGGGCACATTGCGCGTGACAGAACAAGGAGAGATGATCGACGCCAAGTTCGGCTTGCCCGGCATCGCGCTGCGGAGCCTGGGCGTGGCGACAACCGCGGTATTGGAAGCCACATTGAAGCCTCCTTGCGCACCAAGATCCGAGTGGCGCGCGGTCATGGATACACTCTCTGAGACCGCCAAGAATGGGTACCGCGGCGTGGTGCGCGAGGACCCGCGCTTTGTGGACTATTTCCGGGCTGCGACACCAGAGATGGAGCTTTCGGAGATGAACATTGGCAGCCGCCCAGCACGCCGGAAAAAGGGTGGGGGTGTGGAGAGTCTTCGGGCGATCCCGTGGGTCTTCGCCTGGACGCAGACGCGGCTTTTGCTACCGAGCTGGCTCGGCGTCGGCGTGGGTCTGGATGTTGGGTTGCGTGACCATCGAGAAATGGTGTGCGAGATGGCGCAGGAGTGGCCGTTTTTTGGTTCGACGCTGGATTTGATCGAGATGGTGCTCGCCAAGGCGCTACCGGACATCGCGGCCTATTACGACGATCTCCTCGTGCCGGAACCTCTCCAAGATCTTGGCGCGGCGCTCCGCGCGCGGCTCGAGGCGACACAAAGCCGGGTGCTTGCGGTGCTCGGCAACGAAAAACTCCTGGACAACAGCCGGGTGCTGCAGCGGTCGATCCAGGTGCGCAACCCCTATGTCGATCCCATCAACTTGCTGCAAGCCGAGCTTCTGCGCCGGTATCGCGAGGCGCCCGAAGGACCGGTACGGGACGCCCTGCTCACGACCATCAACGGGGTCGCCGCTGGGATGCGAAATACGGGGTAGGCGCGCCTCTGAAGATATGGCGGGCATGCATGCGGAGGCTTCGCTGTTTCAGTAGGCAGTCCAGGTCCCGTTTTCGCAGACCCACCAGGTGCCGTCCAGAAAACACTTGTCTCCGTTGGTGCAGGGTTCCGTCGGGTCGAAGTCGTCGGGACATGCCTCGTTGTCGTCGTCGTCCGTGTCATTGCCGGTATCTGTCGTGTCGTCGTCGCTCGAATCCGCGTTTTCGCAATAGGGATCAGGCGGACTGACCCATTCACAGCCTTCCGTTTGATTGGGACCGGCCGCGTAGCAGACGGCGATTTCGGCGTGGTCCGTGGTCAGGCTGCCCGGGTCTGGGGGCGGCATGAAGTCATTTACGTCCTCGCCGCTGTAGGCCAAGATACGGGAAGGATCTGGCGCCCGATGGCACGACACGCAGCCGTTGCCTTCGATGTGGACGGTGCGACGGTCCCAGTCCGCGCCGCCCACGACCCAGTACGGTGATTCGGGCCCAGCCACCTCGGGTAGCACGGGCTGACTGGGGTCATCGGGGAGCCGTGCCTGGTCTATCCACGGCGTGTGGATGAAGGGGTCGCTCTGGTGGCAGGACGAGCACTCGCCACCAATCATCTGTACGGAAGCAATGCCGGTCTCGAGGCTTTCGGGCCCCTGCGAGCGGCAGAACCAGGCCCAAACAACGTCGGACATGGCGCTCCCGTCAACGGCCACGCCTTGCTCTCGACCCACACGCGAACCCACCGGACACGAACCCTTGAAGTCGGGGTTGTCACAGGACGCGGGCTCATCGAAGACCTCGACTCCATCAACATAGATGGGAACAGCGACACCGTCGCCGCAGTCGACGGTGGGGGTCACACCCACGTAGGGTTCGCACAGATCGGCGTAGGCCGAAGCCGTTGCCGGCAACGGTTCCGCCTCCGCGATCGGGATGCATTCGTCGTCGTCGTCGTCGTCGCTGGCGGCGGGGGTGTCGGCAGGGTTGGGGGTAACTTCCTGTCCGCAGCCCATGATGAGCAGTAGCGCGATGGTTGCATACCGAGACCCCGTGACATGGGCTCTGGAAGCGATCTTGGCTTTCATGGGAAACCCCGGGGGTCAGGGTGCGGAGAAAGGGAGAGTCAACTCAGCGAACGAACAAGAAGCTCGGCCCGATGTAGCTGAAAGTACCCTCGGAATTGTGTTCAGTGGACGGATAGGTGAGCCAGTAGCCCGATTCGTAGACACCGGTGATGTGCTCGATGCCCTCGGCGCTTTCGCCCGTGGCGTAGGTCAGGAAGACATCGTAGTCGTCCTCCCAGGACACCAGCCCCACACGATAGGTGCCGGCGTCGAGGGTGACGGGCTCGATGGCGATGTACCAGAAGGATTCGCGGGAGGTCGCGGGGGCGTCGTACCATCCTGGCACGTTGGTGCGTAGGACCAGGTCGCCCTCGGCGTCCCAGATACCGAGGTCCGCCGAAGTGTAGAGATAGGTCGAGCCGTAGGCGCCCACGTCGGTCAGGGTGATGGTCTCGTCCAGCTCGAACTCCCAGCCGACGGTGCCGGTGAATTCGTTATCGGTGGACCCATCGGTGACGGTCAGCGCCGCCTCGGGGGCGTCCGTGCCGGCTTCGATGTCCTGCTGTTCGAGCAGCGCGGTGGCGAAGCGGGTGCCCAGCACGCGCGTGCTGACCCCGTCGTAGTGGGCCAGATCAAACTCGTTTCGTGGCAAGTCGTCGGTCTCGACCGTGAAGATGAACGGGTCGTCGTCTGCCACGGCCTGTTCGGCTTCGCGCACGGTGTCGGCGTAGGTCCAGTAAGATTCGGTCGAGATCAAGCCGATGGCTACAGGAAGCGCGGGGGTCTCGGTGAGCTCTCGGACCATGTCGACGAGATGCTGCAGGTTGTCCTCATACGCTTCGGCCATCTGCAAAACGATGGAATCCGATTCGCCCTGCATCCAGACGAAGCCGGCCCAGCGCCACTCTTGCCCCGATGCGTCGAGGTCCAATGACGCTTGGGCCATCGTTGCAGCCAATGTGGCAAAGCCCGCACCCGCGGAAGCATCGGCGGGCTCCTCGCCTGGATACCAGTAGTTGGCCAGGTCGGTTCCGCCCACTGCGTGCTTGACCAGCGCGAGTTCGACGCCTGCATCCGCCATTGAACGGCCGAGGGTGACTTCGGGTCCGAAGTAGATGTTGCCCCCGGTGGCCGCGGGCTGCAGCGCGCGAAATTCACCCCAGCCCGACCAATAGAGGGAGACCCGCGAGTCGGTGAGCTGTTGGTCGGGCGTCAGCCCCGTGTACCAGCCCCAGCCGTCCATGTTGGATTGACCGGCCAGAATGTAGACATCGAGTACCGCATCGTCCGGCGCCGTGTCCACCCCGCTGTCGGTGTCGGTGTCGGCGTCGGTGTCGGTGTCGGTGTCGGTGTCGGTGTCGGTGTCGGTGTCGGTGTCGGTGTCGGTATCCGAGATGGCTCCGTTCACGGGCAGGCATGTGTTGTCCTGCTCGGAGGTGCCGGGGCCGCAGACGAGGGAGGAGCAAGAGAGGTAGAGGAACCAGATCATGCGCGCATCATACTCTAGTTGGGCCTACACTCACCCCAATATGAGCACGGTAGTCCCAGCAACACTTGGTTCCATGAATAATGTAATCATTGCGCGGCACGCCATGGGTATGCGGGTACTTTCTTGTGAAGAGACTGGTGTGAGAGACCAACGCCTTCGTTGGTCTCTCCTTAGACCCGATGTGCGTGGCGGCTCTCAACTCGATTGAACATCAACGCCTATCCTCCATCTGGTGGAGGGATCTCCTCCTCTGTTCGCTCGCCAAACCCCACCATCCACGACCGGTCGAAAAGCGCCTCATCGGGGTCGGCGCAAACCAGGACGAGGTCGACATCGGAATCGGGCCGTGCTTCACCTCTGGCGTGTGAACCGACGAGCGCGACTGTGGCTATTTCGAGTCGGCGGAAGGCCAACCGCCGACCATGCCGGCCATGGCCATGCCGTCGTCTCCGCCACTCTCTTTGCAAGTTGCTCCTTCAGGGAGTGGTGTGCCGAGATGCGCTATCGATTCTTGATCTTCCTGGTCAGCCACACCGGGAGATTCTCGTCACACAACTCGAGGGCACTCTGTTCGGTACGAGTGAAGCCGGTCACGTCTCACTCAGCCCTCGTGGGTTGGCTTTACGTCGATTGACCCCCAGGGGCAATCCGCTCCCGAGACCTCCACGTCCCTCGGTATCGGTGTTCCTGCAGTATGAACCCATATTTACGTGGCGCAAATGGCACTTGGTGCCTGAGTCCTGACTGAAGTGTTTGATTTGGCCATACCTGCAGGATTTTATAGCCAAAAGCAGGCATCCTTTGGATGTCCGACTCATGCAAACCAAACGACATCAATGATGACTTTCGTCATTGACGATGCAGTTTCAGAACAAATGCCATCGTTAATGTCTGTCGTCATTGTTGATGCTGTTTCAGGTCGAAAGGCATCGTTGTCAACGATATCTCGGGTTTGAAATGCCCGAGATCTTGGGTTCTTGCAGTACCCGTGACATGTACCCACTTGGAGATGCCGTCATGTTTGAATGGTTCGAAGCCATGCCCCAGAGCATCAGTACTTATGGGGGCCAACTTGATGACCTGTTGCGTCTTATTGTCTGGATAGTAGGTCCGTGGTTCCTGCTCGCTGAAGGGGTGCTGTTCTACTGCCTGTTCCGTTTTCGTGAACGCGATGGCGTGCGTGCTGCCTGGTTGCCGGCGGACACCCTCAAGGTCAATGCATTCATCTTGGTGCCAGCTGCGCTGGTGCTTGTCTGTGACCTGGTGATCGAAGCAGCCTCCGACAGCGTCTGGCACGAAGTGATGATTCACACCCCCGAAAATACCTCATCGATGGTTCGGGTTACCGGACAGCAGTACCAATGGCTATTTCGCTACCCTGGCCCCGACGGTACCTTCGATACTGCTGACGACGTAGTTTCGGTGGGTGAAATGCACGTACCCGTCGACGAGCCGATTCGATTTGATCTGCAAGCGAAAGATGTCTTGCACGCGTTTTGGGTGCCTGAGCTTCGCTTCAAACAAGATGCCGTTCCGGGTCGCAGCTTTGACCGATGGTTTCAAGCAACGCGCACGGGCAACTACGACATCGGCTGCGCTGAGTTGTGTGGTGTAGGCCATACGATGATGGCAGCTGAGTTGATTGTCGAGCCCCGTGCTGACTTCGATAAATGGATCGCCAACAACGGAGAGGTAGCTCAATGACGAGTCACTCCCAACCCCAGTCAGTGTGGAGTCGTTACATCTTCTCCGTAGACCACAAGGTCATCGCCATTCAATACATAGCCCTCGGCCTGATCATGTCGGTGATCGGTAGCTATATGTCGTACGTGATTCGGATGAAGCTCGCCTGGCCAGCTGACCCTGTGGTGGGTTTTGGTGATCTCGCGGCCAGTCAATACAACATGCTGGTCACGATGCACGGCACGATCATGGTGTTTTGGGTGGCCATGCCCATTCTGGTGGCCGGCTTTGGTAACTACTTGATCCCGCTGATGGTTGGCACCGACGACATGGCCTTCCCGACACTCAACATGCTCTCCGTTTGGACCTTCATTTTGAGCACGGTGGTCCTCTTGATTTCGCTGTTTGTCCCCGGTGGGGCAGCGGCTGCTGGTTGGACCTCCTATCCCCCGTTGGCCGCAGACCCCAGATTTTCAGGAGTAGATCTTGGAATCACCTTGTGGATCCTGGCTGTCGCACTCGAGTTCGTCGCCTTCCTCATGGGTGGCGTCAACTTCATCACGACGTCCATCAACCGGCGCGCTCCGGGAATGTCGATGTGGGATCTGCCGCTGTTTGTCTGGGAAGAGATCATGGCCTCCATCATCTTCATGCTTTCGGTGGGCCCACTGGTTGCCGGAGCGGTGATGCTGCTGCTGGACCACAATTTCGGCACAGGCTTCTATGACACCGCCCAAGGTGGTGACCCACTGCTTTTCCAGCACCTGTTCTGGTTCTTTGGACACCCGGAGGTCTACGTCCTCCTACTTCCCGCCCTCGGTATCCTCGCTGAAGTGATCACTTCCTGCTCCCGCAAGGCACTGTTTGGCTACAAGATGGTGGTTTGGTCCACCATAATCGCAGGTCTGTTGTCCTTTATTGTCTGGGCGCATCACCAGTTCATCTCGGGCATCGACCCCAGGCTGGCTTTCCCCTTTAGTCTGACCACTATCCTGATTTCTGTACCATTCGCTGTCACGATCTTTGCATTCATCGCGACGCTGTGGGGTGGGTCCATTCGCATGACGCCGGCCATGGCAGCCGCGGTACTGATGCTGGCAACCTTTCTTTTGGGGGGCTGTACCGGTATCATCCTCGGCTCGGCGGCCGCAGACATCTACATGCATGACACGATGTTCGTTGTCGCACACTTCCACTACACGATGGTACCAATCGTGATCTTTGCTCCGATGGCGGGCTTTTATCACTACTTCCCGAAGATGTTCGGGAAGCCGCTGGATGGCCCGCTCGCCTGGCTCCACTTGGTAGGTACAGGGATCTTTTTCAACCTCTGCTTCCTGGCCATCTTCCCTCTTGGATTCATGGGCCACCAGCGCCGTATCTCGGACCCGACGCAGTTCGGCTACATCGATGGTGGTGAGAGTCTTCAGATCCTCGCGACGATCGGCGCTATCGGTGCGCTGGTTAGCCAGATCCCGTTGGCGATCAACATCGTCAAGAGCCTTCTCTCCGACAGGAAGGCTGACAGCAACCCTTGGAAGTCTACAACCTTGGACTGGCAGACGCCGTCACCTCCTCCGCACGGGAACTTTGCCACAACCCCGACAGTCTACCGTGGTCCCTACTTCTATAGCCCCCCAGGAATCGAGGCCGACTACCTCCCCCAGAATCTTCCACAAGTTGATGCTCCCTCCGACCAAGTTCAGGCTTCGGTCTCGGAGCCCAAGACAATCCCCGCCTAACCGGAGATATGCCCGTGTCACACGCTACAGCTTCACCAGTGCTCGACTACAGCAGCACCGGACAGCCCTCCGCGCGAGTAGCCATTTGGTGGTTTATCGCTTCTGAAATCGCCATCTTCGGCGGTGCGGTAGCCTGCTACCTCCTCTATCGCTTCGAACACCCCGAGTGGTCCGAAGCCGCCAGTCACACGGTTCAGTGGGCTGGTGCCACAAACACCGTTGTGTTGTTGACCAGTAGCTTATTGGCCGTACTCGCCGACAAGGCGGCTGGAGCAGGAGATGGAAAGGGAGCCGCCCGTTACCTCTGGCTCGCGGTCCTGGGTGGACTGGTCTTTCTCGGAATCAAGACGTTCGAATATAGCCACGAGATTCACGCAGGCTTCACGCCGCTCAGCGAACCACACGGCCTCTTCTGGGCGTTCTACTTTCTGATGACCGGTCTGCACGCAGCACACGTCGTGGGAGGCATGACGGCGATGGCTATCATCGCTCGCGGTGCAGCAAAGGGAAAGCATCTGGGTCGTGTCGAGGTAGCCGCCATCTACTGGCACTTTGTGGACGTCATCTGGATTTTCCTGTTCCCCCTTCTCTACCTCGCTTCGTGAGTTGGATATGACAAACAAGACCCATCCCCACCCGCCTTACATCCGCATATGGTTCATTCTACTGGCAGCCCTGGCGGGCTCCCTGGTTCTTGGTATCTGGGCGGGATCGAAGATAATGGTCGCCGTTATCTTCGCTGTCGCAGCCGCCAAGGCATTCCTGGTGGTGACATATTTCATGCATTTGAAGTTTGCGCCCCGATGGATTCGTCTTATCGCGGTGGGTGCTGTCTCGGTCGTAGCGGTCCTCTACTTTGGCCTGATTCCCGATATCCAACTCGGCTACGCCTCACTTTCAACCGACCAACTGGCAGTCATCAATCAAGCATCCGCCGCCGTACGATCGGATGCGGGCGATGGCTCGGCAACAGCCGCCGCGTCCATACCTGGGGCCGATACCTACCAGACCTACTGTGTCGCCTGCCATCAGGCTGATGGACGTGGTCTGAACGGCAAGCTGGCGGCTGACTTTATCGCTGATCCGTCTCGACTCGCAAAGAGCGATGAAGAGTTGCTCAAATCAATCCGAGAGGGCATCACCGGAGAGATCGGCCAGATGCCACCATGGGGATCGGTCCTCTCCGAAACACAGCAACTGGAAGTTCTCTCCTATGTGCGAAGCCAATTCGGTGGCAAATAGGTGGGGCTCAAACATAATATGATGTACGACGCTGGCGTTACACAGATGACGGTTGGGTCTCGCCAACTCTCCGACTTGGTTTTGGGGACCCTGCTGTTCGTGTTCACCGAGATCATGTTCTTCTGTGGACTAATTAGCGCCTATCTCGTACTGCGAGAACAGGCGCCCGTGTGGCCACCGATGGGCCAGCCACGGTTACCCATTGGCATCACTGGAGTGAACACCGCCATCCTGTTGGGCTCTGGTGCTGCGATTTGGAAGGCCTGCAGTAACCACCGAAATGGTGACCGAACGCTGACACAGCATTGGTGGCGGGTGGGAATGTTTCTCGGCGGGCTGTTCCTGTTGGTTCAAGGCTCCGAGTGGAGTCGCCTGCTCGAGTTCGGACTGCGATCCGAAGGCAGCGTCTACGGCGCAACTTTCTACACCCTTGTAGGTGCCCATGCAGTCCACGTCGTTGGTGGAGTGCTGGTGCTTGGTTGGGGCCTGTGGCGGAGCCACTCTGCTGCCGGACTTGACCAGGCTCAGGCTTCGGCGATCCAGCTGTTTTGGGGTTTTGTCGTGCTCCTTTGGCCGCTGCTGTACATTCTGCTCTACCTGTGGTGAGAAACCGTGAGGTCCAAAACTATACATGCCGAGAGTTCGTGGCGGGCGCGTCCCTACCGCTGGTGCCTGCCGGTGCTGGTAGCCATGTTGGTGCTCATGTTCCCGGCGGTTGCCGAGGCGTGTCCCTACTGTGCAGGCCAACCGGAAGGGCGCTCCAGCTATGGCGCAGCGACCTTGCTTATGTTGCTGATACCTCCAGCATTGCTGGGCCTCCTCTACCTACTGGTCCGCGATAGCTTGGGTGGGCTCGGTCATCCGCCCCACTGCCAAGATAGCTCCCCGTGACCTCATTAACGATGGGTCTATCTGTCTGACCCGAAATCGTAGCCCCACTCGCCTGAAGAAGAGCCCGTTCAGTCCCGGCAGCCCGTCCGATAAGCGCGGAAAGCTCAGGAGTTCGACGGAGTCATCCGCATGCTGGATCCGTAACCGCTGTGAGGGGCCCGTTGTCGCCATCGGGAAGATCAGAACAGAGACCAACGACGGGCTATCGATCGTCTATCATGCCCACGAGCCATGGTCCCAACCTGAAATCCCGGAGCAACGCTTCTATGCCAATACCTGTCGATATACAGATTCCCTACGTGGAACAGGCGGAGATCCTGATCGATGGACGGTTCGATGAGGATGCTTGGGCGGATGCGCCTGTGATCGAGGATTTCCACGCCTACTACCCCGAACCCG
>Ga0163108_10003689_pt1 | contig 10862 bp, 13 predicted proteins | sample Fk1155metaG_FD_109644 | JGI IMG/M metagenome (GOLD analysis project Ga0163108, IMG submission 109644) | Marine microbial communities from the Central Pacific Ocean - Fk160115 155m metaG | ecosystem: Environmental > Aquatic > Marine > Oceanic > Photic zone | place: The Central Pacific Ocean...
ATTCCTCCGCCATAATTATATGGATCAGGTTCTAAGGGTTTCCTTAAGAATCTCAGGCGTTTCAGCCACCCCTTACCTTGCTGTCATCATAGTATAATTGCCTAAGTTTTGCTAATGTTGTCAATTATTTTAGAAACTCTAATAACAGATGAATATTAACTACAAAGCTTTCCCGGTTGGCCCATTGCAATGCAACTGTAGTGTCGTTGGTAATACCGAAACAGGAAAAGGTTACATCATTGATCCGGGTGGCGATCCAGAGATGATTATGCAAACGGTGAATGAGATGAATTTATCTATCGAAGCTATTTATCACACCCACGCTCATTTTGATCATTTCTTAGCTTCAGCTGAAATCAAAGAGAAAACTGGTGCACCTATTTTCCTTAATGAAGCTGATCGATTTCTTTGGGACAGCTTAGAAATGCAGTGCAACTATTTTAATATTGATTTCAAGCCAACCCCTCCACCAGATTTCAATATTGAAGACCAACAGGATCTAGAACACTGTTCAGGAGTTTGTCTTCTTACCCCTGGTCATACTCCAGGATCTGTCAGTTTCCATTTTGAGGCAGCAAAACTTCTGGTTGCTGGGGATACACTATTTCAAGGCTCTGTGGGTAGAACTGATCTACCAGGTGGTGATTTCAAAATGCTGAAGGATTCGATACAAAATAAAATTTATTCCTTGGATGAAGCGACTAATGTAATCACTGGGCACGGTCCAGAAACGACCATTAGAAGAGAAATGGAAAGCAACCTGTTTATCAGGCACGACAGTTAGCTAGAAACTCAATTCTCTTTGGATTTCATAAAATACGATTGAATAAGAAAAGATAAACTCATACCAATCATCAATGTTAATACCGATAACTTTCCACGATGTGGGGTTTCACTGGTCCACATTCCAGTCGATTCAAGCCAGAATAATATATAAATAGAGATCAACAATGGGGCCAATGCAATCAGGATCTTAATCGCTGTAATCGCCTTTATTTTAAGGGCATCGAGCATAAAAAAATACTACCATGAAATATAGGCATCGTATACGATGGAAATATGGTAATTAAGCCAAAATCGTTGTTAAAAAATAAAGCTCTCAATAAATGGAACTTGTTCTGGCTTGTTTCTGGTCCAATCTCAATATTCATGATTATCAATTTGTTGGCAGTTGATGCATCGACTGGGGCTGGAATTTCAGAGATGATTCAATTTTCAGTTCGCTGGGCAGTTCCCTTTGTCTATCTAGTGATAGCGGCCTCCTCTATTCAAATGCTTTTTCCAGGGTCGTTCTCTAGCTGGTTGATACGAAATCGAAAATACATTGGATTATGCTTTGCTGTGGCTATGGCCTGGCAGGCTTTGTTTATATTCATAATGTCCTATTTCTTTCATGAATATTACTATTCTGATGTTTACTACTTTCGAGATGAAATCGAAGGAAGCATTGGCTATATCTTCCTTCCTGCCATGGTCTTAACATCATTTAATTTTGGTCGTAAATTGTTGACTACTAAGCAATGGAGATTATTGCACACGAGTGGCATTTATTTCTTGTGGGCCTATCCATTCAGTGTCTATTGGTGGAACCTCTACTACTACGAGAACCCTGTTCTAATTGACTACGTGTTTTACTGGGTTGGTTTTGTAGCCGTTGCCTTAAGAATAGTTGCTTGGGGAAAACAGCGATATGAATTAAGCAAGAAGATTGATCTCAACTACAAAACACCCATTGAATCTAAAATGCTCGGTGGTTTATTTATAATATTCGGTCTTCTGGTCTCAGCATCTGGACTCTATTGGCAGAATCTCATTACCTCCTTATTCACCGCTTCACAATGGTCTGCCGAACTTGAGCTTTGGCTGCCTTTTTGGCCTTTTGAGCCCTTTCTATCGCTCTTAGTCATCGGGATTGGAACCTCACTCATCACAAGGGGGCAAACAACAGAAAATCCTGTTTTAGCAAAAGGTTCCTAATCTAGAACAGAGAAAAGATATTAAAGCGGCTTTTTTGTTATCGGGATAAGTTTTACTGTTGATGTTGCAGATGCAACGATCGTTCCTTCTTGGCTTAATGTGCTAGACATGTAGGCGATACTCTTACCAAGACGCAGAACTTTTGACTCAGCGTAAAGCATGCCCGGATGGGCTGGCTGTAAAAAGCTTACATTAATGTCTAAAGATACTGGATTAAACTCGAAATCAAGTAAACCAATTAATAAAAGTGCCATGGAAGCATCCATCATTCCTGTGACAAAACCACCTTGGACAATTTGTGCTTCTGAATGGCAGAATTTCGGGACAGCTTCAAACTCAAGGATTGCGATCTCTTTTGATGAATCAAGATTCACGCTCCTAAAGTTCATTGAATCAAGGCTAGGAGGTCTATTGGCGTCCAATAATCTCAGTTTTTCCTGTTCATTCATGATGCATCCCTTAATTTAAATTCAATAACCTACCCGCCGATATAATACATTTCTACTTTTTCTTCATCTGCATCATTTTGTTTAAGGTATCTCAGTTCGCTATAGCGATTGTCTCTTTTTCGCCAAATAGAGACTAACTTGTCCTCAATCTCATAATCGTTCATACCGGATCTGATCCACGATTTTATATTGGCTCCAGTAGAAGCGAATAAACAGTTGTATAGTTTTCCATCAGACGAGAGACGAGCCCTTGTGCAACCACCACAAAATGGATTAGTCACAGAGGAGATAAAACCAATCTCAGTTCCTAAATCATCAAAGATATATCTTGAAGCCACTTCACCTTCATAATTTTCTTTGATTGGGCTTATTGACCATTTATTTGAGATTAATTCAATAATCTCTGAACTTGGAACAGTCTCTTTTTGTTGCCATTGATTGATATTGCCAACGTCCATATATTCTATAAACCGAAGGATGACTGGTTGATCTTTAAAGTAATCCACCATGTTAAGAATGTTCTTATCATTAATGTCTCTCTTGATCACAGCATTGACTTTGATTTTTTCAAAACCAGCAACTTGTGCTTCGCTAATGCCTTCAAGAACTCTATTAATATCACCTCTATTACCGGTCATCAGTCTAAACTCATCAGGGTCTATAGAGTCTAAACTTATTGTTATTCTATTGAGTCCAGAGGCTTTTAGCTCATGGGCATATTTTTTTAATAAAACACCATTTGTGGTTAGTGCAATATCGTCAATTTTACTAAGCGTTGATAAGTCACCTATAAAGTCCGATAGGTTGACCCTCAGCAATGGCTCGCCTCCAGTAATTCTTATTTTTGTAACACCTAGTTTGGTAAATACCTTTACTAGCCTTAACATTTCATCAAAGCTAAGTCGTTCTTTAGAGGGCAGGAATTTAAATCCTGGATGAAACTTATCTTCGGGCATGCAATAGACACATCTAAAATTACATCGATCCATGACTGAGATCCTTAGATCTCTGATTGCTCGCCCTAATTGATCTCTAATAGGAGGTAAATGAGAAACTGATGACATCGCTAAATTAAGATTGATTAATTAAATCCATAGGTGGAACGTAATCATAACCATGCTCTTCTGCCACGGCAGCTATGGTCATGCTTCCATTGCAAACACTCAGGCCTTCACAAAACCCTTCGTCTTGCATAAGAGCATCTTTGAAGCCATTGTTTGCCAGGTTTAGCACGTAAGGCAGTGTGGCTTTATTTAATGCATAAGTAGAGGTGAGAGGCACTGCTCCTGGCATATTAGCAACACAATAATGGATAACCTCTTCCTCAACATAGGTTGGTTCAGAATGTGTTGTGGCGCGACTGGTCTCAGCGCATCCTCCTTGGTCTATTGCAACATCAACAATCACTGAACCTGGTGACATTGCTTTGATCATTTCTCTTGTAATAATTTTAGGTGCAGAAGCACCTGGAATAAGAACAGCTCCTATAACTAGATCGGCTGCCTCAATTAAAGCTGTGTTATTTTGATCGTTAGCTAGAATAGCATTTAATCGATCACCAAAAACTGATTCTAAATAATCTAGTCTTGTTGCTGATTTATCTAAAACAGTAACATTGGCCTGCATGCCTATAGCTATCTCTATGGCATTAATACCAACCACGCCGCCGCCAATAACTACGACATTAGCTGGCTCAACACCAGTAACACCTCCCATTAAAAGGCCTTTGCCTCCCTTTGCTTTTTCAAGACAGCTTGCCCCAGCCTGGACAGACATCCTGCCAGCAACTTCGCTCATAGGGGTAAGAAGCGGGTACGAATCATCACTGGCCTTTACTGACTCATAAGCAATGGCTCTTGAACCTGATGTCATGAGAGCTTCAATTTGATCAGGGTCTGGGGCCAAATGCAGATAAGTAAATAAAATTTGATCCTCTTTAAGTAAGGCGCATTCATCCAATTGAGGCTCCTTAACTTTAATTATCATCTCCGCACGATCAAATATCTCTTCTCTGGTTTCTGCAATAACTGCGCCCGAATTTATATATTCCTCGTCACCCTTACCGATTCCATGACCCGCTTCTGTGAGAATCATGACCTCATGACCTGCTTCAGTTAATGCAAGGACACTTTCTGGGGTTAAACCAATTCTGTATTCATCTGGTTTTATCTCCTTGGGTACACCTATCAGCATTAATTCCTCCTAATCAACCGTCGGCATTGCCAGGCTTATATCCTGATCTTCATTCATATCAGGCCAGCGAGTGGTCACTGTTTTAGTTTTTGTGTAAAAGCGAACACCGTCCATACCATAGATGTTAGATGCTCCATAAATTGAATCTTTCCAACCGCCAAATGAATAGAACGATAAAGGCACTGGAATTGCTACATTGATCCCAACCATACCAACTTGGACAGAGCTCACAAATTCTCTGGCTGCAGAACCTTTGGAAGTAAATAAGGCAACTCCATTGCCGAATTGATGTTGATTGGTCAACTCCATTGCCTCTGAAAAATCTTTCACTCTCAGCATCACTAATACCGGTCCAAATATCTCATCAAGATAAATGCTCATGTCACTCTTTACGTCATCAAATAATGTTGGACCTAGAAAAAACCCTTTACTCTCTGATGTAACTGGATGATCTCTTCCATCAAGAAGCAGATCAGCGCCTGAATCTTGACCCTGTTGGATATAATCCATAACTTTTTCTTTATGCTCAGCCGTTATTAATGGCCCCATATCATTCTCAGAGTTTTGACCTGGCCCAATCTTTAATACTTTTGCCTTGTCTAACAACTTATCTCTTAGGGAATCAGCTACACTCTCAATAGCAACAACGACTGAAATAGCCATACATCTCTCTCCAGCAGACCCGTAAGCAGCTCCAATAATAGCATTAGCCGCTTGTTCAATATCTGCATCTGCTAAAACGATAGCATGATTTTTAGCGCCTCCCAAAGCTTGGACCCTCTTGCCATTATCTGAAGCCTTACTGTGAACATATTGAGCAACTGGTGTTGACCCAACAAAACTAAATGTCTTGATTGATGGATGCTCTAGGATTGCATCGACTATTTCTTTATCGCCATGTACCACATTCAAAACCCCATCAGGTAATCCTGCTTGTTGCATTAATTCAGCCAATTTCATTGAGCAAGATGGGTCCTTCTCAGATGGCTTGAGAATAAAACTGTTGCCACAAACAATCGCAATTGGGAACATCCACATTGGTACCATTGCTGGAAAATTAAATGGGGTCACCCCTGAGCAAATACCAATAGGTTGGCGAACGGAGTAACAATCGACACCTGTACCAACCTGTTCACTAAATTCTCCCTTAAGCAGATGCGGGATTCCACAGGCAAAATCAACCACCTCAATACCTCTTTGGAGTGAACCCGCTGCATCAATCAGCACTTTACCATGCTCCAAAGTAATCAATTCAGTCAGTTCTTCTCGATGGCTCTCAAGAAGTTCTTTGAATTTAAACATAACCTGTGCTCGTTTGGTTATTGAAGTTTTTGACCATAAAGCATATGCGGCTTCAGCTGCAGTAACTGTCTTTTCCAGATCCATCTTATTACCCATCGGTAATTTTGAAATAACCTCACCGCTGGCAGGATTAAAAATATCACCAAAACGATCAGAGCTCGATGACTCAAGAGAGCCATTGATCCAGTGTTCGATAATTTTTGGTTCCATGTCTTGAGTCTTAATCAGTTAATGACAGCTATTGATTCTTTAACTGTCTGAACCATAGTTTTTACCTGTTCTTCAGAGGCTATTAACGGAGGGCATAAGGCAACCGTATCCCCTGTTGTTCTCACCAAAACTCCTCTCGAATAACATTCCCTGAAAACGCTGAGAGCTCTTGCTGTAGGCTTACCGTCGATTGGCTCCAATTCTACTGCACCTAACATGCCAAAATTTCTAATGTCAATTACATACTGAGAGCCTTTAATAGTTTGTAATTCTGCTTCCAGAATTGGGGCTAACTCGCTAGCACGCTGAAACAAGCCCTCTTCTTCATAGACCTCTAAAGCGGCAACGCCAGCGGCAGCCGCCAGCGGATGACCCGAATAGGTATAACCGTGAAAAAACTCAATGCTGTCTTCAGGGCCAGTCATAAATGTGTCGTAGATTTCTTGCTTAACCAACACGCCTCCCATTGGAATCATCCCACTGGTCATGCCTTTGGCGATGGTCATAATGTCTGGTGTAACATTAAATGATTTGGCTCCAAAACTCTTACCAGTTCTACCAAACCCTGTGATCACCTCATCGAGAATTAATAGAATGCCGTGCTCATTACAAATTGTTCTTATCCGATCTAGATAGCCAACAGGAGGAATTAAAACACCTGCTGACCCAGCAATTGGTTCCATAATCACAGCAGCCACTGTTGAAGGATCATGTAAGGCTAAAATTTCTGACAATTCATCTGCGAGATGATCTCCCCATTTGGGTTGACCAATAGAATAAGCATTGTGTTCAAGGTTATGAGTATGTTTTAGGTGGTCAACACCAGGCAACATTGAGCCAAACATTTTTCGATTGGGTGACATTCCACCAACAGAAATTCCACCGAAACCGACGCCATGGTAACCCTTCTCCCTCCCAATTAATCGAGTTCGATGACCTTCACCTCTTGACCTATGGTAAGCCAAAGCAATCTTCAATGCTGTATCAACAGCCTCGGAACCTGAATTGGTAAAAAAAGCATGAGTCAGTTCTTCAGGTGCTATGCTGACCAATTTATTTGCCATTTCAAAAACTTTTGGATGTCCGAGCTGAAAAGCTGTCGCATAATCGAGAGTTTCTGCTTGCTTTTGGACCGCTTCAACAATTCTCGGATGGCAATGACCGGCATTGCAACACCATAGGCCTGAAACCCCATCTAATAAGTCCTGATCTTCATGAGTCGTATAATAAACCCCGCTAGCTTTTTTAAATAATCGTGGGTTTTTTTTGAAATATCGGTTGCCAGTAAATGGCATCCAGTAGGCATCAAGATTAGGCAATTGATTTGACATAAACTAACTCCATGAAAATATCGCTATATAATACACCATATTTTATGTGTGTTTCAGCTTGTAATCTAGTGATCATTTGATTCATCATATAAAGTTAGTGATGAGTGATACAGATAAAAAAACAGCAGAATTTATTCCGGTAGCGATCGCAATATTAACGATTTCTGATCGAAGAACCATGGAGAATGATGATTCAGGTGATCTCTTGGTTAAAGAGATTGAAAGCTTTGGACACCTTCTAGAGGATCGAAAGCTTTGCAAGGATGATCGATATCAAATCAGATCTATTCTTTCTGATTGGATAGTTAATGATTCTGTCCAGGTTATTATCACCACTGGTGGAACTGGAATAACCGGCCATGATGGAACACCCGAAGCAGTTGAACCTCTTCTTGATAAAATTATCGATGGTTTCGGTGAAATGTTTAGAAGTCTCTCATACCAGAATATTAAAACTTCCACTCTACAATCCAGAGCACTTGCTGGAGTTGCTAATGGGACATTTATTTTTTGCCTTCCTGGATCACCGGGTGCATGCAAAGATGGCTGGGAGTTTCTAATCAAGGAACAGTTAGATTCTCGGACTAAACCGTGTAATTTAGTTGAATTAATGCCTAGACTTAAAGAGTAGAAATATTTGTATGACTCAAACTGCCTTATTAGAAACCCATATGTTTCCATGCTTGAGTGATAACTATGGCTTCTTAATCCACGACCCAATTCATAAAATAACAGCCGCCATTGATACGCCAGAGGTAACTGCTATTCAGAATGCTTTGGAGGAAAAAAATTGGTCTTTGACCCATATTATCAATACTCACCATCATTACGACCATGCTGGGGGCAATCTAGAATTAAAAGATATCACTGACTGCCGTATTATTGGTCCAGAAGCAGATCAATCGAGAATCCCAGGAATTGACCAAACCATTGCTCATGAAGAAGAGTTTCAGTTTGGCGAACATAAAGTAAAGGCCTTCCATACCCCAGGTCATACTCTAGGTCATATGGTTTATCATTTTGAGGAACAAAGACTAGCCTTTGTTGGGGATACTTTATTTGCTATGGGCTGCGGAAGGCTCTTTGAAGGAACCCCAGAACAAATGTGGTCTTCGCTTAACATTATTAAAGGTTGGCCTGAGAAGACGCAGTTATTTTGCGCTCATGAATACACTCAAGCTAACGCTGAATTTGCCCTTACAGTAGACCCTGATAATGAAGCTTTATTGAAACGAAAAACAGATGTAGAGAATCTAAGAAATAGCAACCAGCCAACGGTGCCGACAACTCTAAGCATAGAAAAAGACACCAATCCGTTTTTAAGGGCAAACGATAGCAATATCAAAGCTCATTTAGGTATGTCACAGTCCTCTGATCTTGAGACTTTTACAGAAATAAGAAAGCGTAAAGACAACTTTTAATTATAATTATTAGTGTGCGCCCGTAGCTCAGCTGGATAGAGCGTGTGGCTACGAACCACAAGGTCGGGAGTTCGAATCTCTCCGGGCGCGCCAAAAGGAGAAAGAAATGAGAAGAATAATTACTGGACATAATAACGAGGGCAAATCAGTCATTAAGATTGATGGGCCGCCGCTAAGATCGGTTGGTGAAGATGTTGGAGGCTTATTTGAAATATGGAACACAGATGGAAAATCCATAGATAGTTTAGATGCCATAGATAGGACAGATACAGAGATAATCCTTTCTCCCTCTCCGAACGGATCAAAATTTAGGTACTTCAAAATTAATCCCACACCTGAGGGTGTTCATGGAGATGTTCTAGAGGAACTTGCAGCCCAAGCATTTAAGGGTATTGGTGCTGAGCATGAAAGAGTTGATACCACTAGACACCCCACAATGCATAAAACAAAAACCATCGATTACATCATTCTCTTAGAAGGTGATGTGACCCTACTCTTGGACGATGATGAGGTTCAATTAAAACCTTTCGATGTCGTTGTGCAAAGAGGTACCAATCATGCATGGATTAATAATGGTTCAGAGCCTGCTTTATTCATTGGGGTTTTAATTGACGCCAACATTGCGGAATAGCAATGCTCTATCTGAAAACATTTATAGGCATTATTTTTCAGGTAACCTTGTTTGGACTGTTTCTATTATTACCTGCCCCTAATTGGTTTTGGTCCGATGCTATTGTTTGGATGGTGTTTTATTTCCTCTTAAACCTTATTACCTCGTTCTGGATATGTGCCTATTATCCAGAGAGCATGGAAGCAAGATTGGAATCTAATTTTAAGAAACAACCGAAAAACGACAAAATAGCTACCGCAATAATTGTTACTGGAATAGCTCTGGCGCTGAATATGATTGCTGTTGATGTTTTCTATCTGAATATTTTTGAACCATTAAAAGAAGGCAGTCATTTACTTGGCTTAGCTATCTTCACTCTTGGTTATGTCATTATATTATTGACAATGATTCAAAATGAATTTGCCCAATCAGTGGTTAATATTCAAGATGAAAGAGATCAGGTTTTAGTGGATACAGGGCTTTATAGCTTTATCAGGCACCCAATGTATACGGGGTTCATGTTTTTCATCTCGGGAATGGCTCTTTGGTTAGGCAGTCTTTTTATGGCAACGGTAGGTGCTTTGCTTTTAATGTGTGCCTTCATTCCGAGAATGATCATTGAAGAACAGACATTAGCCAATGAATTAGAGGGTTACGATAATTATTTGAAAAGGGTTAAGTACAGATTATTACCGAAGATCTTTTAATCATTTAAGAGCAATAGAAGCCTTGCCATCTGTTGCCTCAGATAAATTACCAAACCTTATGCTTCGCCATGCATTAATATCATTTTTTACGTAAGCATTTAAAAATGTGGTGCTAGCGGAAGCAGCAATTTCTAGGGCTTCATGTTGAGGCGGGCCAGGCACATCAGTTCTACAAATAAGCCCTCCTAAATAATGGTCAGCACCATCAATTAAAACATAGTGATGAGGTGCAAAAGATCGGTTCATTGATTTGGGGACCTCATACTTGAAGGGTGCATTAATTCGACCAGAACCGACATCACTAAAATCCTTAGTCCCTGTTGAAATTAATGTGGGTACTTTTACCCCTTTCCAAGGATCTTCAGGCATTAGCGCCATCGTTCCTGGATCACTAATCATCAACAGGACTTTGAATCGAGTCTCATTGGAAGTTTCTTCGTAGCCATCCATCGGATTCACTAGGGTCATGCCAGCAACAATCATGGCCGTTGCTGCCCCCATTGAATGCCCGGCTGCTACTAGTTTAGTGGTATCAAGCTTATTCTCTAGATCTGGAACCAACTCTTCTATGGAATCCAGAGAATCAACAATAAAACTCATGTCTTCTCTGCGGCTATCTGTCACAAATAGCATTTGCTGGTACATTTCTCTCATATTATCTC
>Ga0163108_10003692_pt1 | contig 10856 bp, 12 predicted proteins | sample Fk1155metaG_FD_109644 | JGI IMG/M metagenome (GOLD analysis project Ga0163108, IMG submission 109644) | Marine microbial communities from the Central Pacific Ocean - Fk160115 155m metaG | ecosystem: Environmental > Aquatic > Marine > Oceanic > Photic zone | place: The Central Pacific Ocean...
GGTACTAACTTATGGTTAGTTCGTGGTTTGAATCCAAGGAATGATATGTATCCAAATTTCTGTGCTGAATCTTTTGTGAATAACTTTTTGCAAGTTCTTATGTCTAAAGCTCAAAAGGTAGATGCACAAGTGTGTATAATATTAGATCCTACTCATGCTTCTTCTACTAATAGGAGATGGGTGAGAAATCAATATGACAATTTGTTATTAGAAAAAGTTGAGCCAAAAGTTGCTTCTGATTTTATTTTTAATAACTATGTCTTAACTCCAAGTAATATGTATCGAGTTAAACCAGAATCGTTTAATTCGATTGATATTAATGATAATGTCACAAAATTTAATTAGATGATTTCTAATATGTCGTATAGGTTTGTCACTTCGTGTTTTATTGTTTTTGGTAGTGAGTTTGCAAGCATAGAATTGTGACCGTTATCAACAAAAACACCAATTACTTCTATTTCAGGTAAAACTTCTTGTAAATTATCAATTGCCTGAAGGCCACTCATTGAATCTTCTAGTATAACTAAGCGGTTTATACGTGATGTATCTAAACTTAGATGAGCCGCTTGATATACTGTAGGTACTGGTTTCCATTCTTGGAATTGATATGCAGAAAAAATATTGTTTGAGTCAAAGTGTTGGATGTGTGAACTGGCTGTTAGATTTTTATAAATAGTTTCAAGTGGTGCATTTGACCCAATTGCTCTTTGAATATTATTTTTAGCAAGTCTTTGAACTAGTTCTAAGCTACCATCTGTGCTTTGAATGCCTTTTTGTTGAATAGTATCAAAATATATTCGATCTATAATTTGAATTGCTTGAGGAATGTTGATAGGAGCTTTATTTTCGTTAGAAAGTATTTTATTTGCGTGTTCAAATACTAAGTGAAAGCTTTTACCTGAAAAATTTTCATAATAATAGTCTAGCGAAATTTTAATTCCATAGGTTTTTAAGAACTTTGTAATTAAATCAGCATAAATACTTTCCGTTATTACCAAAGTACCGTCTACATCGAATATAAATGCAGTCTTATTAAGTGTATTCATATTTTTTTGTTAAAAAACTAACGATATGTGTTTTATTTCAAATGTCAAGCAATGTTGTGTTAAAAAACCAAGCGCATAGGCTTGGTTGGAGTTAGTTGTTTATTATGTCTCTGAGAGTATTTAAATTTATTCTTCCATTTTCTTTATATAAGCTAATTGGTTTGCAATTCTCTAGGTTGGGTTCTGTTTGTGAATTTGGTATTTGAATTGTTTGTGTTGGGACTATTCCTGAATCAACTTCTGCTGGTAGAATTTTTTCCAAATCTAGATTATCTTTTGGTTCTAAATAAAAATCTTTATAAGGTATTGGTACTTCAGGATCGGGTGTTAGTTGTTGAGTTGCGTGTGAATTGAGACTGAAAAACTTTGTTAGTGTTTGATACAATAATGATCCCGCTGCTGTATATCCAAGTGCTTGGATAATTTTTCGTCGTGTTTGGTAGCTAGTATCTTGGATGGCTGTGTCGTTATTTTGTGCAATTTCTAAGCTGCTATTTGGATCTGTGATAGCAGAAAGTTGCTCTGAAACTAGATTTGTATTTTCAGTTTGTTTAGACATAGTTGTATAGGTTACTACTTGTATAGTAATACATATTTCATTTCCATTAATAGTTTTTGAATGATAAATGTAGACAATCCCTTGACAAAATCAAATGCACATCTATAATAACAACTTGTAATAAAAAAACATGAGTATATTTGAAAAACCAATCTTTAAAAGTCCTCTAGGACGATCTTTAGCTTTTAGTGCTGCTATTCATGCAGTTGTATTAGCTAATATGAAGGAGTCAAGAAATGATGTAATAAATGTAATCCAACCTACTCTTGGTAGGCAGTATGTTGATATGAATTTTGGGGTTGAATCTAAAACTTCTACAAATTCTAATGTTCCTGAAGTTTCTTTGGTGCCTCATGTAAAAGATTTGGCAGTTGATGATGTGATGAACACTTTACCTATTAATAAAGTTAAACAAGAAACAGTATCTGCAGATGAATTTGTTGGGCCTCAATTTATTCCAAAAACAGATGAAATGTCTATTGAAGATAAACAAATGAGAGAACAAGCTGAAAAGGTAAAGCAATATTTCACAGAAAATTATGCTGAAAGACTATGGGATGATTATGAGGGTTTGATAACTGATGAGTCTGTTAAAACATCTGTGACTTCGAGAATGTTAATTGATTATATTATTTATAAATATTTGTCAGAACTTGCAATAACTGATGGTCTTGGGGCTGAATTATTGAAGGAAATGGAGCTTACTATCAAAAATCAGGTTACTAGTAAGATCTTTAATTATTTAAAGAATTTTCGAGGTAACATGAATGTTTCTGATATTGTTGTTACATTGAATAGAATTTTAATTTCTACAAAATATGGTAAATCTCAATCAGGTTTAGCAAATTATTTATTGGGTAGAGAAGATGCAGTTAATTGTGAGGCGCGAGCTATTTTGACTTCTATTATTGCTAATAAAAGATATAGTAAAATTTTTGGAGTTGGATGGGAATTTGTGATTCAAGCTTCTGGAATTCCTCATGTTAGAACTGTATTAGTGTCGCATAGATCTAATTCTTATTATCCAATTGATGGTTCGTATGTTCGTGGTAAAGAAAAAGATTATGAAGGTGTTTTATTTGAAAGAGGAATTTTAGAACTTTTAACAGGAAGGCATTCTTCTAAAGAGACAGGTTTAACTCCTGATGAATCTACGTATACTTCATCTATTTTAGATAAGGTTGCTTTTTCTAAGAGAATTATTTCAACTCAAGTACAAGATACAATTGTGACTCGTGAGGAGCGCAAAGAATTAGAAAAAGATAAAGCTAAATTAAAACCAGCAAAAAGAAAGAAAAGATCACGAAAATCTAAAAGAAGAGCAAGAAGATCTAGAATGAAACAACCTGTATTTATGGATGTTAATGACTTTTTGTCTAATCAAATTGAAATTGCTAAAGCAACTGGAGTCAAAATTATTGATATTAATAAATTTCCTAATCTTAAATTAAAAGGAAATGTTAATATTCATGACTTCACAATATTTCATGGTGTGAAAGTGATTGGGCTTGAAACTTTATATAAAAATAATGTTGTTTTTAAACCAAATAGTCTAACTGGTCTTCCGGAGTTAGTTTCTGATGGGTGGAATTTTTCGAAAATTGCTTTAGATTTACAATCTTTAAATCCTAATGTCAAATATGCACAACCTGTTGATATGTTTCAACGTGTTGTTGTTTCTCCAGATCAATATTTAGAATTTTTAAAAGAAGGAATAGATGTTTCTAAATTTACAGTTGATATTAGTTCTTTTAAATCTGAGCAAGAAACTATACAGTTTGCAGAGATGTTAAATCATAATAATATTTCTTTTATTGCTTTGGTTGGACATGTTAAGTCTAATATTAACTTTACTTCTTTTAAAGGAATTGTTAAACCAGCAATTTCTTGGAAGGAGTATACAGTCAAATATAATAATGTTCAGTATCCTACTTTAATAGCTTTTAGTGCTATTGTGCAATCAATTCGTATTAAGAACGAAAGTCATTCTGAGAATAGCATGAATATGAAGACTTTAATTATAGAATCTTTTCAATTAGGGTTTTTGGAAAGGTTAGTGTCATTCTCTAAACAAATTAAAAATACTGAGATTAAAATTATTGCATCTGAAAATGAAGAGACAAATAAACTTATTTTAGAGGCTGGTTTTGAGTTAGTACCTAAGATCTAAAAAAATATTTATTGTAATAAAAAACCCAGTTTCCTGGGTTTTTTTTTATTCTGTTATGTTTTCAAGTAAAGTTACGTTTACTAATTTGATTAAGTCTTTTGATCTTATTTGTATTGAATCTGTTCTTGTTCCAATGTTAAATGCTAGTTCTGTGAAATCTAATAGTTTTTTATCATAGAAGGTTTGTTCTACATCTAGTAAATGTCCAAATGGAGGAACGGCGCCTTTTTCTAAATTAAAAAGTTCTTTTAATTCGTCTTGAGTGATAAATCTAAATTTTGAGAGTTTAGATGCATCTCGAAATTTTCTTGAGTCGAGCTTGAGTGTAGCTGGGATTACTATTTGATAATACTTTTTTTTGGCTTTTATCATGAGTGCTTTGGCACCAATTTTAGGGTCTGTGCCTCTGATTTTGGCAACTTCCTCAGATGTTTCTGCAGGATCGTGTTGCATGTATTTATAAGGTGTTTTTGATTCTTTTAGAATTTTTAGAATTTTATCTTTTATTGTCATTATATTTTTTAAATTTTAGATGTGTTGCGAGGCAACTCTTTGTGGGTCGGAAGGAAATAGTGTTGATTGTCGTATGTTTTCTACGTTACATATGAGCATGGTTAGTCTTTCAAGCCCCATTCCAAAACCTCCATGTGGTGGCATGCCAAATTTGAAAATTGATAAATACTCATTGAAATCTTTTGGGTTCATTCCGGCAGCTATTATAGACATGCGTAGTTGATTATAATCATCTATACGTCTACCACCTGAAGATATTTCCATTTCTTTACACAGTAAATCAACATTGTGGATAGTGCCCTTATCATCTCTATATGCGTAGAATGCTCCTTTTGGAATATGGGTTATAAATATAAAGTCAGATTTATAGGTGTCGCGGGAATATTGGCACAATAGTTTTTCTGCTTCTGTGCTCAAATCATTCCAGTCAGTTGTATCAATTTTAAATTTTTGATTCAGAATTTCGCATGCTTGTTGGAATGTATAAGTTGGAAATTTCTCTTGTGGAATTAATAAATGTGGAGCGTTAAGTGTATCAAGTTCTGTTTGGCAATCTGTATAAATTTTTTGGAGCGTGTGTCGTACAGCATTTTCTTGGTGTTCGAGGATTGTACTGAGTCCTTTTATGTATCCAAATTCAAATTCGAGTTGGGTTGCTTCTGTAGTGTGTCGGCGTGTGTTGGATAGTTCGGCTCGGAAACATTTGGAGAGTCCAAAAACCCTGTCAAAGGCACCGACCATGATTTGCTTGTATAGCTGTGCTGATTGGGCAAGTGTAGCTTTTTTTTCAAAATAATCGACATGAAATATTTCTGCTCCACCTTCTGAACTGCTAGCAAGCAGTAGGGGAGTGAAAATTTCTGTACAACCTAAATTGGTCATAAATTCGCGGTAGGCTTGGAGTATTTTTGCTTGTACTTTAAATATTGCTTGGTTGTTTTTGTGACGCAGGCCAATAGCTCTATGTTTAAGTTGAGTGTCTAGGTTTTCTTTTATTTCTTTGGATTGTAGTTCTAAATTTGCAGTCTCAGTCACTTGTTTTATTATTGATATGTCTTCAGCATGTATTTCTAGAATATTATTTGGGCCAGTATTGACCACTCCATTTACACTAATTATTGATTGAGGGTGCAGGTCTTGAAGTTTTGTTAAAAGTTCTGGTTTATCTACTACTATTTGTATGGTTGCACTAAAGTCTGCAATCTCTAAAAAACATATTTTTCCAAGGTCCCTTTTTTTAAGGATTCTTCCTTGAGTTTTAATTGTTCCAGATTGGCTTTGGATTTTTTTGATTAATTTCATTGTAATAAAGTTAAAATATATAAAAAAACTCACCAGTTTTGGTGAGTTGAAAGTTTAGTTTTGTACACAACAATAAACTAACTCACCATAAGTGAATTTAAATTATTATTATTGTTATTTTGTTTGTGTAGAATTGGCATTGGGCCATTTGTTATGTGTTTATATATTAGCATTTATTACTTTGTTGTCAAATAGTGATTTAAAATTTGAAATATCTATTTGTTTTAATATTAAAAAAACTCCCGTTTTAATGGGAGTTTGATTGGTGTTTATATATGGATATTATCGTTGAGCTTTAATAATTAATTCTCTTGGAGATATGTCTCTAGCTGTCGTTATAAAGTCCGGTGATCTTTTTGTAATTTCTTTTACCGAAATTTCTTCTCCTTCTTCTGCACCATATGATGTGATTGATATGATTGTTTCTACTGGGTTTCTAGAATTAAATCTAAGGCTAAAACAACTCCAATCATATGTAGGGGAAGCTGACTCTTGGTAAAGTGTACTAATACATTCGTATGTTTCAATGCCACTGTACTCTTTTATTATAGCTATTTTAAAGCTACATCCAACTGAACTTAAAGCACCTAGATTTAGTACGTTATTATCTGAATTTAAATCAAAAACAACTTCATAGTTTTCAGGACAACTTGCTGTATATTCGGTATAACTGTCATTTTCTGATTCAGTTTCTGGGAAAACTGGTTCTTGTTCTATGCTTTGTGCTTCGTCTGATGTCGCATTTTCTGGACTGGTTTGTTCTTCTTCTGATGGAGAATATTCTGGGACTGTTTCTTCTTCTTCTTCTTCTTTTTGAACGTTTCTATCAGACTTTTCAGCTTTTTCTTTTTCTTTTTCTTTTTCTTGATAGTAACCTTTTTTAAGTTTTAGGGTACCTGTTAACTCTTCAGACTGACTGTTATTAATTGCTTGAGATCCAACTATTGCAGCTAGTATGATACCAATTAAAATGGCTATTTGTTTTTTTGTTATGTTTGGCATATGTTTTAGTTAAACAATAGCATTTTGCCATGTTTTGACTGGCCTGTCGAATTCTGATGTGAATTGTGAGTCTTATTTTATGATCTTTGGTTTGCATGGGAGTTATTTTTGTTTTATACTTATGTATTATACAAAACTTTATAATGATATATGTTAATAGGCTTGAAGCGAATTTATTGGATACACTTTTTGGAAGGTTGTTACTTTCATGCGCCGATTGTTAGTTTGTTTTTAACTTCAAATGCTATTGGGATTGGGGCTTTGTTTTTTTCTCAAGTTTTTTATGCAGTAGGGACAGTATTGCTTTTGAGTATATATATTCTCATTGGTGTGATTGTCTTTGTTTATGATTTTCGTAAAACTTCAATCTTGTAAGTAATTTGTTGGCCCTAACATTGACATATCAGTCTGAAGTGCTAGAATGTACAAATACTGATTTAACTTGTTTTCATGCAAGATTCTTCAATTGAAAAACTCCTTTTCAAGTTAAAGAAAGATGATATTGAATTTAGATATACTATTAATATTCAAGATTATAGCTTTCAACTTACAGATGTAATTGAAGTAGGGAGTCAAATGCTTTGTTTTGCGAAAGTGAATTCTAAAATTAGATTGTTTTATAAATCTAGATCTAACGGTTCGTATCGTGTAGCTCCTTTTTGTCGCAAAGGTGTGTTTGGCAAAGGTGTTCATATTGATGAAGGTGGATATACATATGAAACTAAATTGTGTTTAGACTTACAAAAAAAGTTAGCTAAATTAGAAAATATTAGGCGATGTTTTGATATGTCAGAATTAGAGCATATTATTGTAGAGTATGAGTTGCTCAATATGCAGGAATATCAGTATCGTGAAATTCAAAATGTTTTTACTTCAGATATTTTATATAACAATGTTCCTGGTAGGCAGTTTGCTGAAATTATCGATTTAGATTCCTTGATTCAAAATATTAATTCAGACGTAAGTATTAATAAGTTTTTCTCAGAATTAATACCAAAAGATTATTACAGCTCATGTGATGTTGAAGATAATCTGATTGAATCATTTGTTTTTTCTTCAAATGATTTGGATGTTACTGTCAATTTTTTTAGTGATTTAAAAAGTATTAATGGAGAAAGACTGTTTCATATAGCTTCTATTGAAGGTTTTGATATTTCTGACTTTGGTTGCTCTCAAGTGTTTTATAATATTGGCTTTTTATCTCAAAAATCTATGGAATATCCAACTCAACTTCCAGAGACAAGAGAGTGGAGTATTATAGATGATGATTTTTATAGTAGGTATGTTAGTACTATGTGCATGTTGAATGAATTATCTATATATAAATCTATACAAAATTTGATTATTAATGAGCGGGAAAAGACTTTGGATCAAGCTTCTAAGTTTCAAATTCAAATTTTTTTGAAAGATCCATCAAACTTGGATGTAATACAATTTTTAGAACTATACTTTGCTTCTAGGTCTTTAGATTTAAATGTAGAAGTGTTACAAGTTTTTTTAAGTCAAATTGGGCATGATTTTACTGGATTAGAGCAAATTCGCAAATTTGTATATAAAGTATTAGTAAAACTACTAAAAGATAATCATACTATCCGTTTTGAATTGTTAGCACACATTTATTTAGATGATGACCTGTTGAAAAGTTATGAGGAATATTGTGCACAAAGATGTTTTAAAGTGTGTTTAGAACTTGATTCAATTATATTAACTGAATTTATTGCTGAGTGTATTTATTATAGGTTCTTTGGGTGTAATCATCTTGTTTCAGGATTGTCGTTATGTTATCGTTTTTTATGTCCAACAATTTTATTTAATGCCAAGGCATTATAAATTGTGTGAAGTTTTTTAATAACTTGAAACATGCCAGGAAAAATTGACGTGCAAAGAATTTTAGAGAATCAAAATGATAATCAAGATGTTATTAAGTCTGATAGGGATTTAGATCCTAATAATTCAAATCAAGAACCAGATTCTGTTAAAGATCATATACGTGAGATTCTTGATGATATTTTAAATCCAAAAAATAATTAAACTTAAATTCATGTCGAAAACCTTAGTGATTAGTTCTTCTTTAAACCCAGATTCTAAAAGTTATAAAATTTGTAAAATGGTTACAAAGCTTTTGCAGAAACAGGGGAGCGATGTAGAGCTTTTAGATCTGCGTGACTATGAATTAGGTCATACTTTTCGTACAACTCCAGATATGCAAAAAATTACTGACAAAATTACTACTGCTGATAATTTTATTATTGGAATGGCTGTTTATTGTTACAGTATTAATGATAGTTTAAAATCAGTTCTAGATAATTGTTTTGAAGAGGTGAATGGTAAAAAATACGGTATTGTGTGTGCTGCAGGAGGGGAGAAAAGTTATTTAGCAACACAGCATCTTACACAAGTGTGTGCCAATGAATGGAGAATGATTCAACTCCCACGTGTTGTTTATACCAGTGGCAAGGATTGGGCCGATGGAGAGTTAGTTTGTGCAGATATTTCTGAGAGGGTAGATGTGTTTGTGAAGGAGTTTTTAGAGTTTATCTAAGTTAGTATTGTTGACTTTTTGTTAATTTATCTTTAGTTTAATAAAAACTAATTTATAACATGTCAACTAATAAGTTAAATCTTGTTTCTTTAGGTGAATTCCAGGATAAAAATCAAATTCGGGCTTTAGCAGATTTTTCTAATGAGTATTGGGACTTTGGTGGTTGGAATAAAGAAGCTTTTTATGAAGATGACAGTTTTCCAGATAAACTGCAACTTTCACAGGTTTTATCTGATACACAAGATAACGTTTATGCAGTTTTAATAGCCTCTAAGCAACGTGAGAGGTATTTGGAAAGTGCTTTAGATGATTATTTATATATGCATAAAATATTAATCCATCCAGATTTACGAGGTAGAATGATTGAAACCCAATCTGTATTTGGTTTTATGTTTGATAGTGTTGTATGTGAGGGAGAGGAGTTAGGTTTGTATCAACAAGTACTATCTGTAGATTGGGATAATCAACATGCTATAAATGTATATTCGCATTATGAGTTTGAATTTATTTCTGAACTTTCATGTGGGAAGCTTTTGATGGGTCGGGGGTTTGACTCTTAATTTATATCAAAAAGGTTATATGTATTGTTAGATTTTGGCGCTCTTTTTTTTAAAGTTACAAATGTTTAACATTTAACTTGTAATATTTGTCGTTATATTGACAAAATAGATTTTCTAATATATAGTTCGTTTATAAAAAAGATTTATGGAAACTCAAAATCGTGATTGGTCTAGCATTTTAGAAAAATGTTTCAACAATACAAGGTATCGCGGCACATTAGAAAAAGAAAAACGTTTAATTGAAGAATTAGCATCAGAAGGAAAACTTGGAGAAAATGTTACAGTTTTATGCTGTGGTGATGGTCGGGAAATGGGCGATATTTTAGATGCTAATAAGAAATATCCGCAGGTAGAAAAACTTATAGGAATTGATTTATTAGAAACGTCTATCCAACAAGTTCAAGAACAAATAGATGGTGTTTGGGGAGAATATGATGTAGAAGTAGAAGTTAAAAAAGAGGATGCTATAGCTACCTCTATTGATAAACATACTCAAGATACAATATTTATATTGTTGACTATGGTAAATTTTGATAATGAATTTATAGATAATATATTGTCACATGTTTATGAATTGCTAAAGCCTGATGGAAGATTTGTATTTAGTGTTTTTAATGAACATGCTTTATATACTCGTATGCAGGTTTATGAAGGAGTTGCGCCAATCAAATGGGTTACTAATGATGGTTTTGTGAAATTTAAGGATGGTTGGGATGAAGCTGAATATTCTAGACAATTTTTGAGTTCTGACGTTACTGATATTTGTCAAAGGTCTGGTTTTGCACGTCCAATAATTGATAGTTCTTACATTACACATTTGGCGGTGGTTCAGAAGCAGTCATATGTTGACGAATTAAATGCACAGCGTAGGAATAAGGCTTTAATGGCTTGTGCTATGTTGCTTATGTTTGCGAATAATATTGATGTAAATCAATTGAAGAACGAGTGCCATGGTGCTATAACAACTATGGAGGTAGCTCCAGGTGGCGGGACTTATGACTTTTGTGTGAGAAATACAAGTTTAGATTTTAATAAATTCATTGTGTATCCATTTAAAGTATCTCCTTAGGTGTGTGAATTTTCAAGTTGAGGTAGATTCTAAAACTGCACATACTTTTGATTTCAAAGTTGAATACTTAGAGAATGATGTTTGGGTGACACA
>Ga0163108_10003694_pt1 | contig 10853 bp, 8 predicted proteins | sample Fk1155metaG_FD_109644 | JGI IMG/M metagenome (GOLD analysis project Ga0163108, IMG submission 109644) | Marine microbial communities from the Central Pacific Ocean - Fk160115 155m metaG | ecosystem: Environmental > Aquatic > Marine > Oceanic > Photic zone | place: The Central Pacific Ocean...
TAAAAATAAAAATTTAACTGAATATTTATCTTTTTATTTAAAAAGATCTGATTATTTCAAAATAAAGAAATATAAAATTAATAATAAAAAATTAATTAGGAAAGATATAAGGCTAACCGTTGATACTAAAGAAGATTTAGAAGTAATAAAAAAAATTTATAATAATTTTAAAGGTAATCCACCTAGTTTAGAGATAATTATTAATTGGCTAGATAAAAATCCAATTATAAAAAATATTAATAATAAAGTTGAAAGACTAGATTTAGCGATAAAAAAAAATTGCAAATTAATTGGTGACATTTAATTAAACTTTAAAGAATAAAATTTAATGAATTTATTTTTTATTATATATCAACAGGTAGAATTTAATAATTATTTCTCCGTTGCAAAAGAATTAAAAAAAAAAAATAAAGAAATAAATATTTTTTTTGTTTTTACAAATAAGGAAAAATTTAAATTAATAACTAAGAATAAATTGATTTTAAATTTTTTAACGAAAAATTTTAAGTTAATTATATTAAAATCAAGTAATAAATTATTGATGCAAAAGATATATACTTTATTAAATTTAATTAGTTTGTTAAAAAGAATTTTTAATTATAAAAACAAAACAATGTTTTTATTTCCAACTATAAAAAAAAGAGATAATAAATTAATTTTTTTTGCTCTAAATTTTCTTAAAATAAATATATCCTACCTATCTCCTGATAGATTTGTTCAAAAATCATCAATGATGCCTGAGTATCAATGGAAAGCAAAGTTAAATTTTACGCAAAAAGATGTGGATAAGTATAATAATCTATTTTTTTATCATACTGAGAATCGTGTTTATAATACTATAAAAAAATTATCAAGTAAAAATTTTAAAAAAATAATAACAATTGGGTTGCCTAATAAATATGAGAGTCGGCTTGCATACATATATGATAGCTCTCAAAAAATTCAAAGCAGATTAAAAAAAAAATTTAAAAATTATTCCACAATATATACAATTGTTGGTGGAAAAGATTTTGACTATAGAATGTTATCTAATAAGTCATCGCAATTCAACTCTTTAAACAATATAGTAAGTTTCCTGTCTAAATACGATCAAAACTGCATAATTTTTTTTAAAAGGCATCCTAGAGATCTTTCTCCTCAATATTTAAAAAGATTTAAAAAGAAATTTAGTTCTAATAGATTTATTTTAACCACTACAAACCTTGATATTTTATCCAAAATTTCAAAAAGATTTTTTTATTTATCACCAACCGCTAGTTTAACTGAAATTACAGATATAAAAAAAATAGATTGTTCAGATATAAAAATGAATAATTTGAAAAGATATAAAAAAAAAATATCCGGATACAATGTCCTTCATTTTTCCTTTAAAGGAAAAAATATATATAAGAATTTAAAAAAAATAATGCAGGATGATAGTTTTTTTAATAAAAAAGAAATTTTTTATAAAGAAAAAGATTTAATAAAAAAAAACCCTCCTCAAACAGAGAGAATTTTGAATAGTTTGAATAATATTTAGATTTTGAGTTATGGAAATAAAGAAAAAAATTGAAAATTATTTTGATAGGCTATTTCCTATTGCTAGAAGTATAACAGGTAAAGGTTATCAAGAAAGTTTAAATATTATTTCTGATATCATTCCCTTAAAGAAAATAAATTTTAAAACAGGTGAGAAATGTTTTGATTGGACCGTGCCTAAAGAATGGAATGTTGAAGAAGCTTATGTAATTGACCCTGATGGAAATAAAATTTTAGATTTTAAAGAAAATAATTTATATCTAATGGGATACTCTGTTTCTATACAGAAAAGTTTAACATTAGATAAATTAAAAAAGAAGTTATATACAATAAAAGAACTTCCAAAAGCTATTCCGTACGTTACATCATATTATAAAAGAGATTGGGGTTTTTGTATATCATACAATCAGTTTAAAAAATTAAAAAAAGGAATTTATAAAGTTGTTATAAAAAGCACTTTAACTTCTGGTAAGTTAACTATTGGTATAGCTGATATTAAAGGTATATCTAAAAAAACAATTTTTTTTTCAACGTATCTATGTCATCCTTCTATGGCACATAATGAACTTTCAGGACCGCTTGTAACGGCATTTTTATATCAAAGATTAAAAAAATTAAAAAAGTTGAATTATTCGATTAAATTTTTATTTTGTCCTGAAAATATAGGATCCGTAGCTTTTTTAAAAAAATTTGGCGATGAACTCGAGAAAAATATTGTAGCCGGATATGTTATAAATTGTGTGGGATTTGGAAAAAGTTTTTTTTATAAAAAAAGTAGAAAAGAAAATAGTTTAACAAATATTATTGCTTTAGATTATTTAAAAAAACAAAAATACCCATATAAGATTATTGATTTTTTTGCCGCAGGTAGTGATGAAAAACAATTTTCAACGCCTGGTTTTGATTTACCTATTGGTTTATTAATGGGCCAAATGTATGGAACTTACAAAGAATATCATACAAGTTTGGACAACAAAGATATTATTTCATTTGATATAATGTTAAAAATCATTAATTCATATGAAAATATTGTAAAAAAAATAAATCAAATTCCTACTTTTCTTAATGAAAAATATATCTCAAGGATATTGAAAGGGTCTCCTCAACTTTCAAAAAGTAAAACTAATCTTTATCCTGAGACAATGAATATTAATAGTTATAATATTAATAAAAAACTCAATAATGAAGTAAGGAGTATTTTAGAGATTTTAAATTTATCTGACGGTTCTAATACTTTATTTGAAATAGCATATAAAAGAAATATATCTTTAAAAAACATATTTAGTTCTGCTAAAAAGTTAATTAAAACAAAATATATAAAAAAATATAAGAAATAATTTAATTTACAATTTTAATGACAAAAAAAAACATCATTCTTATTTTTTTATCTTGCTTACCGTCATTAGCTGCATTTTTAATATATTTCTTTTTTAATCAAGAAACTATATTTTCAGATCTTGGATTTCATTATGATGATAAATTTATTTTATCTGCCAAACAAATTCTAGATACAGGATTTTATTCTAATTCCTTTTCTCTTCCATTTTATCCTTATTTTTTAGCATTAATATTTAGTATTTTTGGTTTCAATTTATTTTATCCAATATTTTTTAATATTTTATTTCACGGTTTAACAGCTTTTATGTTAGGGAATATAATTAAAAATTTTAATGAAAAATGGTTTTACCCAACCATAATTCTTGCAAGTTTTTGGCCTCATTTAATTTGGAGAACAAGTTATATTTATGGCGAAACTATTTTTATTTTTTTACTTGTAAGCTCACTTTTTTTTCTTTTCAATTATTTAAATAAAAAAAAAATTTCTTATTTAATATATTCTTCTTTATTTTTAGGCATTTCATTTATAACAAAAGGTTCGAGCACTTTTTTAATATTTATACTTCCATTCTTTTTATTTTTTTTATTTAGAAAAAAAATAACAAAAAATTTTTTTACATTATTTAATCTTGTTTTTGTTTATGTTTTTTTAATGTGTTTCGTTATGTCTATTCAATTTCTCAGAATTTACAAAGAAACTGGCTATTTTGGTTATAGCTATCAATCAGGCAATATACTTTATTCATATATATATCCTTGTTTATCAACTAATTTTGGTTGTGGAAAAAAAGATCCTGATGCTGTAAAAAAAGCTGTAGATTTATTTGAAGAAGAAAAAAAAAGATTAGGAGTTAATGAAATTGAGAATATTTATTACAAAGATCTTATACAAAAGAAAATTGCAATAAAATTAATTAAAGAATTAGAATTTTCACAGATATTTATGTCATCCCTAGGCAGCTATTTAAAAATATTTTTTCATAACATCACCTATGATATTTTTGAAAGACTTAATATTAAATCATTACATCTAACTGATTTTGCTGGAAATATATATATAAAAACAAAAACAATGTTGATTCAAATCTTTAAAGAAGATCGGGTAATGATAATTTGGTTAATAGCTCAATTGTTTTTATTTTTATCAAGGATTGTGCAAACTTTTGGAATAGTATATTTTTTTAATTTAAAAAATAAAATATACGAATTTTTATTATTATTAATTTTTTTTATACCAACAATCTTTCCTGTTTTATCCTTAGGAACAATTAGATATAGGGCTACATTAGAGCCACTTTTAATAGTTTTAACTATTTCAGGGCTATATTTTATAAGAAATATAATTCTCAAGAAATCAAATTAAGAAAAGATTAATGAAAATCAATATTCTTTTGGATAATAATTATTTTAACGACCATTGTACTTTTGGTTTTATATATCCGATTATAAAATCTAGAAATTTAATTAAAGAAAGTGGTGTTAATATAAAATTTTCTCATTCAATAAAAGAAAGTATTTTTGATTGCGATGTTTTAATAATTGACAGTAGATTTTGTGGTAAATTAAAAAAAAAAAATGAGTTTATAAACTATCTTGAAAAAGAAAAAACAAAAAAACATAAATTTATTTTTGCTGATACCGCAGATAACAGCGGACAACTAAAGACAGATTTTCTGAAATTCGTTGATATTTATTGGAAAGGTCAGACATTAAAAAATCTTAATGAGTACATGAAGCCTCATTATGGAGGTAGATTGTTTACTAATTTTTATAGAAAAAAATTTAAGATAGCAGATAAAAATAGACAAGTTAGCATCCCTGTAAAAAACAAAGAATTATTAAAAAAAATAAAGATTTGTTGGAATATGGGCTTGTGTGATCATGGCAGATATTCTCATATAAAGCAAAAATTATTTTCAGTTTTTAAATGCGATTACTTGGTAAACAATACAAAGAATTTTTTTTTACCCAATAAAAAAAGAAATTTAAATATTTCATGTCGTATAGGTAAAAAATATTCAAGAGAAACTGTTAGCTTTCAAAGAACAAAAATATCAAAATTGTTAGGATCAAATATTAACACCTCAAAACTTTCTCGTTTTAAATATTTAAATGAATTAAGTAATGCTAAATATACTATATCTCCTTTTGGCTGGGGAGAATTATGCCCTAGAGATTTTGAAACATTTATAAACGGAGGTGTTCTAATTAAGCCTGATATGAAAACTATCAATACATGGCCCAACTGGTATATTGCTAACAAAACATATTTGGCATTCGATTGGGATTTAAAGAATTTTTTAGATAAAATTGAATCAGCATTAAATAATTATGAAAAGTTAAAAGAAGTAGCTATAAATGCTCAAAAAAAATATTTATATTACACACTAGGAAAGGAATCAAAAAAAATCTTTGCAGAAAGGTTTTTAAATCTTATAAAAAGATAATTTAATTATGAAAAACATATTAATTTGTGGTGGGTCTGGTTTTATAGGATCAAATTTTATCAGGTCATTAATAAATAATTATAGAATTATTAATTTAGATCTACTGACATACGCTGCATCACCAAATACTCTAAATGAATTTAACAAGAAAAAAAATTATACCTTTATTAAAGGAAACATTGCAAATAATAAAATATTAAAATTAATTTTTAAAAAATATAAGCCTATATATGTAATTAATTTTGCTGCAGAAACTCATGTCGATAGATCAATTGACAGCCCTAGTGAGTTTGTAAATACAAATATCTTGGGAGTTTTTAATTTAATTAATTATTGTATGGAATATTGGAAAAAAACTAAAAAAATGGACTTTAAATTTGTACAAGTTTCTACTGATGAAGTTTATGGTTCGGTAATTAAAGGATCATCTATTGAAAGTTCTAATTTGTCTCCAAATTCTCCATATGCTGCCACAAAAACTTCAGCTGATCATTTAATCATTTCTTATTATAAAACATTTAATTTTCCAGCTATAATAGCAAGATCTTCAAATAATTATGGTCCATTCCAATTTCCTGAAAAATTAATTCCGTTAATTATATTGAATGCTTTAGAAAATAAAAAATTACCTTTATATGGCAATGGCAAACACGTGAGAAATTGGTTATATGTAGAAGATAATGTAAATGCATTAAAAAAAGTGTTGTTCAAAGGAAAAAAAGGAAATATTTATAACATTGGAGGAAAGGAAGAAATTAGCAACCTAGTTTTGATTAGAAAAATTTGTAAAATTTTAGATACAATATTACCTAGAGAAAATAAAAAAAAATATGAATCTTTAATTGAGTTTGTAAGCGATAGGCCCGGCCATGATAAAAGATATTCTTTAAATTCTAATAAAATAAAAAAAGAACTTAAATGGAAACCAGAAATCGATCTTAATTTGGGTTTAAAATTAACTATAAACTGGTATTTGGAGAATAAAAAATGGTGGAATCCTATAAGAAAATTTAAATACAAAGGAGAAAGACTTGGAAAAAACAGATGAGTGAAACAAAAGGAATCATATTAGCTGCAGGTAGGGCATCACGATTATTTCCTATTACATTTGCAGTAAATAAGCAACTTTTAGCTATTTACGACAAACCAATGATTTATTACCCATTGTCAGTTTTGATGTTAGCACAAATAAAAGAGATTCTTATAATAACTAGGAAGGAAGATTTAAAATCGTTTAAAGCTCTTTTAGGAAATGGAAAAAATTTAGGAATGGAAATATCTTATGCAACACAAAAAAAACCAAAGGGAATAGCAGATGCTTTTATAATTGGAGAGAAATTTATAGGAACTTCTAATTGTGTCTTAATTTTAGGAGATAATATATTTTATGGTGAAAACTTTAGAAGTAAACTTCAAAAAGCCAAATATAGAAATGATGGTGCTACAGTTTTTTCATATCCTGTTCATGATCCACAAAGATACGGAGTTGTGGAACTAGATTCAAATAAATTAGCTAAAAAGATTGTTGAAAAACCAAAGAATCCAAAAACTAATTTAGCTGTAACAGGACTGTATTTTTATGACAGAAATGTAGTTGATATAGCTAAATCTTTAAAACCTTCAAAAAGAGGTGAGTTAGAGATAACAGATGTTAACAAAATATATTTAAAAAGAAAAAAATTATACGTTGAATCATTTGGCAGAGGATTTGCATGGCTTGATACAGGGACCCCAGATTCTTTGCTTTCTGCAAATAACTTTATTGGTACAATTGAGAAAAGACAGGGGTTAAAGGTAGCATGTTTGGAAGAAATAGCTTTCAATAACGAATGGATTAATAAGTCGCAATTAAAAAAATTGACAGATATAATTTCAACTGGTCCATATAGAGATTATCTTATAAAAATTTTAAAAAAATAAAAAAGAATGTGCGGTCTTACAGGTTTCTTTGACATAAGACAAAGTAGAAAGTCTTATGATTCAAAAAAAATAATTGAGAATATGTCTGATGTTCTTAAAAGTAGAGGACCAGATGATAAAGGTATTTGGATCGACAAAAAAAACAATGTTTTTTTTGGGCATAGAAGGTTGTCAATTATTGAATTATCAAATTTGGGTAATCAACCAATGGTAAGTCATAATAAAAGGTATGTTATTGTTTTTAATGGCGAAATTTATAATTTCTTAAAATTAAAAAATGAACTTGAAATTGAAAATATCAAATTCGTAGGTAATTCTGATACTGAAGTTTTATTAGAAGCTTTGGCAAAGTGGGGAATTAAAAAAGTATTAGACAAGATTTCTGGAATGTTTGCTTTTGTTTTATGGGACAAAAAAAATAAAAAACTTTTTTTGGCAAGAGATAGGTTTGGGATTAAACCATTATATTTTTCATATTTAAATGGAATTTTCTTTTTTTCTTCTCAAACTAAAAGTTTTTTAAAACATCCTAATTGGAAAGGCGAAATTTCTTTTAATGCTTTAGGATCTTTTTTTAGATTAGGCTATATACCTTCAAATCAAAGTATATTTAAAAACACATCGCAAGTATTACCCGGGCATTATTTAATTTTCTCTAACACTGGGAAGATCGAACAAAAATGTTATTGGAACTTAAAAAAGAAAGTTGAATTTAAAAGGAACAAAGGAATTATTACTAGCGATTTAAATAAACAAATTGAAGTTTTTTTAAATAATTCTGTTAAAGAACATATGATTTCAGATGTTCCTATTGGTTGTTTCTTATCAGGTGGAATAGACAGTTCATTAATTTCTGCACTTATGCAAAAAAATTCTTTAAGAAAAATAAAGACATTTAATATTGGATTTGAAGATAAATTTTTAGATGAATCTAATTACGCAAGAAAGATTGCCGAACATCTTGGGACTGAACATAATAATGTAATATTTAGTAATCAAAATATAATTGATTTAGTTCCAAAACTTAATGAAGTTTATGACGAACCATTTGCAGATTCATCTCAACTTCCAACAATTTTATTATCATTAATAACCAGAAAACAAGTAAAGGTGGCATTATCAGGGGACGGGGGCGATGAATTATTCGGTGGATATAATAGATATATTTGGGCTAAGAAAATTAATTTGTTTTATAACTTGCCTTTTTTTATTAGAAATTTTATAGGTAAGTCGCTTAAATTTATATCTCCAGTACAATGGAATTATATTTTATCAAAATTACCTTTATTAAGACGTTATCCTTTTATTGGCGATAAAGTTTATAAATTGTCTGATGTAATTCAATTTAGAAATTTTTCCTATGTATATTCATATTTAATATCACAATGGCAAATAAAAAACATTCCTTTAAAAAAGAAAATTAAATTTGATAATTCATTTCTTTTAAATAAACAAGATGAATTATTTGATTTCTCTGAACAAATGCAATTAATAGATATAAATAATTATTTACCAGATGATATATTGACCAAAGTGGATAGAGCAAGCATGTCATGCGGATTAGAGGTAAGAGTACCTTATCTTGAAAAAAATCTAGCAGAATATATCACTTCAGTAGATTCTAAAAATAAAGGTACAAAAAAAATATTAAAAAATATTTTATATAAATATGTACCAAAAAAATTATTTTCCAGACCAAAAATGGGTTTTTCAATTCCTTTAGATACATGGTTAAAGGGGCCGTTAAAAGAGTGGGCGAATGAATTACTTCAAAAAAAAGAACTCGAAAATAATTATATTGATTCAGAAATAGTATTGCAAAAATGGAAAGAACATCTTACAGAGAAAAGAAACTGGCAATATCAACTCTGGCCTATACTTATTTACCAATCTTGGAAAAGATCGTTAGATAGTTCTATATAAAATGAAATTATTTAAAAATTTTTTTATTACCATAAAAACAAAAGGGTTTATCACAGCCATGTTAGCTATAAAAAATTTTTTTATAATTTTATTAGTTAAATTTTTTTCATCTTCAGTTCTGATTAAAAAAAAAGTTTTTAATTATAAAATGTTTCTTGACCCTGGAGACAAGGGAATATCAAGAACATTGTTATTATTTGGTGAGAGGGAACTAGATCATAAAATAATACTAGAAAAAGTTCTAAAAAAAAATATGAAGATATTTGATATAGGAGCAAACATAGGTTATTACGTCTTAATGGAGACTAAAATAGTTGGTGATAAGGGTAAAATAGTAGCTATTGAACCTGTGCCACTAAATATGAAATTATTAAAAAAAAATTTAGAGTTAAATAATAATAAAATTACAAAAACTATCCAGGTAGCGCTATCATCATATAATAAGAAAAATTCTTCGAAAGAATCTTTCGTTTTATCATCTCACTCAAATTTAGGACGATTGATTAGAAAAGATGAAATTAATATTATTACCAGAAAAAGAGTTAAAAATTTAAATAAAGAAAAAAAAAAAATTATCAAAATTAATACAATGAATATAAAGGAATTAATTCAAAAAACATTTCTTCCTGATTTTATTAGAATGGATATAGAAGGGAAAGAAACTGATATTTTAGATGAATTAGCAAGTTTGAAATTAAAAAAATATCCTATTATTTGTTTTGAGACACACACTTCTCAGTATAAAAAAAATCAAGGAAAAAGAAATATGGAGAAGACTTTAAGAAAAATATTTCAACGAGGATATAAAACTAAATATGCTTCAACATCATATGAAAAAGGCTCTATTCAATTAAAGAAATTAGGGTACAAACCTTATTACAGTAATATTAAAACTGACGATGTTACTAGAGAAATATACAAAGACTTAAAGAAGCAAGACGTAATAGATTTAATTTGTTATCAAGGCGGATTAAGAACCATTCTAATGTTCCCACAAAATTAATGAGAAAAAATCTTCTATTAATTATATCAAGCATTCAAAGAGGTGGAACTCAAAAGAATATAATTGATTTATTTAATTATTGGAAAAGCTCAGGTCATGATATAAAAATTATTACATATGATCAGAAGATTCAAAATATAAATAAAAAAATAAGAAAAAATGTAATTAATTTAGGATTGTTAAAAAATTCCCAAAATTTATTTCAATCAATACTTAATAATTTAAAAAGAATAATAGCTTTAAGAAAAATAATTAAAGCAAATCCTAAAGTAACAATCTTAAGTTTTTTATGCTCAACAAATATAATCACAATTTTTGCAGGATTTGGTTTGCAAAATAAATTGTTTGTTTGTGAAAGAAATGATATGAAGCATCAAGATATTGGGAGAATTTGGCATATTTTGAGAATATTTTTTTATAGATTTGCAAATAAAATTATAACCAATAATAAGAGAAATTTTAATATTTTAGAGAAACTTGCAAAAAAGAATAAAATTTATTTTATACCTAATCATATATTATTAAAAAAATTTCCTAAGAAAAAACCAGAAAAAATTATTCTATCAGTTGGTCGTCTTCATTCTCAAAAGGGATTTCCGGAATTAATAAAAGCTTATGCTTTAAGTAAAGCACCTTCTAAAAATTGGAAGTTAGTAATTATTGGAGAGGGGCCAGAAAGAAAGAATTTAAAAAAAATTGTTAAA
>Ga0163108_10003695_pt1 | contig 10851 bp, 8 predicted proteins | sample Fk1155metaG_FD_109644 | JGI IMG/M metagenome (GOLD analysis project Ga0163108, IMG submission 109644) | Marine microbial communities from the Central Pacific Ocean - Fk160115 155m metaG | ecosystem: Environmental > Aquatic > Marine > Oceanic > Photic zone | place: The Central Pacific Ocean...
CAACCGATGGCGAAGCGTCCGGTACTCCACTGGAAGCCTTGGCCTTGATCGGCAATTCACGCCCCAGTGCCCCGACCCTCGAATTCATCCCCGCTTCACCCGCTCCGAGAGAAGAGGACTTGGTCTGCTCCATCGTGGAGCACAGCGTAGACTCCGACGGTGATGCCGTCTCCTACACGTTCAGCTGGCGCGTCGAAGGAAGCGTCTATGAAGGAACAACCAGCACAACCGTCTACCCAGGCGACACGATTCCTACAGCGTCCTTGACCGGCGAAGAGACATGGACCTGTATTGTCACGCCATCCGACGGCACAGACACGGGCATCCCTGCCGAAGTAAGCGTCGTCACCGGAATTGGCCCAGGGTTCCCGCATGACAATGGAATGGGCATCACCTGGTACAACGAAGTTCCCACAGGGACCATCAACAGTGCTCAAGCCAAACTCTCCTGCGAACAGTCGCACGGGACCTGCTACCTCAGCAGCGGAGACTGTGCGGGGAATGGTTGGTGCCAAGGCTCAGGTTCTGGACAATGCTGGGGCTACGAGAGTGGATGCAGTGGGAGCGCTGGCCGCGTCTGGCGTTACGGCAGTTCCTATACAACACACGGGTATTGGAACTAAAGCACAGCGGTCACGCGGGCTTGGTCACCGGCAAGCCCGCTTCCGCGACCCCATGAAACCCACTCTCGAGGGACCAGGCGTCTTCCCATCCCTGCTCCCGGAGCCAATGGGCAACCCCGTAGCTCCGTGAACCCGCCGCACAGTACACAACCAAGCGAGTCGCCCGATCCGGCAGGTCCTCTAGCCGATTGGGGATGTCGTTCATCCGAAGCAGGAGGGCGTCTTCCGCATGGCCAAAGCGAAGCTCATGCGACTCCCGAATATCGAGCAAGGTGAATGCGGTCTCCTCCGCAATCCAAGCCTTCAACTGATCGGTGTCGATCTCCACTTCGGGCGGTGGATCCGGTTCCGGAGCTGCGCGCGGACGCACAACGGGTGTCTCCACACGGGGGGCCTGCCCCTTGACCAAGCGGCGAATAATTCGGCGAAGCATCGGTTCCTCCAACTGTATTTTACCGTAGCCGGGATAGACACAATGCCCCATAGAAGGAGCACCCATGGGACTGCGATGGAACAATGTACAAGCGATTGGCGAGGCCTTGTATGACCTCGATGGCGACACCCACCCCCTCACCCTGCGGTTCACCGATCTCCACGCAAAGGTGATCGCTTTGGCTGACTTTAGCGACAAACCCGAGGCCTCAAACGAAGGGCTTCTCGAAGCCATTCAAATGGTCTGGTATGAGGAATGGCAAGAGGACCACGATCCTTCGGAAGATCCCTACGCACGTTAAAAATCCCGAGAAATACTTTGCCGCTTTGAAGTACAATCCATTCCTGTGGAGGGCGTATGCGCAGTCAGTGTTGGTGGATGTTGGCGATTCCTTTGGCCATGGGCTGTGGGGATGGAACCAAGGACGAAACGGATGACACCGCGTCCAGCATGGATGCAGATGATGGCGACGGCGGCACCGAGACCGGCGGCACCGAGACCGGCGGCACCGAGACCGGCGGAACCGAGACCGGCGGGACCGAAACCGGCGGCACCGAAACCGGCGGCACGGATGGTGCACCCGACACCGGCGATACAGGCAGCGCCATCGCGCACGAATACACCTTTGGCACACCCGATATTGTCGGTGAACTTTCCGCGGTCGGGGACATCGTGACCGTGACCTTCGACACCTTCAACCACATGCCAGAAGGCGACTGTGAATACCCGATGGTCTTGGTCACCACCGAGGCCACCTGGTTGGAGGTTTCGCCGTCGGACATGACCTACTTCTGCATGGGTCCCCACGAACCCACATCCACCACCTTCTACATCGAGATGACCGAAGCCATGGATGCGGGAACCATCGGTGAGTTCCAGATGCACGTCCGTCGCCTCCACTGCGATACCGACATCAGCACCACAGTCTGCCCCAGCTACGAAGAAGCAGGCTTTTCATTGACCGTCGTCGAGGGCGAAGACACGGGTTCCGTGGTCATCGATGACCCCTTGGTCGACGCGATTTGTGGCGATGGGATTACCGACGAATGGGCGGGTGAAACGTGCGACGATGGGGACGATGTGTCCGGCGATGGATGCAGCAGCATTTGTGAACTGGAGACCGCCGTCTGTGGCGACGGCGTCCACGCTGACTGGGCAGGAGAAGAGTGCGACGATGGGGACACGGACGAAGACGATGGGTGCACTACCGAATGCCTGATCGCCGAGATCCCTGTGCCTCCTCCCTTTGCCTTCACAAAGCACGATTTGACCACCGAAGCCGACGGGGCCCGGTCCGTCTTTGCCATCGACCTCGATCAAGACGGTGACATCGACATCCTCTATGGCTCTGCCTTTGATGACACCTTCGCCTGGTTCGAAAACGATGGCAGCGAAGGGTTCACCCGGCGGGTCATCACCGACTCCTCCGATGGACCACGATCGATTTTCGCGGCCGACATCGATGGCGATGATGACATCGATGTGCTCACAGCCTCTACCGATGACAACACCGTTGCCTGGTATGAAAACGATGGGTCCGAATCCTTTGGTATTCATCCCATCACCACCAGCGCCACCTCTGCTCATTGGGTCACGGGCACCGACATCGATGGCGATGGCGATGTCGATGTGGTTTCCGCCTGGCTCAACGCACACACGGTGGCCGTGCACGAAAACGATGGCGCCGGTGGGTTCACAGAGCACATTCTGTCGGACAGTGCTGAAGGGGTGTGGACCGTCGCGACCGGCGACATGGATGGCGATGGCGACCAGGACGTTCTGTCTGCTTCCTTCCTCGACAACACACTCGCCTGGTACAGCAATGAGGGTGGCTTCAGCTTCACGGAACAGCTTGTGAGCACCGACTTCGAAGAGCTCATCGGGGTCTGTGCCGCCGATCTCAACGGGGACGAGCAGACGGACATCGCCATCACCGACAAGCGCGGAGACAACAACGTGCAGTGGTTCGAAAATGACGAGGGGGCCGCCTTCGCTCCACACACCGTCGCCACCTCAGGCGATGCGTATGGAGCCGAGTCAGTCTATGCGGCGGACATCGATGGCGATGGCGACATGGATTTGGCATCCGCAGCCACCTGGGGCAATGCCATTCACTGGTACCAAAACGATGGCACAGGCGCATTCACAACCCACCTCGTTGCCGACGAAGTGATGTCGCCCCGTTCCGTTTTTGCCATCGACGTCGATGGGGATGGCGACATGGATCTGCTGTCCGCCAGCCAAGGAGACATGACGGTGGCCTGGTTTGAAAACCACCGCGTGGATGAGGGTGCACGATAAATCTTGAAGCACACCACGAACCCACTGTAGACTCCATGGACTGGAGGATCGATGCGAACCGCAATCAATGGACTTTTGATCGGCTTGATGTGGGTAGGTTGTGGCGATGGCGACATCCGCAAACCGATAGACACTGGCCCCGCGCAAGACAGCGGCAGTGTCGATGCAGATGGCGATGGAACCACGGGTGATGCGGACGCGGATGGTGGGGACGACACCAGTAGCGACGACACCAGCAGCGATGACACCAGCAGCGATGACACAGCGACCGCAGATTCCGGCGAGACCGGAACCCCAGACACGGGTGAGCCGGATGAAACGGGCGAAGGTACGGGGTCCATCTTTGACGATGGCGACGACGACTCGGGTGACGATGGCGGTTCGACCGGAGGTGAAGCCACGGCTGGTGCCACCACGGGCGGCGAAACCACGGGCGGTGAAGCCACGGCTGGCGAAACCACGGGCGGTGAAGCCACGGCTGGTGCCACCACGGGCGGCGAAACCACAGGCGGTGAAGCCACGGCTGGTGCCACCACGGGCGGCGAAACCACAGGCGGTGAAGCCACAGCTGGTGAAACCACAGGTGGTGAAGCCACGGCTGGTGCCACCACAGGCGGTGAAGCCACGGCTGGCGAAACCACGGGCGGTGAAGCCACGGCTGGCGAAACCACTGGCGGTGAAGCCACGGCTGGTGCCACCACGGGCGGCGAAACCACAGGCGGTGAAGCCACGGCTGGCGAAACCACAGGCGGTGAAGCCACAGGTGGTGAAGCCACAGGCGGTGAAGACACAGGCGGTGAAGACACAGGCGGCCCAATCGACCTTGTGATGGGTGACATCTGCACCACAGAAGGCGGCATGGAAGGCCTGATCGATTGTGGGTCACGGTGTAGCGAAGCGAGATCACTCGGAGACGGCGCCTTCTGTGACGACGGCACGCTCTACCCAGAAGACTTTGACTGCGCCTACTTTGACCACGACCGCGGGGATTGTGCGGTGCCCAGCAGTGCCCCTTGGGATGAGAACCTGGTCACCAACCCCGGTGCGGAAACCGGAGACATGACGGGATGGACCATCATCTCGGACGGGGGCGATGGGTGGGCAACGACCGGCAGTCCCCGGACCGGAGACTATAGTTTTGGAACATCGTACGGAAGCTGTGACCGCGAACAAAGCATCGACTTGATTGCCCTCGGCTTCACGGAAGACGAGCTGGATGCTGCGCCCACCATTGATGTCTCCGAATGGTATCGAGAATTTGGGTCCTACGACAGGTACAGGTTCTCCGTTGAATTGCTCGGTGACGACGGACGGGTCATCGACTCTTTCTCCGTTTCGGATGTCACCGGCTCCGGAGACTGGGATACATCTGACGATACATGGGAACAAATACGCCATCTCTTTGTCGGCTATGGCCCCGGCGTTCGCAGCATTCACATCCAAGATGGTGGGTATGACAGTGAGTTTTGGACCGGCCATTACGGGGTGCGGTTCGATGATGCATTGGTTGTGCTCAGGCATCCAATGACACCCTGAACACCACAGGCCACCCCCTCCCTCTACACAAGAATGCGACCAAAGTATGTGAACGCAGCCCCCTTCTGGTACACCCAGCAAGGGGAGCCGGCTTGTTCAAACTCATGCAAAGCATCGCCGCCAAGGCCTGCATGGCCACAGCCATCCACGCGGCCTCGCCACCGGTCTACGTGGTGATGCCACCTTGGAAGTCTCCATGGGCTGCTTCCAGCGATGCCTTTAGCGGTGGCGTCCGGGTGTGGTGAGCGTCTCCGGCGGTGGTGGGACCCCACCCTACTTTGCCCTTGCATACATCATGAAGTTCTAAATTTCTCCGGCCCCAATGCCTCAGATATGGCAGAATCTCCCTCACCAATTCCCGGGAGATTCCATGCAGAACCATCGCTTTCAAACCACCCTCATCACCGCATTGGCCCTTGGCTTGGGCTTTAGTCTGGCCTCCTCGCAGGCCGTCGGGTACCCCGCCGCACCGGCGGTGTCCTTGGGGGCCAACCCCATCCAGTCCTTTGCTGGGACCATTCCAGGGACCGGAAGCACATCCCTGTTCACGGTGGCCTCCGATCAAGACTTCATCGTGACGGACATTTCCTTCGCCGCGACATCGACCGACACCGACTGCATGGACATGATCGACGCCCAACTGACCATCGAATCGGGTGCGATTGCCGCCTATGACCTGTCGACCCGCTACTGCTACAGCAGCAACTGCTACTCCGACGGAGCCCACGTGGGCTTGTCCCTCACCAGCGGGCTGCGCGTACCCGCCGGGTCATCCCTGAGCCTGGATACCGACCTCTACAACAGTTGGACATGGTCCGGCTGCTCGAGCGGGAGAGACACCAAAGTGAAGTACACCATCGCCGGGTACTACGCCCAGCCATGAACATTCCCAAAAGAAGACTTTGAAGTTCGCTTCACGAGACAAAATCAGTTGAACCACTGCGCAAATCAAACGTAGAATGGGCGGTAGAGGACCCAATATGAAAACACGGTGGTTGCTGGTTTTTCTCGCACTGGCCACAGGCTGCAGCGAGTCGAAACTGATCGAACTCGATCGGCTGGACGATCCGCCCACCGTTGCGACGGATGGTTCACCACCAACCGATACGGGTCACAGCACCGATGGAGGCCCACCCGACCCAACCGACACGGGTGATGAAACCGAGGTTGCTCCAACCGACTCTGGCGACCCTTGCCCCGATGGCGATGGCGATGGGGTGTGCGATGACAGTGACGACTGCCCTGGGGGCGACGATACCGTCGACACCGACGGAGACGGTGTAGCGGACCACTGTGACCCCTGCCCCGAGGACGACCCCGATGATAGCGATGGCGACGGCGTATGCGACACAGACGATGCCTGTGAAGGCAGTACCGATGCCCTCGATTTTGACTTCGACGGTGTGCCAGACGGATGCGACCTGTGTCCAAGCGATGCAACGGGAGATTCGGATGGCGACGGGCTGTGCGACTCCGATGATGCCTGCCCCGGCTTTGATGATGCTGTCGACACAGACGAAGATGGCACCGCCGATGGATGCGACCCATGCCCGCTCGACAACCCCAACGACTCCGACGAAGACGGCGTCTGCGACACCGACGACACCTGTCCTGGATTCGATGACACCATCGATCCCGATGAAGATGGCGTCGCCGACGGCTGCGACCCATGCCCCGCGGACAATCCCGATGACTCCGACGAAGACGGCGTCTGCGATTCTGATGATGTCTGCGCTGGCTTCGATGATGCCATCGACACAGACGAAGACGGCACTGCCGACGGGTGCGACCCATGCCCCATCGACAACCCTGACGACTCCGACGAAGATGGTGTCTGCGATTCCGATGATGCCTGCGTTGGATTCGATGACACGGTTGACACCGACGACGATGGCGTGGCCGATGGGTGTGACCCATGTCCCATCGACAACCCAGATGACTTCGATGAGGACGACGTCTGCGATAGCGTGGACATTTGTTTGGGAGGGGACGACCGGATCGATGTGGATGAAGATGGCGTGCCGGATCAATGCGACCCATGCCCACTCGACAACCCCGATGACTTCGATGGGGATGGGGTATGTGACTCCGATCCCGTTCCGTTGCCACCCGGCCTGATCGTTCCCTTTAACGGCAGCGAGATTCCAGAAGGCTGGCTGGTGTGCAATGGCGAGGACGGGACGCCCGATCTCCGCGGGCGATTCATTCTGGGCACCCTGGATGATGAACCCGGCACAATCGGTGGCACAACATCGCACAGCCACGAAGGGTTTACCGACGTCACATCCATGAGTTCTGGGCACACATCACCCGGCGGCCGGTCTTGCGGTCCACCGGGGTGCTGGTGCACCGCCAAGGCCAGCAATGCCGCCCACTCTCATGACATGACCCATGACCACACCATCGACACGGGGGAGTCCTTGCCTCCGTATTACGAAGTCGTCTTTTTGATGCAATCCGACGCGACCAGCCTTCCCCCTGAGGCCCTGATGGCTGTCAGCGATGAAACCGTCGGCGAGGCCATCGGAGACCTGGGCTGGACCTTGCGGACAGAACTCAACGGACGACTCATGCGTGGGTCATCGGACCTCACCACGGGGGCAACTGGAGGGAGTGAAACCCACGACCACGGCGGATTTACCGGAATGGAAACGGCCACAGGCGTATTTCCTGGAAGCCACGGCATGACGGTGACCTCACATGGCCCGTCCACCACCGACTTGGGCCATTCCCACCCCTACGAGCACGACCACACCCTATCCGAAGAAAACCATCTCCCACCCTATCAAACCATCTTCTGGGCCTCGCCAAGCAGCGACGACCAAACACCTGCCAATGGCACCATCGCCATGTGGTCCGGAACCTTGGATGAAATCCCCCGCGGATGGGAACTGTGCGATGGCGGTGGTGAAACGCCCGACCTTTCAGGCCTCTTCTTGATGGGCACGGACGCACCCGATGCCCTGGGCATGGAAGGTGGCGAAACCGAGCACGTACACTCCATGGACACCGACCCTGGTGGAACCACAGGAAGCAGTGGTGGCGGCAACGGTCAGTGCTCCGGTGGCGGGTCGCTTATGGCCTTCCATTCCCACTCGGTGCCGACCCATACCCACACCATGGCGCCCAATGCGAACGAACCACCATTCTTCAGCCTGGCATACATCATGTTCAGCGTAGAAACGCCGGAAGAAGACACGGGCCCCTAATCATTCGGGGACCGCACCCCGCCTACTCCTGTTTCGAAGTCTGGAGTCTCGGCTTCCGAACCGTCTTGGTCTTGGAACTCGGATGCGTCACGGCCTTTTTGGGTGACTTGGACGCAGCGGTCTTGGCAGAATTGCTCTTAAAGCAATTGTGTGACCAAATCACGTAGGGTTCAACCTCGGTGGATTTGCCGGGCTTCGGTGTCGGGTCCTTCATGTACACAATCTTGAAGGTCTTCAACTTGTCCTTGCCGGAGTGCTCAGCATTCCACGTTCTGCACATGTACTGGCCGTAGGGCAGGCGCAAAGCCTTGTGCTTTTTCTGCCAAATTCGACGCATGTACTTCCGCCAACGTTGGTTGGTGTACATGCCCGACACATCCTCAGGATGCTCGCGGGTCAACCGGTAGCGAACCTCATCCTCCTGCCCTTTCTTCGGCAAGATCTTGGTCCAGCTGCTCTTCTCTTCTTCGGTGGCCCACTTCGGCTCACCACCCTGCCAAAGGTCGACTTCGTCTCCACTGATGAGCACACCCGGCATGGCGTACCAACCTCCATCCTTGATGGGGTATGGCGCGAACATGCTCCACTTTTGATCAAGCCGCAGTGTAAGCGCAATGGTGCGCTGAATTCCTGTGACCTTCCAACCTTTGGCATCGATACTGATGGGTCCGGTAATGGGCGTGGGGCCTGCACCCACCAAGGTGGTCATGTTCCACTGAAAGACAATCCATAGAAACAGGAGGATGGGTCCATTCAACAACACGAACCGAACACCGTATCCAAGGCGCGACGATGCAGACCGGAACCAATCCCCATAAATCAGTCGGTGCACATCGTTTTCAGCACCAGGCAGGCGCCAACCACACTTGTCCCAAAACCACCCCGGCAGCAAAAAGACCCAGCTTGCGATGCTGATCCACGGAAACAACCCAATTTCCAGGAAGAAAAAGAAGCCGACGTGCAGACCCATAAAGGCCAGGACGACCACTGACCGCACAATCCCAAAGAAGAATGGAACCAACAGAATAAAGGGACCATACAATTCAAAGTACAGGGTGAAGTGGGTCATGTACTCCATGAGCGTTTCTTGGGCGAGCAGCATGTCCGTCAATGGCTGTTTTGCAAAGTAATCCAACCGCAAGGCGTAATAAACCGCCGTTCCATCCAGCCATTCTCGACCATTTTTGAGTAGGCCCGTCCAGATGTACACCGCAGAGACCTGAAAAAGGACCGCAAAGGTCGCGAGCCCAACGACGGTGGCATCTTTTCCATGCGTGACGCGTTTCTTCATGCTGTCCAAAGAAAACCGCGCACCCATGGGCAAGAAAAAGCTCCAGAACAAGAGCAACCGAAGCAACAAGTCTCCCGCCTGCAAAACAGGAGAGAAGCGGGCGTGGCAGCCAAGCATCATGAACCAAGCGATCCACAACGATGTGCGGGTCCGATACCCGAGCATAAAACAAGCACCCGCCAAGGCTTCAATGGCAAAACACACGCCCGTCCACCAACTCGCGCCACTCGCCAAAAACAGGGAGACGTACTCTGTGCGGTGGTACAACTCCAACACCTTCGCGCGGGGAAGCACACCAGCTTCCGTGTAGAAGGTGTTGAAGTCGATGACACGGCCGTAGACATCGAGAACAATCAGGAGGCCAAGGGCAATTCGTGCAGCGGCCAAAGAGCGTGTATCCAAGCCAAAAATCTGCGACAGACGGGACCTTAACTTCTCATTTCGGAAAAAAGAAAACATGATCGAAACAGCGCTCCTGTATCCAAGTTGCAGGGCCCCTATCACATGTGCTCGCTATCTGTGTAGGTTCTACCTCTTTCCTCGAGAACCACTGACGCAGGTCATGTGCCAAAGTGTGCGACAAGCCCCGGACCAAGCAAACATAGGCACAACCATGGGGGACTTGGATACCAATGGCTCACGGAGCCGCCAAATATCCCGACAGAACCCAATCCAGATCGTACGATGTGAACCCACAGTAGTGGTAGACAAAGCCCCAATTCAAATCGACCGTTCGGCCAGCGGGAACCCGCAGTCCCGAATCCAAATTGATCTGCACTGGGTTGATGGCTCCATTCGCCAGGTGCGGGTTCTGAATCGGAACATTGGCCAGAGAGTTCCCCTCCGAGTCCACCACTTCAAAATGTCCCGTAGCGCGACATCCATCGGAATTTTGAAGCATACCCACCACCACATCCGTGATGATCAAGTCTTGATCGGCCGGAGCAGTCATGACTGCGACTTCGGTGTGTGTGGCACTAGAAAGATCGATGTGACCGGAGGCAGAGACAACGGGGTTTACGCCCGTGCTGATGGCCGTTCCAGACGGATAGCCAACGGCCACAGACGAGGAAAAAGAAAAGCCCAGACCAATGGCCAGGCTGGCGATCAAACCCAATTGAAATCGAGAGGTTTGCATGATGTGCTCCAAGGGTAAATTGACCCACAAAGTCTGCCACAGTTTCGGGTAAAGATGGGATAGAATGCGGTCATGCTTCGTTTGTCCATGATGGTCCCGCTTCTCACTGTTCCGCTGATGGCGTGCAACCCGTCCGGCAAATCGACCGTCATCATCGATGACCCCACACCCGCAGCGGAAAACGATGCGGCTTCCGACACAGACTCCACAGCCCCAGACGGAGACAGCACCGACCCGGAGGACTCCGGTTCGACCACGGAAGAGGATGGTCCTTCCGACTCTGGTTCCCCTGCGGAAGACACCGATGGTGACGAACCGGC
>Ga0163108_10003697_pt1 | contig 10848 bp, 7 predicted proteins | sample Fk1155metaG_FD_109644 | JGI IMG/M metagenome (GOLD analysis project Ga0163108, IMG submission 109644) | Marine microbial communities from the Central Pacific Ocean - Fk160115 155m metaG | ecosystem: Environmental > Aquatic > Marine > Oceanic > Photic zone | place: The Central Pacific Ocean...
CTTCAGAATCACCCAGCAGTAAAGTGCTCACACCAATCGAGGCGGCGGCGAACCCCCAAAGCCACACGTCGGGCGAACCCTTGGGCTTACCCTCGCTCATGTTCGTGACACGGGCCGCCGGCAAGGCTTCATCATTTCCATAGATCGGGCGATGCTCCGGAAGCCATCATTGATGCCCGCCGTGGGCGGTAACAATCTTTGGCGGGGTAGCGACGTCATCGTTACATCGCCCTGTTGAGCTGATCGTAGGCCATTGTAGCGTCGTTTCATGTACCAGAACCTCGAGGCATTACGCTGTCGAGTGGTCGCTACCGGATGCTGTGCGGCTCCTGTTGTCCCGTAGCCATGTCTAGCTCACCGGCGAGCGCAGCCTGGCCTTTGCCCTGGAGCACGTCCGGTACCTGAAAAGCGGTGTCCGGTTGCAGAACCAGGTCGCTTGAAGCAGGACAGGTAGGGTTCCGTTGCGGATTCGCGAGAGGTCTTGATCGGCCCCTGCGGCAGGTGATCAGTGAAGCAGTTCGGTAATCGTCCGGGCGAGCATGGAACTCAAAAGTATCACCGGCTTACCCGTACCCTGCCGAATCGTCGATTTCATCTGCTCATTCATACCCATGCAGTTGAGAAACACCAGGTCCACCTGGTGCTGCGCGAGATCTGCGCTGACCCGCTGCCACTCGTCATCAAGATCGGTTTCCGGCAGGTAGGGTGAACCGTGGGTGACGAACACCTCGTGGGCACCCCATCGTACCGCGGCATCTCGCTGGGCGGCGTTCACCTGGACATCCGATGGCATCACTATGCCTAGTCTTGCACCGTGGGCCACCGACTCGACCGCGCCGCGCAACAGCTTGCCGGGATGCAGGATGATCCGGTTCGAGTGCAGCTCGGGAAAGTCACCGCCGCACAGTAGCACAATCAGTTCGACGTCTGCCGCTTCTAACGCGTCGACCTTTTGCTGCATCAGGGGTACGACTCCGCCATGCGTCATCATCGCTTCGCTACCGTCGCGCATGCGTGAGACCAGGACGTCGTACTCGATCGAGCTCCCGGAATGTTGTGCTTTGTCGCCTTCTTCCCGTTCCTTCGAAAGATCGGGCCGAAGGGCAGCAATGGCAGTCCCGTCCAGATCATCCAGCGCACCGTGCTGCAACACCTCGAGTCTCTCTGGCAGGTGTGGAGTCATTACCGTCATGATGTCGTCGCGCGGCGCTTGGCCGATGGTGATTGCACCGATCTTACGAGTGGGTTCAGCCATAGAAGGAGTCTCGCGTCACTGAAGAACTGATGCGGTCAGGTTCAGAAGCGAAGGGCTCTGAGGCCCACCAGTCGTTCGGTGATGAACAGAACGACCAGGGTAAAGATGATGCTGACGGTGGACACAGCCGCAGCGGTTGGATCGAATTCCCAACGCACGTAGTCGAAGAGTTGGATCGGCAGCGTCGCGGTACCGATGGGTTTCAGTAGATAGGAGATGGCGAACAGGTCATAGGAGATGATCAGCGCGAGCAGTGCCCCGGCAATGATGCCGGGCTTGACGATGGGCAGCGTGATACGCCAGAAAGTGATGAAGCGCCCGCCGCCGAGATTACGGGACGCTTCTTCCAATGACATGTCGAAGTTATACAGAGAGCCGGAGATACCGAGAAAAACAAAGGGCAGGGTGATCAGCACGTGTCCGATCAGCAGTCCAAAGAACGAATGCCTGAAGACTCCGGACAACAGCGGTACGCTCAGGGCGTTGAAGAAACCCTCGATGTTGTAATAGAAGATCAAAAGCGCGATGGCGGTGAGAATCTCTGGCAGCAACAGCGGCAGGATGATGAAGATCCGCAGTGACTCCCGCCATTTTCCAGCAAACCGAACGACGTAAAGGGAGACCGCTGTGCCGAGGGCTGTCGAGATGATCGTCGCCAGTAAGGCGATCTTGAGCGACAAGATTATGGAATCCAGCCAGACGCCTTCCGTAGATAGGAACTTTCGGTACCACCGGAGTGAAAAGCCTTCGATCGGAAAGGAGAGGATTTCTGCCGAGTCAAAAGAAGCAATAACAACCACCACCAGAGGGGTCAGTAAAAAGATATAGACCAGCACGATAAACCCGAGAAAGAAGATCCGGCCGACGAACTGGGAGCGGGAGGTGGTCAGTGCCATGACAGTTTACTGGACGCCCGGGACCAGTCGCGCTGTCAGTTTGAGGTAAACATAGATCACCAGGCCGCCAGCAATGGAAAGGATAAACGCCAGCGCCGCACCGAAAGGCCACAGCATCGCGTCCATGATCTGCTGCACCACCAGGGTGGGCATGATCATGACCTTGTAGCTGCCGAGCAGTATGGGAATGACGAAAGAACTGATGGTCAGGACGAAGACCAGGATCGAGCCTGCCTGGATGCCGGGTAGGCTGAGCGGTACGATCACTTTGAACATGGTTTTCAGCCTCGAAGCACCGAGCGACTGGGACGCTTCTTCAAGCGCCGGGTCAACTGCCTGAATGGATCCCAGAAGGGGCAGAATCATGAAAGGCAGAAACACGTGAATCAGGCCCACGCTCACGCCGAAGGTGTTGAACATCAGGGGCAGCGAGTTCTCGATGAGATTCAGCTGTTTGAGCGTGTTGTTGATCAGTCCGTTGTGGGGTCCCAGGATGATCATCCATCCGTAGCAGCGGATGACGACCCCGACCAGGAGCGGCGAAAGGATAAAGAAATAGAGCAGGGTCTTGATCCGCGACTGGGTTCGAGCCAGGTGATAGGCCAGCGGAAATCCCAGGGTCAGACATATCAGTGTGGTCCAGAAACCCAGGACCATCGTGTCCCAGAGGATCTCGAGATAATAAAAATCAGGATCCAGCAGTGCATTTAGGTAGTTGGCGGTGGTGAAGCCTGGAGCAAAGACGGCACTGGTCGACGGGGTGCGGAAACTCATCACCACCATGTTCACATAAGGCAGCAGCAGGAATGCAACGAGCAGCGCCAGGGTCGGGATCAACAGCAGCAGAGTCAGTCGGGATCGGGTCATGACGGGCGGCTGTCAGTTCGGGATGGAATAGATTCAGCTCGAGCCCGTCGGCAGAATCCAGCTGCGTTCGACGTCGAACCGGCACCAGATCGAGTCACCGACTTCGAACGTCGACCAGGGCTGGCCCTGGACCTGCAGGATCGCATCGTCGGTATAGCGGATCCGGTAGGTGATTACGTTACCAAGATAATATTTCTCGGCTACCGTACCCTGGATCTCGTTGTGGGTCCCTTGCGCGGATTCGCTGTGCAGTGTGATGACCTCCGGACGCACCATCATGATGACCTCGGAACCGACAGTGTGGCTCGCGGTGGTGGTCGAGCGCAGTCTGCCGGTAGCTGTGTCGACGCTGTACTGGTCATCGGCTTCACGACTTGACACTGTGCAGGCGATGAAATTTGATAGGCCGATGAAATCAGCGATCTCCTGGGTGGCTGGGAAGTTGTAGATCTCGGCCGGTTTACCGATCTGATGTATGCGGCCGTCAAACATCACGACGATACGGTCGGACATCACCATCGACTCAGCCTGGTCGTGGGTGACATAAATCGTGGTGATGCCAATATCCTTCTGCAGGTTGCGAATGAAAAACCGCATCTCCTCGCGTAGTTTGGCATCGAGGTTGGCCAGTGGTTCATCGAGCAGCAGGATACGCGGCTGGATGATCAGCGCCCGGGCCAGCGCTACCCGTTGCTGCTGGCCACCGCTGAGCTGGTTGGGATAACGATCACCCAAACCGGTCAGCTGGACGATCTCCAGCGTCTCCCCGATGCGTCGGTCGATCTCCTGCTGGTCGGTCTTACGCATCTGAAGGCCATAGGCGAGGTTCCCCGAGACCGTCATGTGCGGGAACAGTGCATAGTTCTGGAACACCATACCGAGGTCGCGCTTCTCGGGGGCCAGACCCTTCACACTGGACTGGTCGAACAGGATGTCGCCGCCGTCGGGTGATTCGAACCCGGCGATGCAGCGCAGGGTCGTCGTTTTGCCACATCCACTGGGCCCAAGAAGTGAAACCAGTTCGTGGTCGCCAATTTCGAGATCGATGCCATCCACAGCGACGACATCGCCGAATCGGCACGTGAGGTTCTTAAGTTTCAGAGTGGTCATGATCGTCAAACCACCATTAGTCAGTTACATCGCAGTTCCCCCGACACCTTGGGTGTCGGGGGAACTTTATAGGCAAGTCTAGTTCAGATCTCTACTCGTTACAGCCTTAGCGCATTTCTTTGTTCCAGCGCGTGATGACATGGTCCCGGATCGCGTTGGCCTTCGCCCAGTCCCACATAACGATCTCGTTCATACGCTCACCGTGTATGCCTTTGAAGTCAGCCGGTACCTGTGTCTTTTTGTTCACCGGCGCCTGGGAAAGACCGATGACAAATTTCTTCTGGACTTCAGGTGTAAGGATGTAATTGATCCACTGGTAGCCTTCTTCTTTTTTCTTGCTGCCCTTGAGCACGTTAAAGACCTGCTCCCAGCAGAACATGCCTTCCTTGGGTGCGATGACTTCGACTTTCTCGCCGATGCCCTTGGACATCATCCGACCTTTGGCGGCAAAGTCGGCGGGTGCAATGGCGACCTCTCCACGGATCAGGTATTTCTCCATCGTGCCACCGAAGTCGGCCTGCAGGAACGGCTTGAGTTCCTTGATCTTGTCGATCGCCTTGTCGACCTCGTATTCGGATCCGAACCAGTTGCGGGCTGTCATCAGAATGGTCATGTATCCGGCAGAGTTGGTTACCGTGTAGAGACCGGTCTTGCCGCGGTATTCCGGCACGGACCACAGATCTGCCCAACTCTTGGGTTCCGGTACCTGATCGGTACGGTACAGAAGACCGAGCGGCGATAGCATACCGATTACGGCGATGTTGTCCTTGTAGCGGGCAACCGGATACAAATCAGCCATATTCGGTACCTTGTCTTCGGGGATGGCTTCGAAGAAACCTTCACCACGCTCGACGCTGGCCCAGGTCTCGTTGGTCATCAGTACGTCGTACGGTGGGTTCTCCGGTCCGGCAGCCCGCAGCGTGGTCAACCAGCCTTTGCCGAGATTGATATCCAGCTTGGTCTTGATGCCGGTCGAGGCTTCGAAAGGTGGGATGATCTCGGAGCGGATGAATTTCTCGAACGCGCCGCCGTAGGAATTGACGACCAGCGGTGTAGCAGCTGGCACGATAGCCGGGAAACCGAGAGTTGAGAGCGCCGTAGTGCCGGCTACACCCTTGAGAATTTTTCGGCGGCTCGTATTCAAGTGTTGTTTTTTGGTCTGGGATGTCATCGGTCAGTGCCTCCTTCTCCAGTGTTGGCGAGTTGGGTTAAAACCTCAGGTCAAACCGTCTGGCGTCACGGTAACTCGAGACAATTAGCCAGAATTGTTACGGTGCACGTTACCCTGCCCGGGTACCATCACCTTGTCCGTCCGCAGTCCACGATTCCACCTAGCCTGATAATAGCGTAATATATCTCATTGAGTAAAACATTATTCTTCATGGAAAAGCAGGTTTAAACCGCATGACAATGATGCAGGTTGTCGCCATCTCAACGCCCGGGGACAGCACCTCCCTAGTATTTGAGACCCGGGCGAAACCGGTTCCAAACGGAGCTGGCATGCTCGTCAGGGTACGGGCCATCGGTATGAATCGCGCCGATTCTCTTCAGCGGCAAGGTCTCTACCCCATGCCGCCGGGACTGGGTAACGTGCCGGGTCTGGAGCTTGCCGGTGAAGTTGCGGCCGTCGGTCCTGACGTCGGTAGATACAAACCCGGTGACAGGGTCTTTGCGCTGGTTGCAGAAGGCGCTTACGCGGAATATTGCCTGGTGGACGAAGGGCTCTCGCTGCCGGTTCCGGAGAACTGGGATTTCGCCAAGGCCGCCGCCGTGATGGAGGTCGCCTGTACCACCAACGAGACTGTGTTCGAACTGGGTCAATTGGAGTCCGGAGAGACTTTTCTGGTTCACGCCGGGGCCAGTGGTGTGGGCACGACCGCCGTCCAGATGGCAAAAAGCGTCGGTGCGAGGGTCCTATTCACAGTTGGCACCGACCAGAAAATTGATCTGGTCAGGGGAATCGGCGGGGATCTGGGCATCAATTACCAGACCCAGGATTTCGTAGCGGAGGCGCTAGGGGTACTTGGCGAGTCAGGTGTTGACCTGATCCAGGATCTGGTCGGGGGCGATTACTTGATGCGCAATCTCGAGTTGCTGTCACCTGCAGGCAGGCTGGTGCTAGTCGGGGCACTGCGGGGCGAGACCAGCGAGTTGAGCATCGGTCTCATGCTGAAGAAGCGGCTGAAGGTGTTTGGTTTCACGCTGCGTGCCCAGAAACTGGAGGACAAGCGCCGGATTGTTTCCCGGGTCGAACAGCGCTGGTTACCGAAGTACATTGACGGTACCATCGAACCCGTAATCCATTGCGCTATACCGTTCCGCGAGGTACACCGGGCCCATCAGTTGATGGACAACAATGAGAACTTTGGAAAGATAATTCTTGAGGTTGATTGAGCCGTACGGGTGAAATCGGTCGATCGGCCGGGTGGGGCATAAGGCACGACAAAAGTACGAATTTGATGGTTGCAGGCTATAACGAAGGGGAGACTTAAATCGTGACTGAGGGAACTGGAAAATACCGCCTGGGGTTTGATATCGGCGGCACCTTCACTGACTTTGTGCTGTCGGATCCCGAGACCAGCGAGATTGCAGTACACAAGTGCCTGACGACGCCAGATGACCCGTCAGTGGGAGCATTGGCCGGGTTGCGAGAGATCCTCGCAGACAAGGGTCTGGATTTTTCCGACGTCGATCACTTGGTGCACGGGACCACCCTGGTGACCAATGCCCTGATCGAGAGACAGGGAGCGCGAACCGGACTGCTGACCACCCGCGGATTTCGCGACATCCTCGAGATGGGGATCGAGCAGCGCTACGACATCCATGACCTGTTCCTTAAGTTTCCCGAGCCGATCGTGCCGCGGTACCTGCGCCGGGAAGTCAGCGAAAGGATCAGCCGAGATGGGGATATTATTGTACCGCTTGATCTGGACGACGTTCGCCGCGAGACCGACTATCTCGTCAACCAGGGAATCGAATCCCTGGCAGTCTGTTTCCTGCATTCCTACAAGAATCCCAGTCACGAAAGAGAAGTCGCTGCATTCATCAGGACCCACTACCCGGATCTGATTCTGTCAGTCTCTTGTGACGTGCAGCCGGAGCTGCGGGAGTTCGATCGCACGTCGACCACTGCCGTTAATGCCTACGTGCAACCGTTGATGGACAACTACGTCACGCGCCTGACCCGACGTATCTCAGAGCAGGGATTCGACGGGAATTTTCACCTGATCCATTCTGCCGGTGGTCTGGCGGCACCGGAGGTTGCGGTTGCCAATCCGATTCGATTCGTCGAGTCCGGTCCGGCAGGCGGTGGTCTGGCGGCATCCTATTTTGGCGCCAAAGTCGGCAAGGACGACCTAATTTCGTTCGACATGGGCGGAACCACCGCCAAAGTCTGCCTGGTCGAGGACGGCAAGCCCGACATTGCGCCGATGATGGAGGGTGCACGGGTACATCGATTCAAGCGGGGTAGCGGGCTGCCACTTGTGGCGCCGGTAATCCAGATGATTGAAGTTGGCGCTGGTGGGGGCAGTATCGCGCGGGTCGATTCCTTGGGGCTGTTGAAGGTGGGTCCTGACAGCGCTGGAGCCAAACCGGGTCCGGCCTGTTACGGTCTGGGTGGCACCCACCCTACAGTGACTGATGCAAATCTCCTGTTGGGCTATCTCAATCCTGAACATTTTCTCGGTGGCCGTATGGCGCTGGACGTCGAAGCAGCCCAGGTCGCGATGGCTGGTGTTGGCCAGACACTGTCGTTGACCCAGACCGACACGGCCTGGGGTATCTACGATATCGTCAGTGAGAACATGGCCGGTGCGGCCAGGATCCATATTGTGGAAAAGGGCCGCGATCCCAGGCGTTATGCGATGGTGGCGATGGGTGGGGCAGGCCCCCTGCATGCAGCGCGGGTTGCGGCTAAGCTGGGCGTCTCCGAGGTAATCATACCGCCAGGTTCGGGAATTGCTTCGGCATTCGGTTTTTTGGTCACGCCTCTCAGTTTTGAATTCCGGCGATCCGCTCCGGGGCTGCTCGACGAATTGGATCTTGTTAGTGCCAATACGATTTTTGAAGAACTCGAGGTAAAAGGCCGAGACCTTCTGCTTGACGCCGGTGTTCCGGATTCAGATATCACGGTGTCCCGCTACGCCGAGATGCGCCTGCTGGGGCAGATGCACGAGATCACGATACCGTTTCCCGGTGGGCTGCTCGATGGTGACAAGGTGGATCTGATCAGTGCCGAGTTCGCCCGGGAGTACACCCGCCTGTACACCCAGTTGTACGAGGGTGTCGAGATACAGATCCTCAACTGGAAGGTGCTGTGCAGCGGGCCGTCTCCCAATGCGATCTACACCCAGGGTGCAGTCGATGCGTCAGGCCAGGATGCTTCCACCGGGTCACGGCAGGCGTACTTCCCGGAAGTCGGCGATTACGTGGATACCCCAACTTTTGACCGTTACCTGCTGGAGTCTGGTTTGCAGATCCAAGGTCCGGCCATTATCGAGGAGACCGAATCAACCACTGTCGTTCCACCCGGTGCTACCGTTACGGTCGATGATGATCTCAATCTGCGTCTGGTCCTGGGACAGGCCAAAACGACCTCGGGCGCTACACAGCGGGCCACCATGACTCGGACAGCCCAAGAGCTGGAAAACGACCCGGTCGGGCTGGAGATCATGTGGAACCGCCTGATCAACATCACCGAACAGTGCTGGCACACCGTAATCCGCACGGCGTTTTCACTGATCATTGGTGAGGCCCAAGATTTCGCCTGTGAAATACTGGATGCTAAAGGCCAGCAGCTCGCTCACTCGCCCCGCGCAATGCCCGTGTTCAACATCACTCTGGCCCTGGCGGTGAACGCGATGATTCGTAAGTATCCGATCGACACGTTGCGCCCAGGCGATGTGCTGATGACCAATGATCCCTGGCTGTGTGCGGGACACCTGTTCGATATCGCCTTTGCCACGCCTGTGTTCAGGGATGGCGAAGTGGTTGCCATCATGGGCTGTGTAGGCCACGTGGCGGACATCGGCGGCACCAAGGACAGTCTCAATGCCCGGGAGATCTACGAGGAGGGTATCCAGATCCCGCCCATCAAGCTCTACAAGGAAGGTGAGATCAATGAGGACCTAGTCGCTCTGATCAGCGAAAACGTCCGGGGTTCGGAACAGGTCATCGGTGACATCCACGCGCTGGTGTCAGCCAATGCAGCCGGGGCGAAGTTGATACTGGAGTTTATGGACGAGTACCAGATGCACGACCTTGAAGTGCTGGCCGGCGTGATACAGAACCGCGCCGAAAAAGCCATGCGCGACGCGGTCTCAAAGTTGGCTGATGGTGTGTACGAGGGAGAGATCTGGGGTGACGGTGTCGAAGAACCCGAGAAGTACCCGATCCGCCTGGCTATCCAAGGTGATGAACTGACAGTGGACTTCGAAGGGGCTCCTCCGCAGAAAGACCGGGGCGGCTCCAACTGTACGCTGAGTTACACGCAGGGGCACACGTTGTACCCACTTAAGTGCATGTTGTCTCCTGAGATACCGAGTAACGCCGGCTGCTATCGGCCGCTGCATGTCAAGGCGCCGGTCGGCAGCGTCTTCAACTGCGACAAGCCAGTAGCGGTCAACATGCGCACCCGCACGGGTTGGTACCTGGCGCCAAACCTGTACAAGACCATCGCCGACGCTGCACCAGACCGGGTACAGGCATTTACCGGCCTGCCCGGATCAGCATTATTTTACGGCTATGAGTCCGGTGGGCGGATTTACAACGATCACTTGTTCCAGGGTGGCGGACAGGGCGGTTCTGACCATGGAGATGGTAAGTCGGGTCTGCTTTTCCCCACTAGTGCCGGCAACACCTCGGTTGAGCTTTTCGAGACGCGGGCCCCGGTCCTGGTACTCGAGAAGAGTTACCGCTGTGACAGTGCTGGTCCTGGGCGCCAGCGTGGCGGTCTTGGCCAGATTGTTCGCGCACGAAAGCTGTACGAGGATGGCCGCCCGTCACAGGTCGGGCTTTACCCGATCGGCGTGGGGGTCTCGACTGATGGGCTCTTTGGTGGGGGCGCAGGTCACGGTGCCAGTGCGAAAGTGACTCACACTGAAACGGGTGAGGTCACCGAGATCGGTACCGGCGCACTGGTCACGCTAACCTCCGATCAGGAGATCGTGGAACTCTGTCTGCCCGGTGGTTCGGGGTATGGCGACCCGTCCGAAAGAGCGATCGAGGCGCTCGGTCTCGACCTGAGGGATGAGTACGTCAGTGTGCAAGGCGCTGCGGCCCAGTACTGCTGCAGTATTGATGACAACGATGCGATCGATGTCGAGAAGACCACGGTGCTGCGACAGCGCAACGGCCGCCGTCGAAATGTTGCTTAGTAAATTATAATATAGGAAGACAAAAATATTTAAATAAAATAGAATAATTGTATAATTATATACGAATATAAATGTTTACAGTTAAATTCCCGACCAATGGGTATATTGGATGCGCTAAGGCTGTTTGTTTCAAGGTTCAAGACTTGCCCGGACCCAGTCGTGAAAAATCTGTGGGTGTGGGTACGGTAAGTCAGTCGGATGAGTTCAGCCCGGCGCCGGTCGGCATTTATCCGGCGTCGGTACTGGATTCTTGTGCCAGCAGGGCCTGTGACTGGCTGACGTGATGGATAACATGGGCAACCATGCGATGGTTGCTTCTGATCTCGTCAAGCGTGAACCAGCC
>Ga0163108_10003701_pt1 | contig 10841 bp, 8 predicted proteins | sample Fk1155metaG_FD_109644 | JGI IMG/M metagenome (GOLD analysis project Ga0163108, IMG submission 109644) | Marine microbial communities from the Central Pacific Ocean - Fk160115 155m metaG | ecosystem: Environmental > Aquatic > Marine > Oceanic > Photic zone | place: The Central Pacific Ocean...
AGATGATGATCCATCTCGGATGGGTTCGCTGCCTTCTTGCTGCTCCACAATGCTCATGATGTTGAGATTGGCAAACACCTCCAAACCGGTGATTGGGTAGGCTTCGGCCTCCATCTCCAAACCGTATCCGGTGTACCACAACTCGTCGTTGGTCCATCCCGTGTTGCCCAGGAGGAATCCCTCATGTACTGGGTTGTATTCCGAGATGCCGGTAGAAACGCTGGATAGCACGATCAAATCGGTCATCTGATTGACGTATACAGCGACGTCTGCAGTATGGTACGGGCTGGATTCATCATGCAGTCCAATTTCGGCTGACACGATGCGCTCAGGATCCAGTTCCAACGATCCCAAATCTCGAATGTAGGCGGCATCACTGGATGTCGGCAAAAGAAAGTCCATGTAAGACTCGGAGCTGGTGGGTGCCCGGAAGGCGGTACCCGCACTTGCTCGCAAACTACGGGCTTCGGCGATGCGATAAATGAATGCTCCGCGTGGCGATAGGGTCTTTAGGATGTCGTCGATCAACGGATGTCGGTCGACGCGCAGTGAACCGACCAGTTTGGAGCGCCCTACCGATGCCTCTTCATGCAAAAATGCATGAAAATGGTGTTGCACGTACATCTCATCGAACCCGCCAGCCAAATACTCAAACTGAATCTTCTTTTGTCGGAACCCCACACCCACGTTGGACCGGTGTTGAATTTCGCCAGTCCGCCAATCAGACGGGGCTTCGACCTCGATGTCCAAAACATCGTTATCCAGAGGCGCATACAAGGTTCTGGCGGAGTCTTTGTATTCGGAGGAGGGGCCTGACGCGCCCGAGGCTGCCAGCCAAAATGCACGAAGATGCACCGGCCCCCACGCCACATCACCACGGAGGTAGTGCGACGAGAAGTCGAGCCCATAGATGCCCAGGGCCCCCATATTGGTGAACTCAGTTGTCCCGCCTGCGTACCCACCGGACAGCGAAGCAAACCCGACTTCGCCAAAAGTGGAGTCTATGCGTCCATTTGCATGGGTGACTTGTCGGGCTTGATCGGGGGTGTCGAAAAGGTTCTCTACCGATGCGTTCTCAGAAAGGTCATACTCTTTTGACCAGCTCCCATGCTGATCATGGCCGACAGACAAACGATATCCATGACCACCTGTTCTGCCGGAAGTGATGAGCGTGGTTCGGGCAAGCCCGGGAAAACCCACGTCTGTGTGAATGAGGGTTTGCTCGACTTCGCCGGGTGTGCGAGTGATGATGTTGATCACACCAGTCACGGCATCGGCGCCGTAGATAGCAGAGCTTGGTCCGCGGATTACTTCGATTCGTTCGATCTCTTCCATGGATATTGGAAATGTTGACCACAGAGGAGATCCAACGAAATCCCAGGTGGTGCTACGGCCATCGATGAGCACCAGGACTTTGTTGCTGAGTTCTCGGTTGAAGCCGCGAATGCCCACGTCGCTGTGCCCGGCGGCCAGCGACATCACTTCGACGCCCGTGACGTTGCGGAGCAGCTCCGCAATCGTCGTCGCTCCCGACATCCGAATGTCTTCCTCTGTGACGATGGTAGTGGTTGACGGAGAGTCGAGTGGGCTTTGTCCAAAACGCGAAGCGGTAATGATGACCCGTTCGTAGGCTTCGTTGGTGAAGCCCTCGTCGGCGACTTGGGCGGCAGCTTGGATGGCCTCGGCGTCTAAGGTAGCGGATTGCGGGACGGGGTCCGCTGTGGTGGGTTGCGCGGGAGGTGCAGCGGATTCGCCATCGGCTGTGGGAGGCTGCGGTGTCGCTGTGGCCAATCCTTGGGCGATGGCTGCGAGTTCAGCTGCGAGTTCGTGGAGCCTTTGTTGCTGGGCGTCATTCGCGGCTGGAGGGAGCGGGGTGTCTGCGGTCGATGGGCTTGGCGTGGTTGTAGCCGGGCTCGCTGGTGTTGCTTCCGTTTCAGGCACGACCGGTGTTTGTACGCGGGCCTCCAGCAAACGGATGATGGGCCGGACGTCGGTCGCATTGTTGGGATCCGCCAGTTCTTGGTAGGTCTGGTAGAAAAACAGCGCATCTTTATAGTTTTCAAGCTCCAGATAAGCGCGGGCGATGTTGTAGACCGTGGCAGGGTGTGGCACCGCTGCTTGTGCCAACAAGAAATGATTGATGGCGACTTCGAGTTGCTGATTGTCAGCTGCAACAAGTCCAGCTTGAAAATGCCGTCTGGCGTCATCGTGGGGGCCGGCCCAAGTCCCAGCACTCCACAGCAATGCCGCGGAAATCACAGAGTTTTTCAAAACGAACAGCAAACCGTCTCTCATGGGACCGAAATTACCACGAAAGGCCTAATTGTCATCAAATGGATTCGCTTTGTACCCGGTTGGGGTGGTCGTTTTTGCTGGCGACGTGGCTTTTTTGCTGGTGGTTTTTTTTCGTTTGAGTTCCGCCGTACAGACGTCGCTTCCTCGGTCCACGTCTGCTTGGGTCACCACGCAGGACAGGGTTTGTTCTTGGTAGCCCTCGAGGGTCGCCACCACGGTGTGGGTGGCCGGCTCTGCGGCGATATCCCAAGTGGTGGGGGCGGTGCCGACAAGGGTGTCATTGGCATGAAAGGTTGCGCCTGATGGGTGAGATTCCAGGTGCATCAAGAGCTTGATGGGCTCGTCGGGCGTTTCGACAGACGCCTCTTCTTCTACGGAAACTTCCACGGAGATTGGTTCAGCAGGTGCCTCGTAGACCGGCTCTTCCGTAGATTTGTTGAGTAATGTCATGCCCGCCAAGGCGGCTGCTGCCAACACAACGCCCATCATTGCGCCGATGAAACCGGTCGCGCCGTTGGACTTGGAGGTGGAATCCTCTCCACCTCCGACGCGCCAGACCTTCTCGGTATCGGGGGGGGCAGTCAAAGGTGCCAGCCCTTTTCGCCCGACTTCGAAGATGGTGGTTGGTTCGTCGATACCTTTGAGCATGTATTCGCCGTGACACACCCATTCGATGTCTTCGGGATACCCATCGCCGCCGACTCCGGCACGACGTGCCGTATGGTAGGGCGGTTCAGTCATTAACGTTTGGCCACCCAAGGCGGCAGACGCAAGGCGTGCTGCGGCGTGCTTGGTCAGACCTTCCACTTCGACGGGTTTTGCACCTCGTGCGACATCGTCTGCTCGGTTTCGTCTAAGGATGACCTCGCCAAGATGAATTCCGATGCGCGCCTTCAGTTCGGTTTCCATCTCCTTTGACAGATCCACCAGTGCTGTGTGGTAGTGCAATGCGAATGATACAGCGTCGCTGGGCCGGGAAAACAGAAAGAGAAATCCATCTGTTTTGTCGATTTCGATGCCTTTGAATTTTTCGAGAATGTCTCTCGCCAAGCGATCGTGTCGCGCAAAGACCTTTGCGGCACGTCTGTCTCCCAGCGTTTCAATGAGTTGTGTGCTGGAGACAAAATCCGTGATCAACAGGACGCGCAAACGCATCGCGCCTGTTGATGGATTGGTGATGTCTGTTGGGGTCTTCATATTCCACTCGCTCGGCGAGCATTATCATGCTTTCAAGGGGGTCGTTGTTACCAACGTGTGAACGGTTCAACCGAAAGGTGCAGGTGCACAAAATGTCATGGGTGAACCATGGAATGGATGCCGCAATTTGAGGGTATTCGAATGAAGGTGCATGGGTTGGGCTGTTGGTCCGTGACAGCGTCCATAAAACCGGTCTCCCACGATTGGGTGGCCCAAAGCGAGCATGTGAACACGCAGTTGGTGCGGTCTGCCGGTAACGGGATGAAGGTGGACCAGTGCGGTCTCTTTTCGCCGCTCTATGACGGTGTAGTGAGTCAAAGCAGGGCGCCCATTCTCGAGATCTACGGCGTTGCGTGGTCCGTTCGAGCTGGCGACCGTGGATATGGGCAGTTCTACGGAGCCTTGGTCATCTTGCGGATGCCCCCAAACCTCAGCGACATAGAGCTTTTCGACGTGTCGTTCCCGAAATTGTTGGCGCAGATCTTTTTCGGCCTTTCGTCTGGTTGCCACCACCATGACGCCAGAAGTATCCATGTCGAGGCGGTGTACCGCCAATGCCAACGGGTGCTCGTCTTGTACCCGGGAAAGGATGCTGTCGTGCATGCTGGGAGAGCGCCCTGGAACCGAGAGGAGCCCACCTGGTTTGTTGATGACGACCATATCGCGGTCGCTGTGCAAAACGACCAACCAAGGGTCTTTTGGCGGATCGTACACAAATGGGGGGACGTTGGACTTGTCCGGCATTTGATGTAGTATCGCTTTTTCCTCAGGACCGGAGGGTGCAATGCAGGTTCGGGTGGAGTCAAGACCGTCTTACGGGATGGCTGTGGTGTCTTTGGATGCGAGGGAGACCATCGTTGCCGAGAGTGGGTCGATGGTTGCGATGAGTGATGGACTGCGGGTAACAACCGAGTTCAACGGCACCGGAGGTGGTGGTTTGTTTGACTGGATTGGCGCCGTTTTTGTGGCGTTGGTTCGTAAGTTCTTGGCGGGTGAGACATTGTTTGTGAACCACTTTCGGGCGATATCCGAAGGCCAGGAGGTGATGTTGGCTCCCGCGATGGTGGGAGATGTGGAGCAGGTCGAACTCGGCAATGGTCGAAAAGTTACCGTGCAAGCCACCTCTTTCTTGGCATCTGGATCGCGTGTTGTGGTGGACCTCATTTGGGGCGGTTTTCAGATGCTGCTGTCGAAAGAGGGGGCGTTTTTCATGCGCTGCTCCGGAGAGGGGCCATTGTTGATCAACGCCTATGGAGCCATTGAGAAGGTGGTTGTGGATGGAAGCTACGTCGTGGACACCGGGCATCTGGTGGCCTTCGAAGGCTCGATGACGCACCGGCTCAAACGGGTTGGCAATTGGAAGTCCACCCTTCTGTCCGGAGAGGGGTTGGTGATGGAGTTCAAGGGCCAAGGCACCATTTGGCTCCAAACCAGAAACATGAATGCATTGGTGGGCTGGATTCGCCCCCAGCTCCCGAAATGAGGCGCACGATATGAAAATTACAGTCAATCATAAGCCCGCCTACGCGTTGGCGGTGGTCGATTTGGAGGAAGGCGAGACGGTTGTTGCCGAGGGCGGTGCGATGGTCTCGAAAGATTCCCATGTGGGAATGCAAACGTCGGCTGGAAAGAAGGGGCAAGGCGCGCTTGGCGGTCTTCTCAAAGGTCTCAAGCGGATGGTGGCGGGTGAGAGCTTCTTTCAAAACCGCTTTACGCCCGAAGGGGCCCCCGGCCATGTGACGTTTGCACCGACCTTGGTCGGAGATATCGCGGTGCATGAAATGACGGGAGGTTCTCTCTTTTTGCAGTCTACTGCGTTCCTCTGTAGTGCAGAAGGGGTGGAGGTGGACGCGAAATGGGGTGGGGCAAAGACCTTCTTTGGCGGGGAAGGGCTCATCATGTTGAAAGCGACAGGGGCAGGCCCCATCGCCTTCAATTCGTTTGGTGCGATTCGCGAGGTGGACGTCGACGGGTCATTTGTGGTCGACACGGGGCACATTGTGGCATTTGAAGAGTCTTTGACTTTCAAGGTCAGGCGATTTGGTGGAGGTTGGAAATCGTTCTTTTTGAGTGGTGAAGGGTTGGTATGCAACTTTTCTGGAACGGGTCGTCTCTGGATTCAAACGCGCAATCCGGCAGAATTTGGGCGTGCCGTTGGACCTCTTTTGCCACCACGGGAGCATTGATTATGCAGCATTCCATTCGAAACAAGCCCGATTACGCGCTGTTGAATCTGATGATGGACGAAGGAGACCAAGTGGTCACCGAGGCGGGGGCGATGGTGGGGATGACCACTGGCTTGGACCTGCAAACAAACATGAAAGGTGGTTTGTTGGGTGCCGCGAAACGCGCCTTGGGAGGTGAGAGTCTGTTTCTCAATACCTACACCGCGAAGGAAGGGAAACAGCGGTTGGATTTGGCGCCCTCGGCCCCGGGTGACATTGAACATTTCGCCATGGTGGGAGGGACGTTGATGGTCCAAAGTGGTTCTTATTTGGCGGCGACCGCTGATGTGGTTGTCGATACCAAATGGACGGGCGCAAAGACCTTTTTTGGGGGAGAGGGACTGTTTATGCTCCGCTGCTCAGGGCAAGGTGACCTTTGGTTTTCCACGTACGGAGCGGTGCATACTGTGGACGTCCAAGGCAGCTACACGGTGGACACGGGCCATATTGTCGCCTTTGAGGATTCCCTTTCGTTCAAGGTTCGATCCGTTGGCGGAATGAAGAGTCTGTTCTTCTCATCGGAGGGGTTGGTTTGTGAGTTTTCCGGCACAGGGCGACTGTTTTTGCAGACACGCAATTCAGCCCAATTGGCGGGGTTCTTGCATCCGTTTCGTCGGGTCAAACCAAAACAGAAATGAAGGTGACGGGTGTGTTGAGTTTTGTTTGGCTTTCGGGTTGGCTCGCCTTGGGTTGTGGGGGCGGCAAGGGTGATACCGGGGGTGGCGACGTTCCAACCTCAGGGGACTTTTCGGTTCTCACCTACAATGTCCACGGCTTGCCACCTGAGATTACGGGTGACGATACCGCTGCTCGAATGGTGGATATTGGGCCGTTGTTGGACGCATACGACATCGTGGGTCTGCAAGAGGACTTCGACGACGACAATCACGCCACGTTGATGGATGGTCGCTTCCACCAAACCCAACGTCGGTTTGCCGACAAGCTTGAAGACCGGCTGTATGGGTCCGGTTTGGCTGTGTTGGCGGATATGGCAGAGCAGGGCCATCAGCACGAACATTTCGACGACTGCAATGGGGTGTTTGATGGCTCATCCGACTGCTTGGCGTCGAAGGGGTTTCAAGCCGTCCGGTTGACGTTTGGAGGAGAAGCGGAATTTGACCTGTACAACACGCATCTGGAAGCGGGTGGAGGGGATGAAGATGATGCCGCGCGTGCGACCCAGGTCGATCAGATTCTGGAGATGATGACGACTTGGAGCGATGGGCGTGCGATCGTTTTTGTCGGGGACACCAATTTGGATGTGGGCGATGAGGACGACGACCCGCTTTTGGACGCGATCATGGAGACCCCTGGACTGACCGATGCATGTGAAGCCGTCGGTTGTGATGAGCCGGACCACATCGATCGCATCTTTTTTCGCAGTGGTGGTGGTGTGTCCATTGAAGTGACGGAATGGAGCGTTGAAGGGCAATTCGTGGATGGAGATGGTGTTGACCTCTCCGATCATCCGGCGGTTGCTGCACGCGTACAGTGGTCAGTGGAGTAGCCTGGGCGGGTTTACTCGGAATCACATCCCGTCATTTCGGCATGCGCACGACGGCGGACCACGTGGGGTGTGGTGGATTGAACGCTACCATCGGCGCAGGGTCGGTCTACACGATCAGGTGCCAGTCGGTAGATGCGTAGTTCTCCGATGGGTTCTGAGATTTCCGTCCAGCGATCGCCTTCCATGTCGGGTGGGGGTTGGGTTGCAACCCAATAGGTGTGCCAATCCGCGTCGGTCCCGTCCGGGTCATGCCGAGGTAGGTCCTGATAGAGGCCAATGTCTTGGTAGAGCCCCCCCAACAAAGGCGTCTTGGATGGCGGTTCCATGGTCGCGTTGGCTTCCGCGATGATGGTGGCAGCCTGCGCAAAGTGATTGGCCTTGTATCGTTCACTTTGTTGGTTGGCGATGCGTGTTGGCCAGGTTGTGAGCATGATGCAGGTCCAGGCCAAAAAGCATCCTTTGGCCAGTGTTTTGCCCCTGAATGAAAGGTGTGGAATGGTGGCGACGATGGCGACGATGGCGATGGGGACCAACAGAGCCACATGACGGCGTTGCGACCATATGAACAGCGCTGGCAAAGCGGTCGCGAACGGCACTGTGAGTATCCATGCCGAGCGGTGGCGGCGCCATACCAAGACAACCGTTGCGAGAATCAAGAGCCACAGGCTCCATGCTCCGCTGAGTGAGCGTTGTATATGCCACAAAAGTCGGCCCGTAAGATCTCTCTTTTCAAGCAGGTCGATGTATTCGGAGCGTGGAACGCGGGTAAGTTCGCGCAGGTATGGCAGCTCTGCTGCGTCGTGGGTGGTCAGTGCGCTGAGGGCGCTGTTGGTTCGATCAGACCATGGCAGTCCGAGCGGGTTCCACGTCGATGATACTCCCAGCATGATGGGAAGAGCCATCCACCAGGCGATCATGGGTAGACACCATTTCCATCCGCGGGGAATCGAAGTCAGGAACACGAGCACAGTGAGGGGTATCGCCACCAAACCGTGTGCACGCAGAGCCGGAAGCAACCCGGCGACAATGGCGGCACCCAAAGCATGCTTGGGCGACGTGGGGGCGTGGACGAGCAAAATGGCCCATAGCAACAAAGCCATGGCGGCCGTACTGTCTGGCTGTACCTGTTGTGCCCAGGTGGCCAGATCGGGAAGCAATGCGGTCGCGATGGCTGCAATCAGCGCAAGGCTCCGTGGGGTTCCGAGTGTGCGAGCCGCGTACCACACCAAGCCCACCAACAATCCATGGCTCAGGGTGGATACATGCCATCCAGCGTCCACCAGGGGCAATCCCAATGCTTGGAACCCACTGACGATGAGTGGATAAAGGGGCGGGACGATGGGGGGTGCTCCGACTGTCAGGTCTCGCGCCGTGAGACCCCACAATGCGGCATCTGATCCCAGCGCTCCCCACAGGCCTGCAGTCCGACGCAAGACCACGGCCGCCAATACCGTTGCGAGCACCAGAATGCTTGCGATGCCAAAATCCCAGTTTTGCCAGGGTTCAGATCGGGAGGAGGGTGATAGGGATCGCATGCCTCAATCCTATGCCGGAGGAACCATGGCGTGGAATCCTTATGTCGGAGATGCCTATTGGGACTACCCCAAAACGTTGAAATGGTGTGAGGCTCTCGCAGAAGCACATCCAGATTGGTTTGCTTTGGAACAGATCGGACAAAGCGGTCAAGGCAGACCCATTGTGTTGCTGACCGTCGGCAATCAGCAGGGGGAATTGGCGCAAAAGTCGGCCTTGTGGGTTGATGCGGGGACCCATGCTTCGGAGTGGACCGGTGTGATGGCCACGCTGTTTTCGTTGAGCCAGTGGGCGGAGGCTTTATCCAAGGGCGACCCACAGTTGGTTCGTTGGTTTTCCGATCACACGGTGTTTGTGCTGCCGTGTATGAGCCCAGATGGCTTTCAGGCGTTGTGCGAAGGTGCGCCTTTTATGCGTTCGACGTTGCGCCCGCCTCCAAAAGGAACCGTGCGGGCGGGTATGGATCCTTGTGATGTAAATGGGGATGGAGAGATTCGAAGCATGCGGTGGCGTCATCCGGCGGGCCCGTTTGTGTCCGATGAGGAACGACCTGGTGGCATGCGGCACCGCCAGTTGACTGATGATCCTGAAAATGCTTACTTTCTTTGTCCTGAAGGTGAATTTCTGCAGTGGGATGGTGTGAGTTGGACGTCCGCTCCACGCGAATTTGGCTTGGACCTCAATCGCAATTTCCCTGGTAGCTGGAGCCCGTTTCGCATGTTCGGCATGGATGGCGGAGCCTATCCATTGAGCGAGCCTGAGAGCCGCGCGGCGATGGATGCAGTGCATGCGAGAAAAGGTGTGGCGTTGGCAGTGACACACCACACCTACACAGGGGCGCTGTTGTCCCAGCCGTACCGAAAGGATGGCCCGCTGGGTGATGCCGACATTGATTTGATGTACTTGCTGGGTGAGAACTTGGTGCGAAGGACCCATTACGAGTTGGTAAAGGTGTCGCCGGATTTCACATATGATGAAAAGAAACCCATCGTGGGTGTTTGGGCGGATACGTTGACCACCACACGTGGCATACCGGCCTACACATTGGAACTGTGGAATCCGTTTGCGTTTGCGGGGGCGCCGTTTGTTCCCAAGGACATGGGGAAATTTTTTCGCAAGCCGGACCCCAAAGTGATCACTGCGTTGTGGGATGGTTTCGCGAAATTGCCGGGTGCCATTGCCCCATGGAAGAGTTTTGACCATCCACAGTTGGGAGCGGTGGAAATCGGTGGACTGGACACACGGCTGACGTTGCGCAATCCGCCGGTGAGTCATTTGGCCAAAGAGTGTGAAAACGCACATGCGCTGGTGGATGATGCCCGGAAGGCCCTGCCTGAACTTCATGTTGCGTCTGCACTCGAGCCCATAGAGGCTGAGGGTGGCGGGACGCGTTTGCAGGTTGTGTTTGAGAACCGTGGATTTCTGCCGACTTCAGGGCTCAAGATAGCCGAAAGCAAAGAGATGGTTCCGGGGATCAGCGTTTCGCTGGATTTGGGGCCTGGTGTGCGACTTTTGCATGGCACAACACAGCGAGATGTTGGGCATCTTGATGGGTGGGGATCGGATATCGCGGGTTCTGCCCGTCATCCGCTGTATTCGGGATTGGGTGACCGGGGGCATCGGGCTGTGGAAAGCTTCCTGCTGACTGGTCGAGGAGAGGTCACCATAGCTTGGACCGGTGGACGTGCCGGGTCGGGGAGTTTTCGCATTCCGGTGAAGTAAGGGTCTGTTTCTCCCAATGCTTCCAACCGTTCACAGTTCCAATCGCGTATGATCCACGGAACCGTGGAGGAGCGTGGCATGGCAGGGTGTGGAGTATGCGGTGCGCCACTTGATGCAGCCAAGATGGTCTGGGGCTATTGTGGCAGCGCGACGCGGGCGCTGGTGAGTGTGGAAGAGGAACTCGAAGCGCTTCTGGAACTTTCTCAGGCCGCGCAGCGATTGGATGCTCGGGCAGGCATCGGTGGGATCTTGACTCGTCGCATGACGGGGCAGGCGAGCGGCGCGGCTCGATTCTGGCGCAACGCATTTGTACCGCGGACCATGCCCGGAATGCGGCAGGCGGTGGTGATGTCGTTGGGCAT
>Ga0163108_10003702_pt1 | contig 10841 bp, 12 predicted proteins | sample Fk1155metaG_FD_109644 | JGI IMG/M metagenome (GOLD analysis project Ga0163108, IMG submission 109644) | Marine microbial communities from the Central Pacific Ocean - Fk160115 155m metaG | ecosystem: Environmental > Aquatic > Marine > Oceanic > Photic zone | place: The Central Pacific Ocean...
CGCAAAGGCTCGCGCCTTTCCAGGGTTCGAATCCCTGTCTCTCCGCCATATATTTTGAGGGGGGAACGGGATCATGAAGAAACCCAATATTTATTCAAAGGTATTAGTCGTATTTATTATGTCATTCAGTCTTTTCTTGTCTGGATGCAAACAAAAAAAATTAGTTGAGAAAGTAAACGTTGAAATTGCTCAAAACTTAGAAGTTATTCGTTTAAGTTTAATTTTTTCAGAGCATATTCAATCCACCATTACAGGTGGTTTTACCATAAAAGATTATGGTTATTTATTTTTAAATCCTTATACAGAGGACCAACCATTTGAGGTGGGATTTGATTTAAACACCTCTGTTTTTAATGATCAGGATTATGTCAATATTGAACCAACAACCGTATTACCAAACGGTGTTCCAATTGGACTTCCATATGCTGTAGTAGAGCTTAGAGGTAAAGATCCAATTAGCGATAAGTTTGATTTGTATGGTTATGTTGATGTTTTAGAGTGGTCTTGGTTAGGTGTTGCAACCCTGTTTGGTTTTATTAATGATAGCTATTTTCCAGTGGGGCTTTCTATTCAGCAGGTTTTTATGCGTGATGATGATGGTGCCGCTGCTATTTTAGCAAGTGTATTTGGTCCGACTCTTGATGGAGAGGGAAATCTTTTACGTTCAGGTGGGATTGCGCTTTTTGCTAATGTTCGTTACTTAATTGATAAACTGGGATCAGGTCGTTTTGAGCGTGGTGACTCTTATGAGTTTTATGCCGAGCCAAACGTCTATGTTAGTGGACCAGCTGCTGACGAATTTAAAGGCGATGATGCTAAGGTTTATCACATTGAGCAGGATCTTATAAATGCGTTTCAAGCATCAAATAAATGATTTGATGAACGCAAAGTAAGCCCAAAGTGCAAGTACTGTTGCAAACATTAAAAACAATATCCACGCAATAAAGAAGCTAGAGTTGGGTGGAAATATTGAGTACCAACTTCTAAAGTTAGACTTGGGCTTCGCCCCTCGCCAAATTGGAAGTAGTTTTTCATGAAGAAGGTTGGCTTTTTGTTCGACAAGAGTTTTCCCTTCTTCAAGTGAAGCTTTAGATGGATCGCCCCAGTAGCCATTTTTTTTTCTAAGGATTCTTTTAATAAGATGAGCAGTAAGAGAACTATCTCGTTCTACTTTAGGTAAAGCCTTATAGCTTGGATCGACATGATTTTGATTTAGGTAAAGGCAGATAGAAGTGTCTTTTTGAGCTCCGTGCTCAATTGGATTAGGCCACATAGGGTTTTTAAGTGGGTTTTCATTTTTAATCAGTGCTGAACTTGCAGATATTAAGTTAATTTTAGGTGTTTTTGAAAGGCCTCTGAAAAGTCGTCTCAGTACAAACTTTTTACTTAGCACCTTCCCCGCTTCTTCAATGGTGGTAAGTTGCTTTGGACCTAAAAACCCACTAATACAAGTATAGTGCTTAAACCCACGCTTTGTCAGTGCGATGCAGGCATCTACAAGCCAATCTCTTAAGACGTGAGGCCTAACATATATAGAGAGCATTGTTGTATTTGTTTCTGAACCAAGTGGAGCTGTTGGCATAATCACCCCAACCCAGCCAGGCAGATCTTTTTCAAGTTTTGTTGCTAATGCAAAACAAACAGCTTCGGCTTCTCTTAAGTCTACCCCTAAAGGAAGGTGTGGGCCGTGGTCTTCAAGTGGGCCTACGGGAAAGTAAAAAACGGTCTGAGATCTTGGCAAGGCTTCTAAATCCCTTGAGCAAATTTCACCTAGTTTTTTTGGCAATTAAAAACTCTCCTTTTATTTATAGCCTAAGCTGAAAGTGCTCATTTGTAAAATCATGGTAAAAGAGCGTTTAAGTGTTGAGTCATTTTTTCCAAATCACACTCATTAAACAAGAAATCTTTTTGTCTACTGTGTTGCCCGCGGATAATCTGAATAGTTGATTTTGCACAATGAAATTGCTTACTAAGAAATTGAATGAGCTCGGTATTAGCAGCGCCATCAACAGGAGGAGATGCAACCTTAACTTTAAGGAGAGGAGGATCTCCAAAAGGACCAACGATAGTGGTTTTTGCAGAGCGGGGCTGAATATAAACAGATAATAGCACCCCGCCCTGATATGACTTTAAAAACGGATAGCCTTTATTTTTTGTTGCCAACACTAATAGAGTATTTTTGAGTTGATTCAAAGTTTGCAACTTCATTGTTTACAAATGCATAAGTGGTCATCACGCCGGTTTTCTCTTGAATCACCATTGCGTCTACTGCATCAGGCAAGAAGAAAAACACTTTTTGCAAGAAGCCAAGCAGACCTCTTTTTTGTCCACCGACTCCTTTTACATTACGAAAGCCAATACCATTATTCTCTCCATTAAAGATATCAACATCAATGGTTACTTGTGTGTACTCTTGCCCTTGGTACCAGTAGGAGTCTTCTTGTCCGTAGCCAATTTTTAAATTGGCTTCGAGGATGTGATCAGGAAATCGATGAATGTACGATTTTGTATAAAACACTTTTAAATGTGCTTGAAACTCAGGATCTTTGTGGCCTGGATCCGGATGCCAAATTGCAAAGCCAACATTTTTAGCGGGCATTGCAAGCCCGAGGTCTACACCGTTTACTTTAACTGCTTGTTCAAATATTTTTCCAGGTCCCATCATCACAACACCATGTCCTTTTAACTCTCTTGCTAAAGTAGAGAAGGCTCTTAGTACTGTCATTTTATCTTTGGCAGCTGCTTGAAAAAAGCCATTCCACATTGGTGGAGTGGGTGTAAAAACATGTGATGCTTTTACTAAGTGTTTGTTTCTCAAATCAACAGGCCGGATTCCTTTTTTAATTTCAATAGAATCAACAAAGCTCATAAAATGAGGAAAACTTTTTTTGTCTTGTTCGCGTCTAGCAATATCTTGCTCTGATAACTGAGTTGAAAGTCTACCTGGGTAAACTTGCTTCGTTTCTGAAAATGAAGCTGTAGAAGTAAACGCCCAAGATCCAGTGAGCATAGAAATTAAAATAAATAAAAATGAAACTCGAATCATAATAACCCCCATCTAGGTGTAACAATAACCAACAATTTCAAGCGGTTATAGTATTGTTTTATTTGCTGTGAATCTTATGCATTAGCAGTCGCATTTTGTACAGTTTTTCTTTTCTGATAGGTTGAATTTTGTTAAGGTGCGTCCAAGTAACGAAAAAGTGAGGATTTTATGGATCAAAACATTGTCGAGATTTGGCTTAGAAAAGACCCAGTACGTTGGATTGCAGGAGCATTTGCAGGAGCATTTGCTGGTATAGTGATGATTGGTGTTTCAATGCTTTTTATGGCTTTAATGGGTGACGATATTTTTGCTCCTATCAAGGTAGCTGCGCTTCCTGTTTTAGGTGCAAGTGCAATGGAAGCCGGTATGGTAATGAAGCCAATTGTAGTTGGTTTACTAGCGCATGAGCTTCTTTGTGTGTTTCTCGGAATTATATTTGCTCATTTTACTGGTACAAACGTTTTATCAGCACTTTTAGGTGTCGGATTAACTTGGGGAATTTTTGGTTGGATTTTTATTAACAATTTATTTTCTCCATCTTTTCATGATGTATTAACAGCAGAGAGGTCAGCAGCGGTTGCATTTTTTGCTTGGGTTATATTTGGTATTACTCTTACTTCAGTTTCATTTTTTGATAAGCTTTTTAGAAGAAGTTAATCTAAGGCTATTTTTTATTTGTCTTAATTTTTTGTATTACACTTGTGGTGCTTTTTCCTTTAATAAAAGGAAGGGATTTAACAGCGCCGCCTTGAGCAAGGACTTCTTTAGACCCAATAATTTGATGAGGTTTCCAGTCCCCGCCCTTTGTAATAACATCTGGGTTTAGTTTTAAAATTAGACTTAAAGGTGTTTGATCACTAAACCAAGTAACAAAATCAACACACTCAAGGGCTGCAATAACTAATAGACGGTCTTCCAGTTTATGAATAGGCCTTTTTGATCCCTTGAGCAGCTTTACAGATGAATCTGTGTTTAGAGCAACAATAAGGTGGGTTCCAAGTTGGCGAGCTCTTTGTAAATATTGCACATGACCAGAATGAATAAGATCAAAACAACCATTTGTAAATATAACTTTAGATTTTTTACTGAGTTTATTTCGCGCTTTAGATAATGAAAGTGGACTTTTTATTTTAGACTGCAACTTTCTAATCATACCACTCATAATATTAAATTTCTGCTACTTCCTGAGGCTGAAGGTCTACAAAAATATCGTGTAAACATCTTTTTTTTCGGTCAAATAATGACCAAAAAATTCCCAACAAGAAACCAAAGCTAATAAGAAAATAAAAGGACCTTAAAAAAATTTGAGTCACATCACCCTTAAGAGTTAAGGAAAACATTTTCTTGCCAATACTTGTGTGAAATGCAATTTCTTGAGAAGTAATTAAAATCCAATTAAAAACACAAAGAAACAAAAAAGTTACAGCCATGACATCCAAGGTAAGCAGCGGATTAAAGTCAATATTGATTTGTAACAAAACCAACAAAAAAGCACCCAAACAAAGAGAGAAGTTTAAAGCCGTATCAAACAAAAATGCAAACATCCTTTTAGTTAGGTACAAAAAACCATAAACTTGTTGCTTTTCAATACTTGGAGCAGCTTGTGTTTCCTTAAGCGCCATATTGAGAGAAGGTTTTTTGTAAGCATCCCCACTGGGTCTTTGTACAGGAGGTGGGGGTTGGCGCAAGCTTACTTTTGTGACGGGGGGGTTAATAGTTTTATTTGAATTCAGTGTATCGGTAAAGTGATGAAACCCCAAACCTTTGTGCATTGGACTAAAAGAGATTTTTTCATTAGAAGACAAACTAGGATTTGTACTCATAGTTAAAATTTGCTGAATATATAGTAAGTTGTCAAGTTAATCTAACGATTTGAAAAATAAGCATTGAAAATGGAAGACACATAAATAACCGCAGTTTCTGCTCGAAGGATTAGCGAACCAAGATGAACTGATGTTAAATTAAAAGAGTTACTTTTATCAGTAAAGAAGTCTCGCTCATCTTGAGACCACCCACCCTCAGGGCCAACGAATATACAGGCCTTTGTGATTTTAGGAATAGATTTAAATAAAACTTGTGAAAGGCATGAATCTGTTGGTTTTAAGGCTTCATCACATACAAATAAAGAAGCATGGTCCATGGTTTTTAGATTGAAGGCGTCGCTAAGGCGTACAGGGTGATTTACTTGCATTTTATGTAACCTGCCACATTGTTTTAATGATTGGTCGGCAATTTTTTGCCATCGGCTCATAAAAAAATCACCACCCTTTTTGTCTAGCTTTGGAACGCTATGACTAGCAATAATGGGCGTAAAACTTTGCACTCCTAGTTCAACAGATTTTTCTATAATTAATTCCATTGAGTGGGACTTTAATACTGCGGCAAAAATATGAAGGGGAAAATTAGATGTTGATATGTTTTTTCCTTTATCATGAAAATGTAAAACAACAGAATTTAAATAAACTTCAGCTTTTGCAATCACAGAAGATCCAGCTCCATCTAGAACTTCAATTAATTCGTTTTGTTTTGTTCTGAGAACTGTAATTAAATGATGAGACTCTTCTTTTGAAAGCTCTATGGCGTTATTTTTATTTGGAAGCTGTTGAGATAACACTCGTTTCATAGGTTATGCTTTCTTTTTAATAGTGAGATAGGCTCGAACCCACCGCTTAGTGAGAGGTCGTTGCCACTTAACCCACTCAATCCCCTTCTTATGATGATAGCATTTTTCCAATACCAAAGGGGAAAATACGGAAGATCATCCAGCATCTTTTTTTGTGCAGACAGAAAAAGGGAAGCTCTTTTGGAGGAGTCTTCTTCGGACATTGCTTGATTAAGTAATGAGTCCATATTTTTGTCACTATAAGAGGCGCGATTTCTTTCGTGATTTGAATATAAAGTAGAATAAAGAATAGAAGGGTCTGATATGCCGATCCACCTAGAAGAGTACATTTGAAAATTTCTTTTATTAATAGATGCAAAAAAAACAGCGGGCTCAACCACATTAATGTTTACAACTATTCCAATTTTTTTAACCATCTCTTTAACAACAAGTCCTTGCTCAATACCCTCTCTACGGGGGGTGGTTTTATATTTTAATGAAAATCGGGTGCCGGAGTTATCTTTTTTATACCCTGCAAGATCTAAGAGTTTATTGGCAGCACTAATGTTAAAATTAAAAGCTGGTTTAGACGTTTGAGTAATCGCAGGAGAGATAAAGCTAGATGCTGCGGCCCCATACCCAAACATCTTGTTGTTAATAATTTCTTGTTTATCAATACTCATAGAAATTGCACGACGAACAAGCTTGTTAGATAAAATATTATCACTTAAGTTAAAGGCAAGATAGGAAACGTTTACTCCTTCTCTTTTTAAAACATAGAAGTCATTTCTCTTTGAATCCTCTAACCACTTTGTTTTAGTTAATGAAATACTATTTTGAGCAACATCCGCCTCACCTTTAAGTAGTTTTAAAACTCGAGTTGATTCATCACGAATAAATAAAAACTTTAACGCACTTTTATCATTGTCGTTTGGAAATACAGTCAGTGCCAATTCTGGATATAAATTAGTTAATACTTTATTCTTAGGATAAAACGGCCCACTCCCAACAACTTGGTCACCTTCTTTGGGTTCGTAACAAGGCTGATCTTTCATCCCACGAATTGTAAAATATTTTATTAATGAAATATTTTTATGTAAATAGGGATCTGATTTAGAGAGTTCAATCTCAATTTTTTTATTATTTAATTTTGTTGAAAGCCAGTTTGGAATAAATGCGGTTACGGTTGCATTTGTTGTTCTATAGTTTTCTAAGCATTTAAAGATATCTTCAGGAGTGATAGGATTTTGAAAGTGATCATGTAAGTTTTTCCTTATTGTAAAAGTCCAATTTTTTTTGTTGTTTGTGCTGGCCCATTTTGAGGCAAGCCCTGGTGTTGCAATAAGGTTTTTATTGATTCGCGTTAGTCCTTCAAATAGTAGGGAGCCAATTCTTTGGCTGTACGCACCAAGTGCGCGCCTTGGGTTAAGAGTAATTGGTGGTCGGTCTAAAACAACTCGTATCGGCCCAGATTCAATAACAGATTGTTTTTGACACCCAAAAAGAGTCAAAAAATAAATACTTATTAAAAAAGTAAATTTGATTTTAAATAAGCGATATATAGGTAATTTATTTTTTAAAGCCGACATAACTATTGATATAATTCTAATGAATAATGGAAAAATCACTAACTAGAGATAAATTCATTCATTTTGTTATTTTTATTACAATGCCGCTTTTTATGTCATTCCTCCCAGCGAAAAAGCAAGAAGATAAACAAATAAAAGCTAAGGTTTTCTATGTTAAAAAGGCATTAAATGATGGAGTGAGTTTTTGGATAAAAGTATTTAGTAAATATTCCACAAATCAGGGAATTATTCATGATGCTAAACACTTAAATGTAACTTATGAAATAGTAGACTTGTCTGGTATTGATATTCACAATAGAAATGAACATATAAAAAGAGTTAAGGAAAAATGGCGTAAAGTCTTAATCAATGTAGACCACAAGAAAGCTAAACCCTTACAAATGACATCTGACGAATTACATGTATTTAAAATGTTTGCAAAAGTGAATGATACCAAAAAGTTTATAGAAGCTTCAAAGGGTAAAAGAATTAGATTTCAAAAAGGACAAAAAGATCAGTTTTTTAAAGCACTATTAAAATCGACATTATTTATAAACAACATGGAAGAAACACTTGTAAAAATGGAGCTTCCAAAAGAGTTGGCAAGATTGCCACTGGTAGAAAGCTCATTTAATGTTCATGCTCACTCAAAGGCGGGTGCAAAAGGCGTGTGGCAGATTATGCCAGAAACAGCAAAGAAGTACTTAAAAATAGATGATGTTGTAGATCAGAGAAAAGACCCCGTGTTATCAACAATCGCTGCAGCAAAGATCCTTAAAAAAAACTATAAACATCTAAACAGTTGGCCACTGGCAGTTTTAGCATATAATCACGGTTTGTCTGGAGTTAAGCGTGCAATTAAAAAGACAGGTACGAATAAGATAGAGAAAATTATTAGTGATTATAGTGGAAGATATTTTGGTTTTGCGAGTAGAAATTTTTATTTAGAATTTTTAGCGGCAATAGAAGTTGAAAAAAATTCAGACCATTACTTCAGAGGATTAAAAAAGCTAAGAAAAAATAGATACAGTGAAGTTAAACTAAACGACTATATTAAGCTTGATGATTTATTAAATTATATAAATTTATTAAAAAGTGAAATAAAAGAGCTAAATCCAGCGCTTTCGCCCTTGGTGTTTAAAGGAAAAAAAAGGCTCCCTAAGGGATATTTATTAAGGATACCTTATTATTGGAAAGATAGAGGGAAAAGTGCTAAAGATAGATTTATAGCTAAATATTCTAAAATTCCGCAAGAATTAAAGTTTAATAAGCAAACTAAAGGATACTAAAAACAGGAGACTCTTTAATAATGTATATTATCGGGGTTGCGGGTGGTTCCGGATCTGGCAAAACAACATTTTCAGAAAAAATCATCTCTAGAGTTTCTCATGAAGATGCTGCGGTATTACACCAAGACTGTTATTACTCTGTATCTCCACCACCTGAGATCAAGGTTCATGGCGCGTCTAATTTTGATCACCCATTGGCATTTGATTGGGAGTTACTAAAGCTACATCTGAGGCAGATTAAAGAAGGTGGCTCAATACAGGTTCCAGTTTACGACTATGAAAATAGTCAGAGAACGAGTGAAACACAGGAAGTGGGGCCGTGTAAGGTTTTAATTGTTGAGGGGATTTTTTCTCTATGGGACGAACATGTGCGTAATACATTCGATTTAAAGGTATATTTAAGTGTGGCAGCTGATATTCGTTTTATACGAAGATTACATCGTGATGCAAAGGAGAGAGGAAGAAGTTTAGACGGTATTATTAGACAATATTATGATTCAGTAAGACCGATGCATAGAGAGTTTTTAGAGCCAACCAGTCAATATGCAGACCTTGTTGTTGGTGAAGAAACAGATATAGCGGCTGAAGTATTAGCAACAAAAGTAAGTTCAATTATAAAAGGAAATTAATTTGATTCAAAAAAACAAGCAAGAAGCTTCGTCTGTTCGTATCATTCCCTTGGGCGGATTGGGTGAAATTGGTATGAACTGTATGGCGCTTGAGTGCCGTGATGAAATTATTATTATTGATTGTGGGGTATACTTTTCAGAGTTAGATAACTTTGGAATAGATTTTATTATTCCTAATTTTACATATTTAATTAAAAATAAGGATAAGATTGCTGGCGTTGTTATCACGCATGGGCATGAGGATCATATCGGAGCAATCCCATTTTTATTTAAAATGGGAATAAAGGTTCCTATTTATGCAACGACATTTACAGCGATGCTAATTCAAAGTAGATTGGATGAGGCGGGTGTGATCGCCGATATTAATGTTTTTAAATATAATGATGAAATTAATTTTAAGAGATTTCAGGTAAAGCCAGTTGCAGTTAATCACAGCATTATTGAGGCTAGCGCTCTTATTATTAAAACTCCTGCAGGCACAATTGTACACACAGGTGATTTTAAGATTGATCCAAACCCATACTATGGAAAGCCATTAGATTTAGATGTTTTCAAAAAAATTGGAGCTGAAGGAGTATCCCTTTTGTTATCTGACTCTACTAACGTAGAAAAAACAGTTGAAAACGAGAGCGAAGAGAAAATTTATCACATTTTTGAAAAACTATTTGCAGCAGCAGAAGGGATGGTTGTTTTATCAACGTTTTCATCGAGTGTTTCTAGAATGGGACAAGTGTTTGAGCTTGCAAAAAAATTAGGTAAAAAAGTTGCAATTGCCGGAAAAAGCATGGACGTTAACACGCAGTTTGCTTTGCAAAAAAACTATCTAGAACATGCAAAATCTGTATTAATTGATATTGGTGAGGTTGAAAAGCACAATAAAAATAAAATTATAATTTTAGCCACTGGAAGTCAGGGGGAGTATCGATCTGCACTTTTTAGAATATCAAAAGGAGAACATAAGAACATCCACATAGGAGAGAATGATACTGTTATTATGAGCTCAAAATTTATACCAGGCAATGAAAGAGCAATTGGTAGGGTTATTAACAACCTTTTTAAGCAGGGCGCTAATGTTTTATATGATGCAATTCATGAAGTACATGTTTCTGGCCACGCTTCAAAACCTGAGCTCATCAAAATGCTTAAGTGTATTAAACCAAAATATTTTATTCCAATTCACGGGGAGTATCGTCATTTGGTGCATCACGCTAATCTTGCAAAAGAAGTTTGTGTTGAAACAGAAAATGCTAGAGTGGCAGTTAATTACGATGTAATAGAGCTTACTAGTAACAGTTGTGAAATTGTTGATAAACTTGAACACACACCAATATTAATTCAAGGTCGTGAAGGTTTTGAAATTAAAGATAATGTTTTACGTGAACGCAGAAAGGTTGCAAACACAGGGTTAGTTTTTGTACTATTAACTAGAGATATGGAATCAGGAAAGCTTATTTCAGGTCCAGAGTTTTTTACAAAGGGTGTATTAGGGACAGATAATGAAGAACAGTTACTTATAAAGGCAAAGGACTTTGTTAAGCGATTGGCTAAAAAAGAGGAAATTGAGATTTCCAAAAACAGAAAAGACCTAGATTTTCAAGAAAACCTTAGAATAGCACTTAGAAATTTCTTTGAAAAAGTAAACAATCAAAAGCCTATAGTCATTCCGGTGGTTTTAGAGCTTTAAATATGGAAAAATCAGAAACAAGC